>Ga0206131_10002867_pt1 | contig 20371 bp, 8 predicted proteins | sample Helgoland_Spring_FD_148636 | JGI IMG/M metagenome (GOLD analysis project Ga0206131, IMG submission 148636) | Pelagic subsurface seawater microbial communities from Kabeltonne, Helgoland, North Sea - Helgoland_Spring_Bloom_20160517_1 | ecosystem: Environmental > Aquatic > Marine > Epipelagic ...
TTCTGATCATAACCTTAATTGCATTTCTAACGGTCATTTTACTGCTGACCTCAATGCTATTGTTTGTAAAGGCTAAAATTTCACCGAAAGGAAAATTGGTGATTGATATTAATGATGGAGAGCGCACTCTAGAAGTTGACGGTGGCGGTACCTTACTAAGTACTCTGGGAAGTTCTGGTATATTTTTGCCTTCGGCATGCGGAGGTGGTGGAACATGCGTTCAATGCATTTGTCAAGTCAATGAGGGCGGAGGTGAAATTCTACCTACTGAAGCTCCTCATTTCTCGAGAAAAGAAATTGCCTCAAACCATAGGCTTGGATGTCAGGTTAAGGTTAAAGAAAATATGAAAATTCATATTGAAGAAGAGGTTTTAGGTATCAAAGAATGGAAAGCCAAAGTATCTTCCAATTACAATGTAGCGACATATATTAAAGAATTTATTGTTGATATTCCTGAGGATATGAACTACAGAGCTGGTGGATATATTCAAATCAATATTCCTGAGACTGAAGTTAAATTTGCTGAAATGGATATAACAGCGCACCCACAAGACCACCCGGGGGAGCCTAATAAATTTGAAAAAGATTGGTCAGAAGGAAAGTTTGCCATGCGTAACCTTGTTATGAAAAATAATGAAGAAGTAGTTAGAGCATACTCTATGGCATCATATCCTGCTGAAGGAAGAAAGATAATGCTTAACGTTAGAGTTGCCGCTCCACCATGGGATAGAGCAAATGATAAGTGGGCAGATATTAACCCTGGTGTAGCGTCTTCATATATATTTGGCCTGAAAGAGGGCGACGAAGTGACTATTTCTGGGCCTTACGGAGAATTCTTCATAAATGAGTCCGACGCAGAGATGCTTTATATCGGTGGTGGTGCCGGAATGGCTCCGATGAGATCTCACCTTTATGAACTATTCAAAACATTGAAAACAGGAAGAAAAGTAACTTATTGGTATGGCGGACGCTCTAGGGCGGAACTATTCTATATCCATTACTTTAGAGATCTAGAAAAAGAATTTCCGAACTTCAAATTCTACCTTGTTTTATCCGATGCTTTACCAGAAGACAATTGGGTAAATAAAGAGAACTGCGAAGACGAAAAAGGAGATGGTTTCTCAGGATTTGTTCATCAAGTTGTTATGGACCAATATTTATCCAAACATGATGCGCCTGAAGATCTTGAAGTTTATTTCTGTGGACCTCCACTTATGAATCAAGCCGTTATTAAAATGTGTGATGATTGGGGGATACCTGATGAAAACGTCAGGTTTGATGACTTCGGAGGATAATCTAAGGTTTACTTTAGCAAACACCTAGTAAGAATATCTATCTCATTTTCTGTATTAAAGGCATGTAAACACAGACGTAAACGTGATTTGCCTTGCGGTACCGTTGGTGGATAGATAGCTTTGGTATATATTCCATGAGACTTAATTCGATTTACAAGGTCTTCTAGAATTTCTTTATTTTGAAATTCTAAAATCTGAATAGGTGAATTCAAATCTGAAAGAAATTCGAGCGCATGGCATTGTTTTCGGAAATAAGTGATGTTCTGTTTAAGTAATTGTAGTCTTTCTTCAATATTTGTTTTTGTTACTAGTCGTTCTATGACCTTATAGCTTGAGCTTGGAAGTGCCGTTGAATAAATAAAGCTCCTCGAAAAATTGACTAAAAATGATTTCAAGGTATTTGAACCGAGAACTACGGCGCCATGACAGCCATATGCTTTACCAAATGTTACAATTCGAGCAAAAACATCTGACTCAACTTGCGTTTCAATGCACATACCTATACCACCTCTGCCATAAACACCTCCTGCATGGGCCTCATCTACTATCAAATAAGCATTGAACGATTTACATAGTGCGGCGATTTCTGACAAAGGAGCCAGATCACCATCCATGGAGTACAAAGATTCTATAAGTACATAATTGGTAGCAGCCTTACTCTTATTGAGCTTAGTGCGCAGATCTTCAATATTATTATGCTTAAATGATAAACTTTCCGCCAAAGATAAACGTAATCCGTCCCTCGAACTCGCATGCACGTATTGGTCATAAAACACCAAATCGCCTCTTTGTAATATAGCAGATAGTAGCCCAACATTAGCTACATAACCAGAATTATAAATTAAAGCTGCTTCTGCCTTAAAATGCTCTGCTAGCCTTAGCTCACAGCGCTCCGCTTCTAAAGTATTCCCCGATAACAGACGAGAACCAGTTGATCCATTGGGCTCATCGGAGATTGGTATGTTGAATTTTGAAAGTCCAATATAATCGTTGGAAAAAAAATCTATTCCATTTTCGGGAATTTGTAAGGTTCTTAAAGTCCCTGATGCTTTGCGCTTGAGAAGCTTATTAAGCAGTCTCTCATCCATCTAAAGTATCCACTTTGGTTACTGTTCTGGGCGTAAAAGATTTATTGGACTTATTTTGCTTTGCTTTAAGGTATGCTGCCTCTCTTTCCGCTGCAATTCTTTTCTTTTCAATTAAAATTGGATCAGGATTTGTTGTCGGCTGTTCTCCATCAGCAAACGACTCCTTAGCTACCAATCCTAAAATTGAGAACATTTCTTTATCCTCATTAAATTCAGGGTTTGGGGTTGTCAGTAATTTATCTCCTGCAAATATGGATCCCGCTCCAGCCATAAAACAAAGTGCTTGAGCTTCCATTGACATTTTCGTACGTCCAGCTGAAAGTCGAACTATAGAATTAGGGAAGGCTATTCGCGTTGTGGCAACCATTCTTATCAATTCCCATTGCTCAATAGGTTTTTGGTCCTCTAAAGGTGTTCCTTCAACAGCTACGAGCGCATTAATTGGTATGGACTCAGGTGGATTTTCCATCTCCATATAGCTCATCAATAATCCAATTCGATCCTCCTCTGTTTCACCCATTCCAATTATCCCTCCAGAACAAACAGATATCCCCGCTTTTCTAGCATTATCAATAGTATCGAGACGCTGCTCATATTCTCTTGTGGAAATCACATCAGAGTAGAATTCCTTTGAACTGTCTAAATTGTGATTGTATGCAAATAATCCTGCATTCTTTAATCGTTTTGCCTGATTTTCCGACATCATACCTAAAGTGCAACACACTTCCATACCCATATCATTCACGCCTTGAACCATTTCAACAACCTTATCGAAGTCTCGATTGTCCTTAACTTCTCTCCATGCAGCACCCATACAAAGTCTAGAAGAACCATTTGATTTGGCATTCTTTGCTTGTTCCAAGACATCCTCAACTTTCATAATCCCCTCTGCATCTACATCCGTGTGGTATCGTGCCGCTTGTGGACAATATCCACAGTCCTCAGGGCAGCCTCCAGTCTTAATACTTAATAGAGAAGACATTTGAACTTCTCTTGGATTATGGTATTTACGATGAATTGTTGCAGCCTCAAATACAAGCTCTAATAAAGGCTTTTGATATAAGGACAAAAGGGACTCTTTGTTCGAGTAATCTGGATTAAATTTCATAATACAAATATAAATAAAGTGTGTTAGCGAATTACAAGAAATAAGCAACTATGAAATTTAAAAAGGTTGTGCATAAATTAAAACACACATCTTCTATTTCAAATATTTAAGGAATGTAAAAAATTATTCTGACGAAGTTCCTGCCTGATCTAAATATAGACGTACCGTAAATCTCAAAGTATTCGCTAATGGACTCTGACGACCATTCAAAGAGGCTAAATATGAAAAGTCAATTGCAAACATATTGTACTTAAGACTTGCTCCTAAATTCATGAATTGACGATTCCCTTTATTTTTGCTTTCGAAAAAGACACCACCACGTACAGCAAAAACATCATTATACCACCACTCAGTGCCAAAGGCGATATTGATTTCGGATAATTCTTCACGAAACTTAGTCCCTTTAACCACCTCATAATTACCATCTGCATCTGCAACTGGAACATCATTATCATCAACAACAACGTTTCCCGGAGCATCGTAAAAAGACTGCAGCATGCCGTTTATTACACCAACGTCAGGATTCATTCCTGATGTTAAAATATAATCCTCTCCATCAAAGTAATAGTTCGGTGGTGTTGGAACGAGTAGTTTTTGTAAATCCAAAGAAAAAGTCACTTTATTATATGCATCAAAGTTGGCTAAAAAGCTATTTCCTATCTTCAAATTCATCGGGATGAAGTCTCTAGTTGCCAACTCGGAATACGCCACTTTATTACCAATATTATTAATTGTGGTAGCAAAAGTATAAACCCCATCAATGTTCCCGATTTTAGCATCATCATTGTAATAGGTAAAAGACAAATCAGCAGCTCCAACAACTCCCGGTTTCGTATTGACACCGCCAACAGTCAATCCACCTGTAAGATTAGAATATGCAAATTTTCCATTTAAGCCAATACTTAATTTTCTAGACAAACGTAAGGCGTAAGCACCAGTAATTTCAAATTCACTTGGTTTGTCATCACGAATAACATTTCCAGAAGCATCTGTAAAGGTAATTTCACCTAAACTAAAATACCTCAAAGCTCCACCTATTGTATGGGACTTGTTAATCTTGTAGTAACCCGATAGATAAGAAAGGTGTATGTCATTTGTAAGCTGACGTAACCATGGTGTATAGGATAAACTTACTTCAGATGTTTGATCCGAAAAACTCAATATAGAAGTATTCCAATAAACGGAAGTTGAATTCGGACTTAATGCCGTGCCTGCATCCCCCATACCACCGGCTCTTGAATCAGGTGTAATCGACATAAAAGGCAAGGCCGTAGTAATTGTATTCAATTGTAAATCCTCATCAGTCACTCCACTACCTCCTGTTGGCTGAGCAAAAGCTGTTAGAGAAAAGGAAACCAAAACAATGGCTAAAAATAGGTTCTTCATAATTCTATAAAATCGGTAGTAAATATACGCAAAAGGGAAAGTTTTATTGTTGCGTTTACTTCAATATGACTAATTTTTCTGTTTTTTCAGCAGTTTGACCGCTTGTGTCTTTTACTTTCACGCGGTAAATATAGACTCCTTTTGCCAATTGGTCACCATAATTGTCCGTACCATCCCAAAATATTTGATTGACTCTAAAACCTTGGGTTGGAATGATTTCATTCAAAGTTTGAACCAACCTTCCTGAAACGGTAAAGATTTGAATCTGCACCTCAAGTTCATTACATGCAAAGGAATGCTCGAACATAAACTCTGTAGAGCTTGTAAAAGGATTGGGATAGTTGAGGACATTTTGAAGCGTTAGGTTTTCATCATCAACAACTACAAACTCAATGGTAGCTTTGGAAGAATTATTATTTACATCCCAAACTTTAAATTCCAGGGAATGTCGCCCTGGCGACAAGCCATCAAATTGAAAGCGTATTTCACCTGATTGATAAGAATCTAAATCGGCAACATAGAAATCATTCAAAATAAATGGCTCAGAGGAGTTTCCGTCCAAAATCGCTGTGATATCATGGCCTATTCCATTTCCAACAGTATTCACTCCATTTTCATCAAATATTTTAGCTAACAATATGGGTTCAAAATCAGTCTGTCCGCCTGAAACAAAATTTTCATCATTCATAAATAATGTGATTTCAGGTCCTATGGCATCGGAAATCCCATTAGGATCAATGCCTCCAATAATAATAGAAGTATCGTAACCACCTGCATCTCGTTCTTGAGTAAAACCATAGTAGCTAATCTTTCCTTTTCCATAATTCAACGATATATCCTTAGGAACCACAAAAGAATATTCAAACGCGCCGTTCGTTACAGATACCTTACCTTTATATATGACATTACGCTGTAATTCATATTCTATTTCTGGTGAATAGAGATCTTGACCTAGGGTTTTTTGAAGTTTAATTTTATCAAAAATAGAAGGTGTCAAAATACCATTAAAATCTGTCAAAACAGTTCCCATGTGATCCTCAACATGCCCTTTAATAACAACCTTACTTAACGCTCGAATTGTATCAATAGCTACAGATGGAGCAATTCCATTAATGCTATCAGTGACGATATTTAAATCTGGAGTTGCTAATTTAAGAGCTGGATCACCAATGAGTGTGAAACTGCGTTTATTGTCACTTGAACCCGTTTCATTTTTAGTACGCATTACAATATCACCAAAGGCTAATGAGCTACCATCAGGATTTCGATCAAATACATTTTGGAAGAACTTATTACCCGTTGTTGTATTCACACCGAAATATACAGAGCGTGTTGTTGTCATTAGAGCAATTGCCCCGCCATTCGGATTTAATGCAGCCCATTCACCGGCAGAAACTCTTGCAGGGTCATCATACTTTGTAAATTCGCAAGTAGCCGAAACAAATAAGGTTAATGCGTTGATATTATTCCAAGAATTAATTTGTGGAATGGTAACCACTCGTTCTTCCGCAAGTCCAACCTCACCACCGTGACCCACATAATTAAAAATAAGTGCTCCACGCTGAATTCTATCTGTTATTGCATTTACAACATCTGGATAGCGCTGTCCTCCTGCACTTGTCTGTTGAGGGAATGCATCTAAATAAAGCTTATCACAATTCATTTCATTATGATTCTGTTTGGTATGATTATACTGAGGTTCTGTATCGTTGTTAATAAAATAACCAGACTCCTCATCATCAGCTACCTGAACATACTTCTGTCGCCAGTCGCCAAACGTATTCAATGAATTGTCTTCTAGACAACATGAAGCTCCTGCATTGGCAAATAAATCAGAACCATTTTTCATATAATGCTCGATTTTATCAACTTGTTGCTCAGCTTGTGTAATATTTGACGCTAATATTCTACCGATTCCAATATCGAGTAAATCTGAACCCGTGATAGCTTCTCCATCATCAAGCATTCCATAAAAATCATCAGTTACTAAAGCTGAAATATGATTTTCACTACTTTGAACCTGATAGGTAAGAACGAAATTATTGTTATCAGGCACACGATCCTTAGGGTCAAATGTTCCATCACCGAAAAGTAATAAATACTTTGGTGCTGTTTCTGGATTCACTTGAGAACGGTCGTAGAACATCTTAGCAAAGGAACGGATGGCTACAGCATCTGGAGCACCAGAGCTAAACTCGTTGAAAATTTGACTTGTCGTGACCACATGAACAGTAAGCCCATTATTTCTGTGTAATTCTGCCAATCTATCTGCTTGAGACTTAAAATTAGGATGCGTTACTATCAAATAGTCTGCCTGCTCAAGGGCATGAAGGTTTTGATAATCAATTGCACCAACGAACTCAGGACTAAAAAAAGTTCCGCCGTTACTCGCAACATATTCCCGATAGGATATTGAATCTAAGAATTCGAATGAACTTCCTATTTGTGAGCCAGAAACTCTTATTGGATTGTGGCGGTCCGTTATATCCCAAATAAAACCTGTACTTGGAAAATTTTGAATTTGAAAATTCCCTATTCCTGCTTGAAGATTAGTGAGGTTACGAAAGCCCATTTGACTTCCATAAAAGCTAAGATTTCTGCGGGTATTCAAACAAATACGATCCAAATAAGTCAATACACTTGGACTATTTCTCTGAATAGTAATTTTAAGAGGTATGTTCCCAGAAATCGGTGGGTTGTTCAGAATAAAAGCTTGTGAAGATCTGACATAATCTACAGAGGTGTGTGGTAGACCTTCATCAAGTAAAATCTCTCCATTTACGGAATACTTTTGTGATGTTCCACCTGGGCTTGTACTGTTCGTGGCAATTGCCGTCTTGAAGAAAACCGGTTCACCAGATATATTTGGAATTGAAAAATTAAAAGTCTGCTCAAGGTTTATATCAAAAAGTTCTCCATACCACCTTTGCCCTCCGCCAATTAGAGATACTAAATCATTTTCATAACATGCTCGATAATCATAACTGGTAATATTCGAGGTTGGCAATTCATTTAGCGCAGGCTTATTTCCAATTTCCAAAGGAGCTCTCTCGGAATTAATATTGATGAAATAAAATGAATAATCTGTATAAATGTTTTTGATCTGATTAAAGTCCGATGTGCCATTTGGCACCCACCTATTGGGTCCAAAACCATAGAATAAAATAAAATCGTTTTGATTAAAAGTATTGTCAGAGGCGCCAAAATACTGAACCGAGTTTTGAGCGAGATCATCCGTTCTAGGCAAGCTATTCAATTCAGGTAGCTTCCCGTCACCATTTCCGAAAACATGGACATGCTTAGGGTTCAAATTAGATACGTCAACACCTATGGATTCCAAGAAGTTAAAATCTATTTTATACAGACCATCATTTTGAATCGATATTTTATACCAATCACCAGACCCGGCCATTAGAACAGACTCACCAACAAAATCCTTATTTACCGCAGTAAGATTTGCCTCAGTTTCCACGGTGATTTTCACGATTCTTTTCACTAGACCGTTCTCTTTAATAAAAGGAACTCCGGATACAACCAAAAACGCATTATTTGCGGCTTTGGTAAACTTTATATCCAATGGATTAACTTCGGCAATACGCACGTTCATCAATGACAAATAATTGATCTCAGATTGTAACGCGTTCGCAGTTATTAAGGAAACGGTACTTACTTTCAGGTTTGAACCTTTGAATGATTTTTTAAAAAACACCTTAGGAATGCCATTATCGTAATGAACACCTTCGAAGTTTGGAGCAAGATATGATTGTTCGCCGTTGTCAATGGAAATAGGTTTGTTCCATTGAATAACCTCCGAATACTGCTGCGAAAAAGAAAAAGTAATCGAAAAAAGAAATAAAGAGAAAAATAAAATCTTATTCATAATCTGAATCAAACAATTGAATTGATAGTCTAAAAAACGCCAAAATATTCAAATTATTACAATTAATATACGATATTTGTAACCTTACAAACTATAATCACGTTAAGATTGTTCGTGAATAAACTCAATTGTGTGAAGAAAAAGCATTTAATCCTATTTGTTTTTGTGATCGCTTGTCTTTCGACAACGAGCTTGAACTCAGTGCGTTCGCAAGACCCGACATTCACGCAGTTCTTTTCAAATCCAATTTATCTGAACCCAGCTTTAGCAGGATCTTCAGGTTGTCCTAGGTTTGCAATGAACTACCGGAATGAATGGCCACAGCTTACAGGTAACTATGTTACTTACTCTGCTGCCTTTGATACCTACGCCAAAAGTATATCTGGAGGCATTGGTATTTTGGCTATGCATGATCAACAAGGACAGGGTACCATATCCACCTCAATGTTGGGTGCGATTTATTCCTACAATCTGAAAGTAAATCGTAAGTTTTCACTTATGTTTGGTGCGAGAGCAGCTTGGTTTCAGAAATTTCTGGATTGGGATAAGCTCACTTTCGGTGATATGATTGATCCTAGAAGAGGTTTTATTTATCAAACAGGAGATGTTCCAAGAGGAAACGGTAGAAGAGGTTATTTTGATGCCTCTGCTGGTTTTGTTGGTTTTGGTAAGAATTTTTATTTTGGAGGTGCAGTGCACCATCTGAACCAACCAGATGAGTCAATGATTTTGGGCGAATCTAAATTACCAATGAGGTTTACTGGTCACGCAGGTGCAGACATACCTTTAGGTAGAAAAGGTCGTTACTCAAGTACAACGAGTATTATGCCAAATATCATATATCAATACCAAAATGGATTCCAGGAATTGAACATTGGTACATATGTGAAGTATGGAAACTTTACTGTTGGTGCTTGGTACAGAAACCGAGATGCCTTCATTTTGTGCTTTGGAATAACAACTGATAAGATTAAAATAGGCTACAGCTATGATATTACTGTTTCTAAATTAGGAAATGGAATATCGGGAGGTTCCCATGAAGTGTCCCTAGGTTTTAATTTAAAGTGTAGAAGAAAACCAAGAAACTTTAGAAAGATATCATGTCCTTCTTTTTAGGATTTTGTAACTTTTAATAAATTTTGAATTGTATATACGTTAATTACAGTTGACCATGAAAACTAAAAATTACATTAAAATAGCAAGTTTTTTAAGTGCTGTCATCCTTTTGGGTGCATGTGCCAAAGAACGATCTACGTCTACAGGTTGGGAGTATAACAACTACCAAAATGGCGGTTTTGAAAAATTTGATGCCAAAGAGCAAGAAACAGGTCCAGGACTTGTTTTTATAGAGGGTGGAACATTCACGATGGGAAGCACTGAAGAAGATGTTATGGGAGATTGGAACAACAGCCCTAAACGCGCTACAGTTTCTTCTTTTTACATGGACCGTACTGAGGTAACGAATTTACACTGGACAGAATACATGAATTGGATGAAACGTGTGTATTACAAATCTTACCCACATATTTATAAAAAATGTCTTCCAGATACCCTCGTTTGGAGATCACCACTATCTTACCGAGAAAAATTTGTAGATTATTATTTACGTCACCCTTCATACAGAGACTATCCTGTTGTTGGTGTTTCTTGGTTGCAAGCTAATGATTTTTGTAAATGGCGAACGGACCGTGTGAATGAGGCTATATTGGTTCGAGAAGGTATTATTAAATGGCATTTTGCAAACACATATGATCACGAAAATTCTGACGTAGGTGCTGCAAACCGATCAAACTACGCATCAATGACGTCCTCGCCAGAAAATATGTTCTCAACTGAAAACTATTTGAATGGTAATTACAACGTTCAAACAGGATCTCCTAACAAAAACAAAAAAGGAGATACCTTAGGGCTGAAAGGTGGTTATACCTTAGATGATGGTAGCTCTAAAGCTCCTATGCTTGATGCAAAAACTAAGAAGCCTATACCGAGAGATCCATATCAGCTTCAAAATTATGATCCAGTATATGCTAATGAATCACGATTAGGTTCAAGAGCCGTAAAAATGGAAGATGGAATACTTCTACCGAAGTATCGTCTTCCGACTGAAGCAGAATGGGAATTTGCTGCTTTAGGTTTGATTGGTAACCTTGACCCTGATTCGGAAAATATTGATTCTCGTCGAATCTATCCTTGGGATGGACACTATGTTCGAAGAAAAGAAGACCAATGGGCTGGTGCAATTCAAGCAAACTTCATTAGAGGAAATGGTGATTATATGGGTGTTTCAGGAGCTTTGAATGATGGAGCGGACGTGACTGCTCGTGTTGATGATTTTTGGCCAAATGACTACGGTTTATACCACATGGCAGGAAATGTATCGGAATGGGTAATGGACGTTTACCGTCCAACATCAAATGAAGAATCTGAAGACTTCATGCCGTTTAGAGGTAATGTATATACGACCCAATTGCTTCGTCCTGACGGATTGTATGACAAACCTGTTTTGGCAACTGACAACCTTTATGATGTATATGGAATGAAGGAATATGTTAATGAATTTGCAAGAGCTAAATATCTTTCACTTACTGGTGGTACGAAAGCTGTGAATGATTTAAATAAGAAAAATGATCCTTCTTATGTTTCTAACTACATAAAAGAAAACCCAAATCAGTACGTGGATTATAAAGTTGAAAGTGGAAACATCAAAGAAATGAATGGACTTTGGCTCGTTCTTAAAGGTGATTCTGTAAAACTTAATGCGAGTTCAGACAAACTCAATGCAATAAAAAAACCGTTCTCTTGGGAAACTAGTGATGCACAAATAATGGGAGGATCCAATCAAGACACAAACGTGGTGATCTCATTTCCGAACGCTGGAGATTATGCTATAACACTGAATCAAGAAAACGACTACAAAGAAACCAAGAAATTCAAAGTCTTTGGCAATAAGAAAGAATTTGACGATTACATAAACTATGTCAATTCAACTCGTGGTCAAATTCTTGGTAACTCCAGACAAAATCCACGAAAATTTCAATTCAATGCGCCGAAGGATGGTTATGTATATGGTTACAATAAATATTCTAAGAACGATAGTATTGAATTCAGAGTATTAGATGACATTAATGGTGTTCTAGATACTGCCATTTATTTGTATAACCAAGGTAATGCAACTAAAGCTTCGCACTATTTAGAGGTAGCATTATTTGGCAATCTTCATAAAGCAGATGTGTTAGCCATGGAAGATTATCGCAAAGGACACTTCGAAGGGAAAGTATATGGTAATGCAGATGAGGAAATTAAAATTGGTGTTGATGAGGATAATGCTGACGTTATGGTCGAGGCGACTCCCCTATCTAAGGTAGGAATATATTACATTGACAAATTATTTGAGGCGGGATCAAATGATCCATCTAAACAATTCCTTGTTGAAGGTAAAATTGTAACAACAAGTGTGTTCAGTGACGATTATCTAGAATATCGTTTTAAAAATTACAAACAAGACCCGAATATCACAGCCTGGATACTTACCCTTAGAAATGGTCTTACCGAGTTCGTGAATGAAACAAGAGGTCAACAGCGTTGGAGAAATGTCACGGAAGATGAAAATGCTGGTAGATTGAATTATCGAAAAGATGATTACATCAACTATTTGGATGGTGATTTAGAGTCTTCAATTTACTACAATAACCAGAAAAAGATTGATGATATTAACAATGGACGGAGAGATTCAAAGCAAGCCGTATATCAAAGTGAATTTGAAAACTTTGACCTAAAAGGTAGCGAGGTTAATGTTGGTGTAAGTGGATGGCCTACAACACTTGTTTCAGATAAATCAAGAGTCTACAAAGGTGGTTCATGGTCAGATAGAGCGTTCTGGTTATCTCCAGGAAGCAGACGTTTTCTTGATGAGGAACAATCTACTGCAATGATTGGATTTAGATGTGCTATGGACAGACTAGGTAGCACTCGAGCCAACTCCAAAAAGAAATAGATATTCTTTAAAGATATCCTGAAAGCCCGTAGTGATACGGGCTTTTTTTTTACATATTTGCATATGGAGCAATTCTATGAATTTTTTAAAGAAACATCTGGGATTTGTACCGATACTCGAAATATTGTAAAAGATTCTTTTTTTGTAGCCTTAAAAGGAGCGAATTTCAACGGTAATAAATTTGCTCTCAATGCTCTTGAACAAGGCGCTAAATATGCCATTGTTGATGAAAGTGAATACGCGAACAATCCCAGAATATTTTTAGTTAACAACAGTCTTGTTTTTTTGCAGAATCTTGCGAATCACCATAGGTTACAATTTGATATACCTATTATTGGAATCACTGGAAGTAATGGCAAAACAAGCACCAAGGAATTGATAGCTGCTGTGCTAAATAAGAAATTCAATACCCTTTCGACTGAAGGTAATCTTAACAATCATATTGGAGTACCCCTTACATTACTCCAAATGAATAAAGAACATGAACTTGCCGTAATTGAGATGGGTGCAAATCAACCTGGTGACATTGCTGAACTTTGCGAGATTGCCTCCCCTACTCACGGAATTATTACCAATATTGGAAAAGCACACTTGGAAGGTTTTGGAGACTTGAAAGGTGTTGTTAAAACGAAACGTGCGCTTTATAATGCGATACAAGAGGTTAATGGGACAATTTTCTACAATGATGATGATGATTTATTAAAATCTTTAATTGACACCACCACAGAAAACATAAGCTATGGTAGGAAATCAGCAGCTATTCAAGGTGAGCTCATTGAATTAAATCCTTTTATCAAAATGAGCTGGAAAAGTTCAAGGTATACATCAGAAATACTTCAAACAAATATGATAGGGAGCTACAATTTTTACAACTTCCTTGCTGCTATTTGCATTGGCTATCATCTAGGAGTACCTCACAACTTGATTTCACAGGCCGTTTCTAATTATCAGTCAAAGAATAATAGATCCCAAGTGATGCATACGGAAAGAAATACTTTGATTATTGATTGCTACAATGCAAATCCAACAAGTATGTTATCTGCTTTAGAAAGCTTCAAAGAATTTAAACACAAAAATAAGATTGCAATTTTAGGGGATATGATGGAACTCGGTGAAGATAGCCACCTTGAGCATCAAAAAATACAATCGTTTTGCCATGACTATGGAATCAAAACGATTCTCGTTGGTTCGATATTTAAAGCTATGAATGATTTGAATGGGTTTGAAAATGTGGACGATTTAATTGGGGATTTACCCAAACTGAATGGAAGCGCAATTTTGTTAAAGGGTTCTAGAAGTATACAATTAGAAAAATTAATCCCTTTTTTATGACTGGCAGATTAACGGATTAGATTGATATGACCAAGAATTATTTTTCTCTTTTCTGTTTGTTTTTCCTTGAATCCAATTCTGTATGTATACGTTCCGATTGGAGCCTGCATACCTTGATAAGTTCCGTCCCAACTACTATTGAAATCGCCAGCCTCAAAAATTAACTCCCCCCATCTATTATAAATTTGGACAGAAAAGAAGTCTTCATCTATACCTGCAGAGATCGTTGGATACCATGAATCATTTAAGCCGTCGCCATCCGGTGTAAAGCTATTAGGAGCAAAAATAATTGCATCCTGATTGACGTTGATATCTAATTGCAAACTGTCTGTGCACCCTAGCTCAGATATACCATACAATGAAACAGTAAAAAACGTTTCGTCATTCACTTCATATTCTACGAGATTAGGATTGTATAAAGTATCAGAGTTTCCATCGCCGAAATCCCAATAATAACTTTCTGCACCGAAGGAATTATTGGAAAAGACAACCTCTGAAGACCCATATGATATTTGATTTGTTGATGCAGAAAAATCAATATTTGGGCTTGGAAATACACAAATTAAATTTTCCATATTCATGCTACCTGGGCAACCATTAGGTGTCTCCGTTTCAAGCGTTATGTCATAACAACCCTCATTTAAAAAGGTATAACTCGTATTTGCGCAGCCACTAAAAGTACTCCCATCATTTATTGTCCATGTACATCCAGAGGTATTTGGTGTTGTATTGGTGAACATAACATTTAATGGAGCACAACCTGAAGTTACATTAACATCAAAGGTTGTGATTGGCATTGCATCAACAGAAACTATGATTGGTTCTAAATCCGTTTGGCATCCATTAATCGTATACATAACCTGATATGTAGTTGTGGTAGTTGGACTTACAGTCATCGTTTCAGATGTTTCGTTATTCGGCAACCACAAATATTGACCTCCTAGAACAGATGGAATTGCATTAAGCACAACACTCTCACCTTCACAAATACCTTGATTTTCTGTCAACAAAACAGGTTGTTCAGTTACCGTTACTTCTGCACTTTCTATACTGCTACTACAATTATTTAGAGTATAAGTAACCGTATAATTTGAAGTTACTAATGGATTAACCTCAAGAGTAGATTCGTTTTCTATATATCCTGTCCATTCGAAGGAACCACCACTTGGCAAACCTTGTGCGTTTAGAACTCCTATTTGTCCCTCGCAAATACCTATATCATCGACAAATAAATCGGGAATAGGGTTGACAATAATTGATGCTGTCGTGAGCTGACTTATACAACCGTTTAAGACGTACAGCACGCTGTATGATGTGGTGGTGACAGGATTTACGGTGATACTCTGTGTAGTTTGGCCCGAAGAAGTCCAATTAAAAGTCCCTCCTGAAATCGAAGGTTGCGCAATCAAGGTTCCAGATTCACCATCACAAATTGAAACATCTTCAAGCGTTACTACAGGTGTAGGAATCACCTCAACAAAGGCTTGAACAGTGTCTGAAGGACAACCATTTAAAGTGTAGCTTAAACCGTAGGTTGTACTTGATTGTGGAAAGGTAGTAATTGTGGGTTCGATTTCTCCATTAGGAAACCACTCAAACGAACCGCCTGGAAGCGAAGGTTGACCTGTCAATGATACAGATTGAGACGAACAGATTGAGTTTGCACCGGATATACTGACAACAGGTGTAGGAAGGACAGAAATTATTGATGTTGCCGTGTTGCTCTCACAACCGTTTAAAATATAATCAACGGTATAAAATGCATTGGATATTGGTTCTACAAAAACACTCGAGTTCGAACCTAAATTATTAGACCAACTATAAGTCCCTCCAGGAATAGATGCCTCAGCAACAAGCTCAATAACATTTCCAGCACAAATAGTTGCGGAATTAACACTCAAAACAGGGAAAGGAATTTCAATGATTTGCACGGAATCTTGTATCGAACAACCATTTTCACCTGTAGCTATTAAATAATAAATACCACCTTCAGTTATGGATACTTGAGGTTGAGATCCTAGACCATTTGACCATTCATAATTAGAAGCTCCCGATGCACTAACATTTATATTGGTATTGTTACAATCTAAAGTGTCTGAACCTGTTATATTTTGAATAGACAAATTAGGGAGCGAAAAGTCCGCTGTAATCACTATTGAAGTTGAATCATAACATCCGTTACTTCCGATACCAACGACAAAATATTCTCCAGGACTTGATATGGTTGTAGAAATGTTTTGAATGGTATCGCTCCAAACATAGCTATCCGCTCCTGATCCAAATAGAACGATTTCAGGCTCATTACAATTGAGCTCATTTGTTGAGTTCGTTATATTATCAATATCCAACAACGGTGGGTTAATATTTTCACTAATCAGTATATTCATTTGAAGAGCACAGCCATTCGAGTCAAGATAATCAAGAATATAATTACCTGGAGTATTAAATGTATTCCAAGAAGTATTTAGAGATGTTCCTCCAGACCAATTAAAAGCACTACCGCCTTGTGCATTAACCTCTATTTCTGTAACCAAACAATTCAGTTCTACGTTGCCAGAGGCATTCTCAATATAAGCAGGTTCACTACTTAAGGTTTCATTGATTTCTACCAAAACAGAATCCTGACATCCATTATCATCTGTCAACATACCTAAATAACTGCCAGCTTCTAACCCGGAAGCATCTTCAGAAAACAAAGTGTTGTTCCAAACGACATTGTATCCGGGAACTCCACCTGTTATCGTCAAGTCAATTGCTCCAGTTCCTTCAGGGCAAAGGATATGTTCAACTGAAGTTTGCATTTCTAATGGATTGGGCTCTAACACTTCCTGAATCAATTCATTCATACAACCGTGCTCGTCCATAATTGACATCGTATGCATTCCAGAGTGAACCATAAACTGATTGTTAGAGGACATAGGTCCACCATTCATTGCATACATGATATTTGTTCCTAAAGCAGTAACTTCAATCATTCCCTCTTCACCATTACAGCTTATTTCTTGAATCATTTGAGCACTTGAAAATTCAGGAAGTGGAAGAATCTCAACAAAAAATTCTACTGACTGAGCGCATTGACCAGGATTAGGAGTGAAAGTGAAATTCTGAATTCCAACCTGCTCAGCGTCAATAGTACCAGACCATGAGCCTGTAAACCCATTGTTTGAAATATTGGAAAGCTCAGGAACTGTCTGATTCAAGCAAATAGGAGGTATTTCGTCAAACTCAGGTATTTCATTAATGTGAGTCAGGATGTATGGAATATCATCAAAATCGTTCCATTCCTGCGTATATGCATAAGACAAGGGAACATCCGAAACGCTGGAACTTCCTAAAATATATTCCCACTGACCATTAATTTGCTTCCAATTTGAAATACCGCCCCAAATCCCGTCATCAGCCTCATTAAAATAGATATTTAAATCTGCTGGTCCAGAACCTAAAGCTCTATCGATTTGGTGATAAAATAGTGGGTTAAGCTCACAAATATTCACATCTGCCATCGTCCTATCAAAGCCTTCAATAGTAGCATCTATGTTTGCCAAGCGGACTTCAAAGGTGTTGTTCTGGGTTACTGTTGGTTTTAATTCGACGGGGCGGTAACGAAGCGTCCCTAGGCTTGAACCAACAGGGAATAAATAAGTTTCTAGTTCAGATGTCCTTCGTGACAAGAAACCACCATTTAAAGAGGATACAAAACCCGAGGTTCGTTGAATAGCATTTAAATCAGTATTTTCTACGTAGAAGTTAAAAACTTCTGTTTGAAGCTCAAGATGCTTTAAATCCAAAACACCAGAGGAATAGGCATTAATTTCCTGTGTTTTAAATCCACTACCGTCCAAAGTTAGATTGAAAAAATTTGTTTCAACAGAACCACTAATCAATTGATTCGCACCTTCAAAGAAAACAGTACCATTATTAGAAGTAAAGGAAGCATTATTATACCAATTCCCTAACAAACGAATATACCCTTCACCAACGAGCTCCGAATTATTGATAATATCTTCGGTTATAAATATTTCAGAGGGTAATCCTATTTCCTCATCAATATTTATTGTACCTAGTTCATTTGTTAAAGTTCCATTGACATGAACATATGCACCAGAGGTGGTTATTATGTTTGCTCCATTATTAAGCAATACTTGACTGATGGTCGAAAAGTCTACCAAAGACATAAAAACAAGAAGAATGCCGAAAATATTCTTCATTATTAACTATTGCTTAAATCTAATATCGATACGTACTTGTACTTTACCATTTACTTCATTGGAAACTGCTACGCCTAATACCCATTCACTTGTAAGAGACTTAATAGCCCTACCCATACTAGAAGTCGTAACAAAATCACCTGTTGTTATCTGACCGTTTGCGTCATCAACCTCTATTTCTACTATACCTGACGTTTGAATTTCAATAATTCCATTATTATCATTTAATACACCTATGACATATGCTTTTGAATTTTCATTAGCAACAAAAAAAACTTCCGAATCAAGTCTAGCATTTGATGAAGCTATAATTCGAGATGGAATCAATCCTGAAATATCAATATCAGTACTATGATTGAGTTGTTCTTGCAATTCAGAAATCTGATTTTGTTGTTCTTGAATTGCTTTTGTTAAAATAGGAATCATTGAAACGTAATTTACAGTGTAGTACCCTTCAACCAAAACATTATTCTTTTTTGTTGTATTATGCATTGCTGGATTTGGTAGAGCCTTTTGATGAACGAGACCAGGAAAAATTTCTTTGAAATCTTGCGCAATAAAACCAATTTCAGTTTTGTTGGGGTTAAAACTCATACCAGGAAACTCCTCTGCACGCATGTTATATTGTTTTACATCAACTTCCATGATTTTATCTATTACACTATTAATAGGTTGAATATTCTTTTTAAATCTGACATCTGAAATGTTAAATATTCCACCCGTTAACCCTATATCTCCCATAAATATTCCTGCCCATGCTCCAACTGGGTTATTTGTACTTCCTTGAACCCCAACACCAAAAGAAGTAGTAGACATATGCATTCCATTAACACCAATACCAGTTCCATTGGTTGAACCTTCAATACCGCTAAAACCATTTGCAGTTGAAGTAATTGAACCAAATATACCACCACCCTGTGCAGTTGTATTTATTCCATTAAAAGACCAATTGTTCGTGTTATTTACTACATAAGATTGCAATGGGTCTCCCGCAATTGCCGGTGCTAAAATTCCAGTATTCCCCCATAACATCTCACCCGTATTTAACAATCTACCTCTGGTAATTGAATTTGTTTCAAAATCTACATTAGTATTACTATTTGTACCAAAACCTTTGGTTCCTGTATTCGTATTTCCATCAAGCAACCAAGCTGCCTGACTGCTTTCAACTGGTCCACCTGAACCTGAAGTTCCATTTACTACCATTGTTCCATCTGTATTGAATGAAGGCGTTGTCAAAGTCCAACTTGGACCAGCATCTCCTTGAATACCTTGAGGACCTTGTGCGCCATCTGCGCCATCTACACCATCTGCTCCGGCAGGACCAGTTAATCCGATTGGACCTTGATCTCCTTGAATTCCTTGGAGACCTTGTGCGCCGTCAGCACCATCGACTCCGTCTAAGCCATCAATTCCATTTGTACCATTCGTTCCAGATGGACCAGTTAATCCGATTGGACCTTGATCTCCTTGTATTCCTTGGGGACCCTGCGCACCATCTACGCCATCAATTCCATTTGTACCATTCGTTCCGGCTGGACCAGTTAATCCGATTGGACCTTGATCTCCTTGAACTCCTTGGGGACCCTGTGCACCATCTACGCCATCAATTCCGTTTGTACCATTCGTTCCGGCAGGACCAGTTAATCCGATTGGACCTTGATCTCCTTGAATTCCTTGAATACCTTGAGGACCTTGTGCGCCATCTGCGCCATCTGCACCATCTGCTCCGGCAGGACCAGTTAATCCGATTGGACCTTGATCTCCTTGAATACCTTGAGGGCCTTGTGCTCCATCAGCGCCATCGACTCCGTCTACGCCGTCAATTCCATTTGTACCATTCGTTCCGGCGGGACCAGTTAATCCGATTGGACCTTGATCTCCTTGAATTCCTTGAGGACCTTGTGCGCCATCTGCGCCATCTGCACCATCTACACCATCTGCACCATCTGCTCCGGCAGGACCAGTTAATCCGATTGGACCTTGATCTCCTTGAATTCCTTGAATACCTTGAGGACCTTGTGCGCCATCTGCGCCATCTGCACCATCTGCTCCGGCAGGACCAGTTAATCCGATTGGA
>Ga0206131_10002871_pt1 | contig 20361 bp, 21 predicted proteins | sample Helgoland_Spring_FD_148636 | JGI IMG/M metagenome (GOLD analysis project Ga0206131, IMG submission 148636) | Pelagic subsurface seawater microbial communities from Kabeltonne, Helgoland, North Sea - Helgoland_Spring_Bloom_20160517_1 | ecosystem: Environmental > Aquatic > Marine > Epipelagic ...
CATTTCTGCAACTGGTTATACTGGATCAGGTGGTTTTGAAATTTATTGCAAAAACACAGAAGTTCAGCAAGTTTGGAATGCCGTCATGAAAGCTGGAACTCCTTTCGGTATTGCCCCTATTGGATTAGCTGCTCGTGACACCTTGCGTTTGGAGATGGGGTATTGTCTGTATGGCAATGACCTAAACGACAGCACCTCGCCTATTGAAGCAGGTTTAGGATGGATCACAAAATTCAATAAATCTTTCACCAATAGCGAGGCTTTATTAGCAGAAAAAACTGAAGGTCCCAAACGTAAATTGGTCGCATTTGAGCTCAACCAACGTGGCATTCCAAGGCATGACTACACCATTCATGATGACACAGGCAATCAAATTGGCATAGTCACTTCGGGAACTATGGCGCCAAGTTTAAATAAAGGAATTGGCTTAGGATATGTTTCATCCGATTACGCTACTGTTGGAAATGAATTTTTTGTTCGGATAAGAAAAAATGATATTCCCGCTACAATTGTGAAATTGCCATTTTACAAAAGCGATCTAAAAAACTAGGTTTGCTTGAACGTACCCCGAAACACCGAATATTGATTTTAGGAGGAAGTGGATTTTTAGGCGAATCTCTCTACAAGGAATTGTGCCAATACTTTAAAACCTATGCAACCTATTTTACAGAACATTCAAGACATTTAAAAAACAAGCATTTCATTCACTACGACATGGGAATTGATGAATTGTATCCCATCCTTAAAACATTGCGACCAACCATAATTATTTCGGCCATAAGAGGTCCATTCATTCAGCAAGTTTACGCCCACGAATGCCTTGTTGATTATACGCAGCATCATAATTGTCGTATAATATTTTTATCATCCGCCAATGTTTTTGATGCTTACAGCAAATTCCCAAGTTTTGAAAATGACAAAACACTGAGCAACAGTATTTACGGGCATTTTAAAATTAAAATTGAAACTATGCTGATGAGAATGCCTGTAGAAAAATGGGTAATTACACGCTTACCAATGGTCTTTGGGATGCAATCACCAAAAATAATTGATTTGAAAGAACATCTTAAAAATGATATTCCAATTGAAGTTTTTCCAAATTTAATCATGAATATCACTACTGATAAAAATTTAACGCAACAAATACACTATATCATCAATCAAGATCTGCACGGGATTTTTCATCTTGGCAGTAAAGATTTGGTTCACCACGATTATTTTTATAAAGACTTATTGACTGCTGTTCACCATCCCCGCGGAAAAATTAAATACGTTTATACCACAAACGATGAGAGGTATTTGGCTGTATTACCGAAAGACAATAAACTGCCTGATCATTTATACATGACAGCTCAAGAATTTTTGGAAGACTTTGAAATCCAATAAATTTATATCTATAGAATCATAGGGCTGACTTGATTATTCATAAAGTCCGTTTATTTTTGTAAAAAATTATTATATGGGAAGAGCATTCGAATTTCGTAAAGCTAGAAAAATGAAACGCTGGGCAGTCATGAGCAAAGCCTTTACGCGCATTGGTAAGGATATAGTTATGGCAGTCAAAGAAAACGGTCCCGATCCTACTAGTAATTCTCGTTTACGCGCAGTAATTCAAAATGCTAAGGCTGTCAATATGCCTAAAGATAATATTGAACGTGCCATAAAAAAGGCGTCCGACAAATCTCAAGGTGATTTTAAAGAAGTGCTTTTTGAAGGATATGGTCCACATGGTATAGCAATATTAGTCGAAACTGCCACAGACAATAACACCCGTACTGTAGCCAATATTAGAAGTTATTTCAATAAATCTGATGGCTCATTAGGAACTTCTGGATCAGTCGTTTTTTTGTTTGATCATACCTGTAATTTTCGAGTCAAAGCTGAGGGGCTAGATGTCGATGAACTCACCTTTGATTTAATCGATTTTGGAGCTGAAGAGGTTTTTGAAGATGAAGACGGAATTATGATTTATGGACCGTTCGAATCTTTCGGAGCACTTCAAGCTGAACTTGAATCTAGAGGTATTGAAATATTATCATCTGGTTTTGAAAGAATACCTCAAGTGACAAAGGCTTTGAGTGAAGAACAAGCCGCCGATATTGAAAAATTGTTAGAAAAAATTGAAGAAGACGATGATGTACAATCTGTTTATCACACCATGGAAGAGACTACTGATGGTGCTTAGTTACATTTTTTCGTAAAGTTCCCGAATTTCTTTTTCATCAATGAGCGACTTCCAATTTTTACCAAGGGCATTTTCCCATAATGGCTCTAGACTCAAAGCTATGGAGGTTATCTGTCGCCACTGATTTTCGCTCAAATTTTCGCAGATCCCAGTTGGAAGCTCAATTTCATTGAAGTCACGCATACGACGAAAAGTCTCAAGTCCTTTTGGATAATAATTATTCAAATGTTCGATCACAATACAATTTCCGACACCATGCCTAATGTTTTTGACAAAAGACAAACCATAGCTCAATGCATGTACAATACCAACTTGAGAATTTGCAATACTAATGCCACCCAACCATGAAGCCATCATCAAATACTCTCTTTTTTCTGAATCCGATAATTGAGAAGGTAAAAAAACAGCTTCACATAAAGACTTAGCTTTTTCACCGTGAACTCTACTAAAAGGATTTAAAAAAGTTCCCTCTAAAGACTCAATACAATGTATAAAACAGTCCATTCCTGTGTAAAAGCGTTGTACCGCAGGTACACCAATCGTAAGATTTGGATCAAGAATAACTTGATCAAAAGTCGTATAATCGCTATTAATACCTAATTTCTTTACCGGTCCTTTTAAAACAGTCGTCCGGGAGACTTCAGCGCCAGTTCCTGAAATGGTTGGAACACCAACATGAAATACACTTGGAGATTGAACCAAGTCCCAACCCTGATAATCTGAGGCACTACCACTATTTGTCAAAAGAAGTGATACCGCTTTTGCCAAATCCATAACCGATCCACCACCAATTCCGATAATTCCTGATGGTATGGAGTTAAATTGTAAAATGATTTCCTGAACTAAAAGATCAACTTGTTCAGTTGTCGGTTCTTCTTCCGATGATACAAAAACGATTCGATCTTCATACGAGGTTGGGATCTGATCCACAACATCAGAATAATTGGCAAAACAATCGTCAACTAAAAACACAAATGGTGCTTTTACACCTTGGCGTTTTGGCTCTAAAATGGCTGACAATTGACTAAAACTGCCTGCTCCAAATAGAACTCGGGGCACCATCGACATATTTCTGTGAGGGATTCCCATTTAATTACTCCGTTTATTAGGCCATAGATTTTGAGCCGTTACGAGGTCTTCGGGGGTGTCAATTTCTACACCCAATACATCCGTTTCAACCATTTGAATATTTTTTCCGTATTCTAAAAAACGTAAGCATTCAATTTTTTCAGCCAGTTCTAGCGATTTAGGTGATAATTTTTGAAAATCTAATAGTGCTTTTTTCCTAAAAGCATAAACGCCTTTGTGTTTGAAAAATTGGACACTTGGTGTCTTTTCTCTTGAAAATGGAATTGGGTGTCTCGAAAAATAAATTGCCCGGCCATTGGTGTCCGTAACAACTTTGACGGTATTTGGATTATGAATTTCCTCAGAATCAGTAATTCTGACCATTAAGGACGCTAAATCAATTTCTCTATTTGTATCAGCATCAAATGAAGCAATCAATTTGGCTAAACTCTTTTTCTCAGTAAATGGCTCATCACCCTGAACATTAACGACCAAATCAACATTCATATCAAAAATCGCTTCTGCTATGCGATCACTGCCCGATTGATGATCGGTTTTGCTCATGATAGCCTTACCTCCAACCTCGCAAATTGTGTTAAAAATAACATCGCTATCTGTGACTACATATACATCCTCAAATAATCCCGTTGCAACTGTGGCACGATAAGTTTGAACAATAACAGGCGCATCGCCCAAGGGCATCATCAGCTTACCTGGAAATCGAGAAGCTTCATAGCGGGCCGGAATCATGGCTATTGTTTTCATTCTTATTGTGCAAAGACCAAAATTAAGGTTTATTCTCGTTTTTCAAGGGTGTAGTTATTCGTTAAAATAAGATTTATCAAATCCTAAAAGGAATAATCGCTCTTGAGCCCTCGTCATTGCTGTATAGAGCCAGCGGTAATAATTTTGATCTGGACCCTCTGGAAGATAGGGTTGTTCGATAAATACAGTGTTCCATTGCCCACCTTGGGACTTATGACAGGTCATAGCATAAGAAAACTTGACCTGCAAAGCGTTGAAATGGGGGTTTTGTTTAATTTTTAAAAATCGCTTATAGTTGGACGATTCACTGGCATAATCTTCTTTTACTGCATTATAAAGTTGATTGTTTTCGTCATAGGTCAACGCTGGTGTTTCTGCCGAGATGGTATTCAACAATAGAACGGTTTCAAAGGATTTCATTTTGGGGTAGTCAATTAAACGGACTTTTACACGGGCAAAATCAAATCCGTAAAAAGATTCAAACTTATAAATCTCAAGAACCTCAATGGTATCACCATTTGCAACAAAACCCGCCTCTGATTCAGGTTTAACCCAGAAGTAGTTGTTTTTAACGACCATGAGATAATCTCCCACGGAGAGCTCAGATTCATTAAACAAAATTCTAGATCGAATTTGTTGATTATAGAGGTTGGCTCTTTTGTTTGACCTAACGATTATTGCGGTGTTTTCATTGCCAATAGTGCTATACGCCTCATTAAGCGCATCTAAAACATCGTTACCTTCAATCAAACGCACGATGTCTTTAAAGCCATCTAACATCATTTTGATGCTTCCGAAACCTTCACCATTAATTTGGCGTCTCACTTCTGTAGCATTAAACAAAATACCAGACTCCAATTGCTGGCGCATTACTTGAGTCAAATTGCCCGACATCACCTCCTTGTCATAATTTCTTTCAAAAAACTCAGGATCAAGTGCCGGGCTTAGCTCTAATTTAACAGGAGGTAATTGAGCCGTATCACCAATAAATACCAGCTTACACTGAAAACCACTAAAGACAAATTGAATTAAGTCATCAAGAAGAGAACTGCCCAGTCCTGTAAAATCTCCGGAACCGTCTGAAATCATTGACGCCTCATCAACAAAGAAGATGGTCTTACGGTTTTTATTCGGTTGAAGGACAAATTTAACACCTCCTTTTTTATCCGTTCGGGGAAAATATATGATACGATGTATGGTCGATGCTTCCATACCAGAGTAATTCGATATAACTTTTGCAGCTCTTCCTGTTGGGGCTAATAGGACTGCATTTTTATTGATCTGCCATAAATTCCTAACCAACGTACTGATAATGGCAGTTTTCCCTGTTCCAGCATGTCCCTTTAGAACAAAGATTTCGGGACCAGAAACTTCCATCACAAATTTACTAAGTTGATCCATAACAATTGCTTGTTCAGCGGAGAATTCGTGAGGAAACTTGTCTGAAAGCAGCTGAAAAAAAGACTTTAAAGTGTTAATTGGCATGTCAAATTGAATCTCATCAAATATATTAAGGAATTTTCGCCGTGCAGTCTTTTACGAATAAAAAAAAATTGTAGATTTGTTTCACGTCCTGAATATTTAATTTTAAAAACAAAATATGCTCAATCTTTTATTAGTCGTTGTCGCTCTAATTGCTGTTACTTTTGGTTTAGTGTGGATCATCGATAAATTTATACCCAATAATTTTAGAAAATTTATTTTAGTTTTCCTTTATATTTTGGTTGGTTTTTTGGCTTACAACACATTCATGTCTGTTTATGGTGAAATTCAATTTAATCATAGAAAGCAAGTAGCTTACAAAAAAGTAATCAAAAGTTTGATTGACATTAGAGATGCTCAATTAGCACACAAAACAGTTACTGGTACTTTTCAAAAAGACTTTGATAAATTAATTTCATTTATTGATACAGCACAATTCACAATCACTCAGCGTCGAGATTCTACTGTTTTAGATGTAGAAATGACACGTCGATTTGGTGGTGTTGAAACATTTAAAGAAATTATAGTGATTGACACCTTAGGATATGTCAGGGTGAAAGATTCTCTTTTTGGAAATGATTCGCGTTACAAATCTATGATGAATGTCCCAGTTGGTAAGGAAGGTACAACATTTGAAATGAATGCTGGAACAATTGATCAAAACGGTGTTCGTATTCCTGTATTTGAAGCCAAGGTGTTGAAAAAATACATTCTTTTCGGGGAAGATGCAAACCTAATTGCCATTGAGAATAATGTTGTTTCTGTTGATGGAGTCAATGGAGCGGCATTACGAGTAGGTTCAATGGAAGAAGTTAATACTAACGGCAACTGGCCAAAAAACTTTTCTAACGACTAACTCTAAGCCCCAAAATACAAGTTTAACATTGTCCATTCAGGTTGGCTTGAGTGGACTTTCTTTTTGTGTCAAAAACACTGAAAGCAACGCTTTTGTGCAATATTTTGATTATCCGACTACCGATAAAACCAAGCCCGAAATTTTATTAAAGGATTTCATAAATGCTTTCGAAACCCAACAAGCGCTTCAAGCCGATTTTAGCTCTGTTAGGGTTATACATGACAACGCACTAGTGAGTCTAGTTCCGCAAGAACTGCTTGACACCAGCGATTTATCAAAATTTTTAAAATATAATGTTGCCTTACTGCCAACAGATTTTGTCGCTCACGATGAACTCAACAGTTTAAATTGCGCTGTAGTATTTGTGCCTTTCGTTAATATAAATAATTATGTTTTTGAACATTTCGGAAGTTTTGAATACCACCATCAAGCGACAATTTTACTCCAACGACTTCATGCATTATCCGAATCAAGCAACAACACCATTTTAAGACTTCACATTCAAGACGACTATTTTGAAGCCATTTGTTTTAAGGGCAAGCAACTCTTATGTTATAATCGGTTTAGTTATCAAACCTCTCACGACTTTTTGTTTTGTTTACTTTTTCTTATTGAACAACTCAACTTGGATCCTGAAACTTTAAATTGTGAGTTATTTGGGAGGGTAAATTCAGACCATTCTTGCTTCAAGGATTGCTACACATACATTAGAAATACCCGTTTGTTAGAGCCGATGATTGAAACCGAGTTTTTGAACCTAAAGCATAATTTTGTAGCTCTAAATAGTTTCTGATGCGCATTATATCAGGCAGTCATAAAGGCCGACGCATTCAAGCTCCAAAAAAATTACCCGTTCGACCTACGACCGATATGGCTAAAGAAGGTTTGTTCAATATTCTTGCCAACAGATTTGATTTTAAAACCATCAATGCATTAGACCTGTTTTCTGGAACTGGAAATATCAGTTATGAACTAGCTTCACGAGGTGTGCCTCAAATTGTTTCAATTGATAAAACACCTGCTTGTGTGGCTTTTATCAGTAAGACCGCTGAGGATTTTGGTTTTGACATATTCGCCAGAACTGCGGATTATCAAAAATACTTGGAACGCGAAACGAGACAATTCAATGTCATATTTGCCGACCCCCCTTATGATTTTTCTGAAAAGCAGTTCCAAAACATATCTGACTTAATTTTTGAAGGAAAATTATTAAAAGAGAACGGGGTTTTAATCATTGAACACAGTAAACATACTGACTTGAGTGCGCACTCATCTTTTACCAACAAGCGTGGATATGGACACTCGGTATTTAGTTTTTTTGAATATTAAAAAAGCAGACCTATAAGCCGAATTCTGTATTTCAATTGCTTGAAACCCTTATCATTTATCTGAGAGTCATGTTACCATGCCCCTTTAGCTGCCTACCCTCCGATTTGTGCGTGCCGCACTCAAACACCGGTTTACATGGCATTGCACCGCATAGAGTTTACCTGGTTTCACTACAGCATAACCTGTACATACTTTCTGTTGCACTTTTCCTGACCTCACGATCGGTGGCCGTTAGCCACTATGCTGCACTATGGTGTTCGGACTTTCCTCCAGTCACAACTGACCAGCGATAAGGCGGTCTGCTTTAACGCAAAAGTAGACAAAATGTTAATAAGTGCTCACAATTGGCTTACACCATTTTTTAAATTCAAAATCGATTAGTTAAATTTGTGAAACATAAGTTTCAATTAACTATGAGTGATCAAAACGGCCAATTTGTTGTTTCAGCTTTAAAATACAGACCACAAGCCTTTGACGAGGTTGTAGGGCAGTCGGCTATTACAAACACTCTAAAAAATGCTATCGAACAAAATCACTTGGCACAGGCTCTATTATTCTGTGGTCCAAGAGGTGTAGGAAAAACCACATGCGCTCGTATTTTGGCCAAGATGATCAATCGTAAAGATGATTCAACTGATCTCGATGACCAAGAAGATTTTGCGTTCAATATTTTTGAATTAGATGCAGCATCAAACAATTCGGTTGATGATATTAGAAATTTGACTGATCAAATAAGGATACCACCTCAGGTAGGCGACTATAAAGTATACATCATCGACGAGGTACATATGTTGTCTCAGGCGGCGTTTAATGCCTTTTTAAAAACACTTGAAGAGCCACCAAAGCATTGTATTTTTATTCTAGCTACCACCGAAAAACACAAAATCATTCCAACGATTTTATCTCGATGCCAAATATTTGATTTTAAACGTATTACCGTTAGTGACGTTAAAGGCTATCTGAGAAAAGTGGCAGAAGACCAAGGCATAAATGCCAGCGATGACGCATTGCATGTAATAGCTCAAAAAGCGGATGGTGCTATGCGTGACGCTTTATCTATTTTCGATCGGGTGGTGAGTTTTTCAGGAAAAGACCTGACACTTCAAGCCGTAACAGAAAATTTAAATGTATTGGACTATGAGGTATTTTTCAAAGCAACAGATGCTATCATTAACAACGATATTCCATCATTATTAATAGCTTTCGATGAAGTGTTAGATAAAGGGTTTGACGGACAACATTATGTGCGTGGACTAGCATCACATTTTAGAGACCTTTTAATTTGTAAATCTGCCGAAACGCAAACACTTTTAGAGGCAGGTGATCAAACCAGAGAGAAATATCTGTCTCAGTCTAAAAAAACAGATCAACAACTGCTATTAGAAGGTATCGAACTCGCAAACACCTGTGATTTGAAATACAAAAGTAGTCAGAACCAAAGATTACTGGTAGAACTGTGCCTAATGCAACTCGCTTCCATCACTTTTAGTGGTGAAAAAAAAAATAATGGTTCCCAAATAATTCCAGCTCGTATTGTAAGACAATCGATTTCGAATGAGGCTCAAGACATTAGCTCCATAAAGAAAACTGTTGTTGCAGCCGATTTGAAAATCGAAGCACCAACCACCAACTGATCTTTCAAAAAATGAGCCCGCCTTTCAACCTAATCAAATAATCCTCAATACAGTGCAAAGACGTCCTTCAGGCTTGTCTATAAAAAGTATTGAAAAGAAAAAGGCACACGATTTAAAGCGCATCGAGGTGATTTCTTTTGAAACTGAAAACTTGCCGACAGAACCTTTTACAGAAGTGGATCTCTGTAAATATTGGGATCAATACCGTCTAAAATTAGAAGATGACGGCAAGCATAATTTGGCATCAATAATGGGTATTGACAGACCGAAATTACACGGAGAAACCATACGACTTAACTTTCCAAATACCACAAATAAGAAAGAGTTATATCGAGAGCAGGGTGCTATTTTAAAGTTTCTTCATCAATCACTTCAAAACTATAATATTGAAATTGATGTTGAAGTTAATGAAGAGTCTGTAAAGACTTTTGTCTATACTGATGCTGAAAAATTTGAAAAATTGAAAAATAAGAATCCGGCTTTGGAAAAGCTGAAACAAACTTTTCAACTAGACATTTAAACTATATGTTAGGATTAAAATTACCAACTGACCCGAGATGGGTAGATATTGCAGAAAAAAATATTAAGGACATTTTAGTGGATCACGCTTTTTGCGAGCAAAAGGCGGCAAGTACAGCCATTTCTTTTATCGTGACCTATCCAGAGCACACTGCTCTAGTTCAAGAAATGACGGCACTCGCTACTGAAGAAATGAGTCATTTTAAAATGGTACACGATAAAATCATTGAGCGAGGATGGGTTTTAGGACAAGATCGAAAGGATGATTATGTCTTAAAACTTAGATCGTTCTTCCCGAAAGGCGGTAGTCGAATCACTCAGCTGGTGCATCGCTTGCTAGTTGCCGCACTTATTGAAGCACGCAGCTGTGAAAGATTTAGACTCTTATCGGAAGAACTTAAGGACAAAGAATTAGCTTTATTTTACAAAAAACTCATGATCAGTGAAGCCAATCACTATACTTTGTTTTTGACTTTTGCAAGGGATTTTGGTGGACGAGAATTTGCAGATGAAAAATGGGAAGCACTACTCAGATATGAAGCTCAGGTGATGGCACATTTGGGCAAAGAAGAAAGTATTCACGGCTGAGGAGGTAACGGAAATCCTTCTAAATGACCTAAATGAATACTTTTTACAATACCATCAGCCAATCCGATTTTGGGCACAAAAATATCAACGGACTTACTCCACTTCATGGCAAAAAGATAGATTTTAAGTGCTGGTTCAATAACATCAGCGCGATCAGGTTTAAGACCTAGTTTAATGACCCGATCTTCATAAGTCATATTTTTCACGTTGTTGTAGTAATTAAAAATATGCTTATAAGTTAATGGTTTCCCTTCCTTTTTACGGGATTGACTAAAAACAGTATTGATACTGCCACCAGAACCCATAGCATGGACATAAGCAACACCATCAGTGTGTTTTTTGATCCATTCACGGGCATGACGCCATTCCGATTCACTATCTATTTTTCGGGTAATTCTCAGCGTTCCTAATTTAAAGGAGCGGGATGCTAAACGCTTACCTTTTTTAACAACTGATAATTCAGTACTCCCACCACCTACATCTATAAATAAATATGTTTTAAGCGGATTGAGGGTACTAGATACGTCAGAAGATGCCAATATATCAGCCTCAACACTCCCGTCAATAATATCAACTCTAATACCCGTGGACTTAAAAATTTTATCGACTAATAACTTTCCATTTGTAGATTCTCGCATGGCCGATGTTGCTGCAGCACGATAGAAGCTCACTTTATGAAGTTTCATAAGCAAAGCGTAGGATTTCATGGCTTCAATCATTCTCGAACTATTAAGGTTTGAAATGGATTTATTCGAAAAAACATCAGCACCCAGTCGAATCGGTACACGCACCAGAGACACTTTTCTAATTTGAGTGAGTTCACCATTCAAAGTGATGACATGTGCAATCAGTAATCGAACGGCGTTTGATCCTATGTCAATACCACCAATAACCTCTATTTTTAAACCCAAATTAAAATCTATTTCTTATTAAATCAAAGGCTGCCATTTGCGACCTCAGTGCTCTTTCTTTATTAGTTCGGTATGCGTTTTCGTTTTGGGTATTAACCCATCTTGCTTTTATATTATCCGACCAACACAAATCAAATACCTCGTTCAGCTGTTTTTTTATTCTTGGGTCATAAATTGGACATGTGACTTCCACTCTATTTTCCAAGTTTCGAGTCATCCAATCAGCTGAAGATATATAGATTTTTTCTCGATCGTCAATGCCGAAAATAAACAACCGCGTATGTTCCAAAAACCTATCAATGATGCTAATCACCTCGATATTCTCACTCATGCCCTCTATTCCCGGTATCAAACAGCATACCCCTCTAACAATCATTTGAATTTTAACACCTGCTCTGCTTGCCTCGTATAATTTATCAACTAATTTATGACTGGATAAGCTATTTATTTTTAATTTGATACAGGCTTTTTCACCATTTTTCGATTTTATAATTTCCTCATTGATTAATTTAAAAAGTTTGGAACGCGTCTGATTCGGGGAAGTGATAATATGTTTATAGTTGTATTGTTTGAAATTAGCTTCGAAGAAATTAAAAACCTTTTCAAAATCTCTTAAAATACCGCGATGAGCTGTTAGTAAAGTGAAATCAGTATAAAGTAAAGCCGTTGCCTCGTTAAAATTACCAGTACTAACGAATCCATAGCGCTTAATTTTTTGAGACTCGATGCGACCAATTATACATATTTTACTATGGACTTTCAGTCCCTGAACACCGAAGATAACATTAACGCCCTGTGCCTCCATTTGCTCAGCTGCCTTGATATTCGCTTGTTCATCGAAGCGCGCTTGAAGCTCGATACAAGCCGTAACTTTTTTACCGTTTTTAGCGGCATTAACTAAGGCGCTCGCAATTTGAGAGTTTTTAGCTAACCTATAAATAGTGATTTTTATATATCTTACTTTAGGATCAATTGCAGCCTCTCTCAACAATTTAACAACATAAGAAAACGAATGATAAGGCGTATAAATCAGCTGATCGTTTAATTTTATAACATCAAACATGCTTTTCGCTTGATCAAACGCAGGAATTGAGAGGGGCGGGATGTGATCATAAGTCAGATCACTTCGTCCAAAATTGGGAAAACGAATGTAATCTCGACGGTTATGATACTTTCCTCCCGGAATGATGCTATCCATTTTATCAATTCCCATTTTTTCCATCAAAAATTGCAAAGTATCTTGTTGTATTTTTTTATCGTAAACAAAACGCACTGGCTCACCAAACTCGCGATCTTTCACACTATCCTTTAGTTTTCTAACAAAGCCTTTACTCAAATCACTATCGATGTCCAATTCACCATCCCGAGTAATCTTAATCATGTGAGCCTCAATAGATTGAAAATGAAAAATTTTAAAAATATCTGAAAGAAAATACCTTAAAACATCATCAATTAAAATCAAATAATTTTTATCATCAATCTTGGGTAACACGACGAAACGATTGATAGACTTTGGAATCTCAATTAAAGCAAATTGCGGCTTGTTTTTTAAATCTAGCATACGTACGGCCAAATATGCGGCATCATTTCGTAGAATTGGCATAGAATGATCTTCTTGAAGCATAATGATGACCAATTCGGGTATGACTACTTTCTCGAAATGAGCGCGTAGAAATACTTCCTGACCCGAAGAAATATCATTTTCATCAATAATAAATATGTGATGTTCTTTAAGCTCTTCACCAATCGCCTCAAGTATTTGTAAGCTCTCGGATTGTTTTTCAATAACCGTTTCAGTTATCATTTCCATTAATGGACTGGCCTGAATACCACCTAATTGACTAGCAGCGTCTTTTCCTGATAATTGAATCCGTTTAATTGTGGCATAACGCACTTTGAAAAATTCATCTAAATTATTCGAAAAAATACCTAAAAAATGCAACCGATCAATGATTGGAACCCTCTTATCGGCAGCTTCTTGTAAAACTCGAGCGTTAAAATCAAGCCAACTAAGTTCTCGATTGATATATGTATTAACTATTTCCTTCAAATTTTGATTTCATTTGGTTTAATAAATATTTCGGTATTGCCTCCGATCGATATGTCTTTCCATGACAATATCGGAAAATTAATAATCAATAGACCAGCCGTTGGTATGTTATCGAATTCTCTATCTCCCCAGTTATTAGCAAGTATGGTAAAGGCCGGGTTATGCCCAAAAATCAACACAGAAGATAACGAGTCGTTTAATTCTGTTATCACTTTTGCGACTTGATTTCCTGAAAAGTCATAAAGGCGTTCATCATAAATAATGCGATCCGATGGACTGTGTAATGTGGACATAAAAATAGTACAAGTTTGAAATGCTCTTTCTGCTGGGCTGCATAAAACAGCATCAATCTTGATGTTATAATCCATAAAGACCCTAGCGACTTTTTCAGTATCAGCGATCCCTTTAGTCATCAAAGGACGGTCACGGTCACTGACAGCATGTTCCCATGATGATTTCCCATGCCTCATTAATACAAGTCTTTTCATCAATAATTATCTAAATCAAGGCGCCAACCTAAAACGGTGCCATCCATCGGTGTCTTTGGTAAATAAAATTCTATCGTGGAGTCTATTGTCTCGACCTTGCCAGAATTCTATTGAATAAGCTTGCACCAGAAATCCGCCCCAATGTTCTGGTTTTGGCACGGTGCCATCTGAAAATTTCTTTTCAAAATAAGTTAATTGTTCTTCTAAATATGACCGATTAGGAACGACTTGACTTTGCGGAGAAGCATGAGCGCCAATTTGACTTCCTCTTGGGCGGGATTGGAAGTAAGCTAAACTATCATCATTATTGATCTTTTGGGCATCACCTTTAATTATAATTTGACGTTCCATACCTGGCCAAAAGAATGATAAACAGACTTTAGGATTGTTAATTATTGCACGTCCTTTTGAGCTATTAAAATTTGTATAAAATGTAAAACCATTAGAATCATAGTCTTTTAATAATACTACTCGAGTGTTAGGAAATCCATCTGTTCCATGAGTTGACAAGGACATTGCGTTCACTTCGTCGACAGAATTATGATTTGCCGCTTCACGAAACCATATATCAAAAAATAATAAAGGATCCATTGGCAATTGAGACTCTTCCAACGCGCCTTTTTTATAAGATTTTCTGAAATCACCTAGGTTGTTTCGCATGGCTGCAATTTACGAGATTTTCAATTGGTATAAAAGTCGATTTAAAATTGTTACCACTCAAAAACTTTACCACTTTCCGCAATAAAAGAATTGCTAAAGATTGGTTTTGCTTCAAGTATAAAATTATTCTCATCCTTATATCGTGAAGAGAAATGACCAAGAATAAGTTGCTTAACCTTTGCTCTCTTGGCAATTTCTGCTGCTTGCTGCGCCGTACTGTGCAAAGTTTTATTTGCTAGTTGTTCATCCTGATTCAAAAATGTAGATTCATGATACAAACAATCAGTTTGCTCAATAATAGGGATAATGGACGGGAGAAAAGAAGTGTCACTACAATAGGCATATGATTTGGGCTTTGGTGGATCAAATGTTACTGCGGTATTCGAAACCATTTCGCCTGAATCATTAGGCACATCATAACCCTGTTTGAGTTTTGAAAAATAGGCCTTATCGATACCTAAGTCTAGAGCAGCAGGCGCATTTAAGCGACGCTCAGCTAATTTTTCAGAGAACAAAAAGCCGTTGGTGTAAATACGATGTTTTAGCGGAATACTTTTTACTACGACATTACTATCTTCAAATACAATTTGTGAGGTATCATGGTACAATTCATTAAAAATCAAATTGTAATCTACTCTGGATTCCGATAACTTTAATTGAACCTCAATCAATTCCTTAATTCCGATAGGCCCATGAATATACAAATCAGACGTTCTTCCCAATAATCGAAATGTTGAAACTAAGCCAATAAGTCCAAAAACATGATCACCATGAAGGTGGGAGATAAAAATATGCTTGATTTTTGAAAAGCTAATTTTTTGTTTTCGCAATTGCACTTGAGTGCCCTCACCACAATCAATTAGAAAATGATGGTTTCTAATTTCTAATACCTGAGAGGTTGGATTGGTATTCTCTCGCGGTGTTGCAGAATGACAGCCTAATATCGTAAGTTTCAAAGTCATGTGATTAAAAGCCCAAATCTCTCTCCATTACCTCAAGATCAACGACATCATAAGCTTCTAATAATGTTGGTGCCACCGACAGAGTGTCTGGTAAATCGAAAATGGCATTCTCATTTACAACTAAAACTAAAGACAATAATCGTTTGTTCAAGTCGCTCTTGGCTTGCAGGCACTGGCTTATTGCCTCTTGTGGCAGTTGGTCAAAATGGGCAATCTCTAAAATCAAATGTGTCTTTAAATTATTGACTTGACTCAGTTTTGTTGATAAATCAGTGTTGTTATAAACATTAAATACAGTACAATCATCTCTGCTCTGTTCCATGTCTTAACGGTTTATTTTGGCGGCTAATAAATACATAACTGCCATTCGCACGGCGACACCATTTTCTACCTGATCCAAAATGATTGACTGATTTGAGTCGGCCACATCCGATGTGATTTCTACACCTCGATTGATCGGTCCAGGGTGCATCACAACTATATCTTTACTCAAGCTGTTTAGCAATTCTAAATTAAGTCCATACTGCATGGTATATTCTCTGGTCGAGGGAAAATAACTCGTGATCATGCGCTCATTTTGAACCCTCAACATATTTGCAACATCACACCAATCCAGGGCCTTTCTAATGTTAGACTCAACGCCAACACCTAAACTCTCTATATGTTTTGGCAATAGTGTTTTTGGACCACAGACCTTTACTTCAGCGCCTAATAGCTTCAACGCAAATATATTAGACAAAGCTACCCTACTATGTAATATATCACCAACAATAACAACCTTCTTTCCTGCAACATCACCAAGTCGCTCTCTGATTGAATAGCAATCCAATAATGCTTGGGTTGGATGCTCATGAGTTCCGTCACCTGCGTTAACAACTGAGGCATTAATATGTTTGGACAAAAATATGGGTGCCCCTGGACTGGGATGTCTCATGACGACCATGTCTACTTTCATAGACAATATGTTTTGAACCGTATCAATTAGGGTTTCACCCTTTTTTACTGAAGATTGAGATGCAGAAAAGTTAATCACATCAGCTGACAGACGCTTTTCTGCCAATTCAAATGATAATTTTGTGCGGGTTGAGTTTTCAAAAAATAAATTAGCAATGGTGATATCGCGTAGAGAAGGTACTTTTTTAATTGGACGATTAATCACTTCTTTAAACTGATCTGCAGTCTCAAATATCAGTTGAATATCTTGTTCATTGAGATATTTAATGCCTAACAAATGGTTTACACTCAATTCACTCATTCGATCATTGGTTTACTAATAAAACTGCGTCCTCACCTTGTATTTCTTTCCAGCTCACAACAACGTGCTCCTCATTTATTGCATCTACCTTTCTCCCGCAATAATCGGGTTGAATGGGTAAATGTCTGCTAAAGCGACGATCAATTAAAATGAGTAATTCTATTTGAGATGGACGACCATAATCCTGAATTGCCGTGAGCGCAGCTCTTATACTTCTTCCCGTGTAGAGCACGTCATCAATAAAAACAACTTTTTTATTCTCTACCACGAAGTCGATTTCTGTGGTGTTCGCCTCTATAGGTTTCTCATGTCGTCTAAAATCATCTCGATAAAAAGTGATGTCTAAATGTCCACAGATGATATCCGAAATATGATAGTCTTGAACTAAGACATTTAAAAGCCTTTTCGCCAACATTTTTCCTCGAGGCTGAATTCCTATTAGAATAGTTTCTTTAAAATCTCCGTGATTTTCAATCAATTGACAAGCTAGTCTTTGAATGGTGATCTGAAGTTCACGCGCGCTAAGTAGCTCTTTTTGACTCATGTAATGCAACTAACTCGGCAAAGTTACGCCATTTATTAATTATAAATCGACATTATTAATCATAAAAAAACCCTCCACAATGGAGGGTTTTTTAAATCAATGATTAAACATTGTTTTCCATTTCGTCTTTCAACTTCTGCAATGTATCATTTGCATCACCAAAGGTTGGTTTCGACTCGTCTTCTGAGGATTGTTTTGCCCTTTTACCAGCACTTTTAACAATCTGAGCCTCAGATTCCTTGTAAATGGCCATGTGAGAAGCTACAACGCGTCTGAATTCTTTATTAAATTCGATGACTTTAAATTCTGCTGTTTCACCTTTGCCCAATTTATTACCATCTTCTTTCTCAAGGTGACGGGTAGGAACGAATGCGACAATATGCTCGTTGAAATCAACAGTAGCACCTTTGTCGACTAGCTCCGTAATCTTAGCGGAATGGACCGTGCCTACAGCGAATTCGGCTTCGTATTTGTCCCATGGATTATCCATGGTATGTTTATGGCTTAAACTAAGCTTACGACCTTCAACATCAAGTTCTAATACTTCAACCTCAAGTTCATCGCCAACGGCACAGAATTCACTCGGATGTTTCACTTTCTTAGTCCAAGATAAGTCAGAGATATAAATCAATCCATCGATCCCTTCTTCTAATTCTAAAAACACTCCGAAGTTAGTGAAGTTACGCACCACTCCTTTATGTTTCGATCCTACTGGATATTTTGAGGTAATGTCAGTCCAGGGATCTGATGTCAATTGTTTTATACCAAGTGATATCTTGCGCTCCTCTTGGTCTATACTTAAAATTTCAACATCGATTTCCTGACCAACAGTAACAAAATCTTGTGCCGAACGTAAATGTGTTGACCAAGACATTTCTGAAACATGCACCAAACCTTCTACACCGTCAGCGATCTCAACAAATGCTCCGTAATCCGCAATAACGGCTACTTTACCTTTTACGCGGTCACCGACCTTCATGCCTTCACCTACAGCTTCCCATGGGTGTTTGCTCAATTGTTTAAGACCAAGTTGGATACGTGATTTGTCTTCATCAAAGTCAAGTATAACCACATTAAGTTTCTCGTCTAATTCAACAATTTCACTTGGGTGAGAAATTCTAGACCATGATAGATCGGTAATGTGCACCAATCCGTCAACACCTCCAAGATCCATAAAGACGCCATACGAAGTGATGTTCTTAACGACACCTTCAAGAACTTGCCCTTTTTCAAGTTGTGAAATAATTTCTTTTTTCTGCTCTTCAATATCAGCTTCAATCAAAGCTTTATGTGAAACGACAACATTTTTGAATTCATGGTTAATTTTAACCACTTTGAATTCCATAGTTTTATTAACGTACTGATCGTAATCACGAATTGGCTTGACATCGATTTGCGATCCTGGCAAGAAAGCTTCGATTCCAAATACATCGACAATCATACCACCTTTAGTACGACATTTTACAAATCCATTAACAATTTCACCAGTTTCGTGAGCAGCGTTAACACGATCCCAAGCCATAACAGCGCGAGCTTTTCGGTGTGAAAGAATTAATTGACCCGTTGCATCTTCACGGACATCAACCATCACTTCAACCATATCTCCTACTTTTAAAGCAGGATTATAACGAAATTCGTTAAGAGAAATGACACCTTCAGATTTTGCATTGATATCAACAATAACATCGCGATCTGACATATGTGTTACAGTAGCTTTTACCACCTCATCGGTTAGTGTGTCTACAAAATTTGCTTCAACGAGTTTTTCAAACTCTGCAAGTTGTTTATCCTCAAGGGCATCAATACCTTCTTGATAGTTTTCCCAATTGAAGTCTTTTAAAAACTGATCGGGATCAACTTGATTATATTGTTTTGAATCTTGAGGTGCTTCTTCTTGAGGTGTTTCTGCTTCAGTGAGTGCAGCAACTTCTTGGGGTTGGTCTTGTGACAAATCATTGTTTTGCAATGCTTCGTCTTGGTTTTCTATTTCAGCCATAGCTGATGGGTTTGTTTTGTATTCTGATTTTAAGTGAGATTAACGATTCAAATCAGAAGATGATTGTTTTTTTTTGACCCTTGTTTCTCACCAAATCGCATTCAAAGGCGGGCAAAAATACAATTATACAGTAAACTGAGCCATTAAATATTGTTTTTTTTGCCATTAATCATAGATTATGAGTAATTTTACCTACCCTTTAAACCTACTTTATTATGCTTCTGTTATCCTTTTAAATTATAGTTCTGACCTAGATCAATAAGTCAAGAACAATCACCTCATTTCAGCGTTCACCCTTATTATTGAAAAAATTAATCCTAAAATTTTAAAACCATGAAATCAATTATTTTCACCTGTTTGATCTTATTTTCATCTGTTATGATGAGTCAAAACGATAAACAGGAACAAGACATCAAAAAAAACGAAGCCTCTCTAAATGTATTCAATCTGTTAGTTTTTAAATGTTTAGATTTTAGTTATGAACATTATCTGAACGATGAATCGGGCGCTGGTATATCAATTATGATGAGTTTGGAAGGCGAAGAACGTCTTGACAAGGATGGCCCATATTATTTTGAGTCTTTCATGGTTACTGGTTTCTATAAATTTTACTTTGGACAGAAACCAAATTCAGGATTATTCTCAGAACTATTTACTTCCTTTACTCAAGGTATTTATGATGATTATTATGATGATGCTTTAAGTAATTATTCCTATCGACGGGAAGATTTCTCTCAATTCGCTGTAGGACTCACCATCGGAGTCAAATACCGCTCAAAACAAGGTTTTGTAGGGTCTGTTTTTGGAGGCGTAGGACGTAATTTTTTAAATACTGATAAAACGCCTGCAGTTACTCCCAGAGTAGGTATCACATTAGGATATGGTTTCTAATCTCGATTATTTATGAGTGTTAAAATCTGATCGACCTGATCTTGAATACTAAGCTTTGAATTGTCGATGGCTATCGCATCTTCGGTTTGAATGAGAGGTGAATCGGACCGCGAAGCGTCCTGTTGATCTCGGGCCATTAAATTTTCTTTGACCGATTGGATTGTAACATCAGCGCCAT
>Ga0206131_10002880_pt1 | contig 20322 bp, 19 predicted proteins | sample Helgoland_Spring_FD_148636 | JGI IMG/M metagenome (GOLD analysis project Ga0206131, IMG submission 148636) | Pelagic subsurface seawater microbial communities from Kabeltonne, Helgoland, North Sea - Helgoland_Spring_Bloom_20160517_1 | ecosystem: Environmental > Aquatic > Marine > Epipelagic ...
ATTGGGAGATGCCGTTCGACCGATGCTTACGGCACGGCATTCATCAATCTTCGACTGGTGCTCGGCGAGGCGGGTTCGGATTGCGTGATCCTCCCGGGGCATGGCCCGGCGACCACGGTGGCGGAGGAACTTTCCTCGAACCCGTTTCACCTGGGGTTTGGTTGACCTCGAATCGGCGGTTGCTTTCGGATTTTCACCGCGGAGATCGCGGAGGGCGCTGAGCTTGGCTTGTGGTTGATTTTCGCTGGAGCAGCGTGTCTCCGACCGCCGGAAAAGGATTGGAGAAATGGCTGGGTTTGTGCAGGCGCTCGGAGAGACGTCTCTTCGTCTCCTACTGCAAAATACTTGCGTTAATTGGGTGTTGAGCCGATGCTCCGCTCATGACGAGGTTTGGTCTTTCCCTGGTTTTGCTTATGGCAATGTGCGGCGCAGTTTATGCCGCTCCGCTGAAAGTGGCTTCGCTCCATCCTCTGATCGGCGATCTGCTAAGGCAAGTGGGAGGCGATGCGGTCGAGGTTGTCGATCTGATCGGGAAGATGGGCGATCCCCATGGCTTCGAGCCGCAGGCGAAGGATCTGGCGGCGACGAAAGGGGCGGAGATTTATTTCGTATCCGGGATGGGGCTGGAAAATTACCTAACGGAGCTCAAGGCGGTGCTTGGCGGAAAGGCACGCATCGTGGAGGTGGGGGCGACTCTGCCCGCACTTCATGGCGCCTGCGATCACGAGGGGCACGACCACGATCATGCACATGAGCTAGATCCTCACTGGTGGCATTCGGTGGATCTTTTCCGGAGGGCGACGGCTGTTGTTGCGGAGGAACTTTCAAGGCAGCGCCCGGATGAGAGCGAGACCTTCGCGAGGAATGCAGCCACCTATCGAGGCAAGCTGGATGTGTTGGAGAAATGGGTGAGGCGCGAGGTGATCCGCCTCCCGAAAGACAGGCGCAAGCTCGCCACCGCCCATGCGGCTTTTCAATATTTCTGTGAGGCCTACGGTTTTGAATCGTTTTCCGTGCAGGGCGTCAACCGCGAACAGATGCCGGATGCGGTGACTCTCGCAAAGCTGATCTCCACGCTAAAGTCGGAAAAGGTTGCCGCGATTTTCCCCGAAAAGGAATCGAATCCCAAGATGCTCCAAAGCCTCACCCGCGACACCGGCATCAAGCTTGGTGATGAACTCATCGCCGACGGGCGGGGCGTGACCAGCTACGGGGCGATGGTGCGAGCGAATGTGACGGCGATCGTCGCGGCGTTGGGGAAATAGGCTGGCTATGTGGAATTTTTCACCGCAGAGGCGCGGAGGTCGCAAAGGGGCGCAGAGCTGGGCTTTTGCTGTAGAGGTTGGATAGAAATCCGTGCAATCGGTGCTTCTTCATCCGATGGGGTGGGAAGCCGCAGTTCGCTTTCGGCGACCCATCCGGGATGCTGTGGGTGATATGGCACGGCCTTTCGGAGGAGCTCAGCCGACTTCGACTTTCAGTTTGACCTCCGCAAGCCAGACGGGCCTCATCGTTCGATGTCCTTTGACCATTACCTCAAAACAATCGCAACTGGGCAGTGATCTGAGCCCATGACATCCGGGAGGATGGTGGCTTCTCGGAGGCGGTCGATGAGGGCGGGGGAGAGGCCGAAGTAGTCGAGTCTCCAGCCGACGTTTCGCTGGCGGGCACCGCCGCGGTAAGACCACCAGGAGTAGGCCTCGGTTTTGTCCGGATGAAAGTGGCGGAAGGAGTCGATAAATCCGCTTCCAAGAAGCTCGCTGAAGCTGGCGCGCTCCTCGTCGGAGAAGCCGGCACTCTTGCGGTTTGCTTTCGGGCGGGCGAGATCGATCTCGTTGTGGGCGACATTGAGGTCGCCGCAGAAGATGACGGGCTTCGTTTCGGCGAGGGTGTTGAGGTGCTTGCGGAAGGCGGTGTCCCATTCGAGGCGGTATGGAAGACGGCGCAGGCCATCCTGGGCGTTGACCGTGTAGACGTTCACGAGGTGGAAGTCCGGATACTCCAGGGTGATAACGCGGCCTTCCTTGTCGTGTTCTTCGATTCCGAGGCCGTGGATGCAGGCGAGCGGGGCATGCTTGGTGAAGATCGCGGTTCCGGAGTAGCCGGGTTTTTCGGCCGAGTTCCAATAGGATTTGTATGAGCCGAATTCCAGCGGGAGCTCGACTTGCTCTTCGCGAGCCTTGGTTTCTTGCAGGCAGAGGATATCGGGATTTTCGGTTGAGAGGAAATCCGCAAGGCCTTTGTTCAGAGCGGCGCGGATGCCGTTTACGTTCCAGGAGATGATTTTCATGGGTATATTCAGATGATCAACATGCAGTCGCCGTAGGAGTAGAAGCGGTATTCTTCCGCGACGGCCTGGCGGTAGGCTTCGAGGGTGAGCTCGCGGCCGGCGAAGGCGGATACGAGCATGATGAGGGTGGATTGCGGAAGGTGGAAGTTTGTCAGCAGCGCATCGACCGCCTTGAAGCGGTAAGGCGGGTGAAGGAAAATATCGGTCTCGCCGGTCATTGCTGCGTCCGGGCAGATCCGGGCGGTATCGGAGGCCAGAGATTCGAGAACTCGGGTGACGGTGGTGCCGACGGCGATCACCCGCCCGGCGGAGTTGATCCTTTCTACCGATCCTGAGCTGACGGAATACCTTTCCGAATGCATCACATGCTCGCCGACGTGATCGACGGAAACCGGTCGGAAGGTGCCGACCCCGACATGCAGCGTGAGGAAATCGTGGTCGATATGTGAGAGTATTTCCGGGGTAAAGTGCAGCCCGGCGGTGGGGGCGGCGATGGCTCCTTCCTGCTTGGCGAAGACCGTTTGGTAGCGTTCCTGATCTGTTTCGTCGTCGCCCCTTCCCATGTAGTGAGGCAGGGCGAGGTGGCCGTGCTTGTCGAGATCGACGGGTTCATCCCAGCGGATGATGCGGTCGCCGTTTTCCATCACTTCCACTACGCTTCCTGAAATTTCGCCGACCGTGAGGGTGCGACCAACTTTCATTCGTTTCCCCGGCTTCGCGAGGCAGCGCCAGAGGGTGGGCGATAGCCGGTCGAGGCAGAGCAGTTCGATGCGGTCGTCATCGGAGAACAGGCGTGCGGGGATGACCCGGGTGTCGTTGAGGACAAGCAGATCCTCGGGACGAAGGTAGTCAGGGAAATCCGCGAACATGCGGTGGCAGACGGTGCCCGTGTTCCGGTCGATGACGAGCATCCTCGATGCGGCGCGATCCGGCAGTGGCCGGGAGGCGATGAGTTTCTCCGGGAGGTGGTAGTCGTAGTCTTTGGTCAGCAGGGACACGGTCAGTTGGGAAGGGATTCATCGGGAGACTGCGCGGCGCGCAGCTCGTGCTCAAGGGCGATCGCCGCAGCGTGGCTGCCCCAGACACGGAAAAGGCAGTTGGTGAGGCCTCCACCGAGGTTTTCGGCAGCGACGAGAACGCGGGTTCCGCCTTTTTCCAGATCCCATGGATCCGTGTTGCCGGATGCCTGCCAGCCTGCGTGGAGAAGGATGGAGAGGCAGTGGTCGCGGCTCCATCCGTCGGTTCCGGCGATCCCGAATTCGCGGACAGGGCTTGGGCTTTCCGCTGCGGCGGGCTTGGTGAAGCCGAAGCGAATTCGGCGATTCCTCGCCCAACGCCGAGCGGCGGGTTGCAGGATACGCACGAGGGCGAGGAGGAAATTCGTCCAGGGATTGCGGAACGCTGAGTCGATGGGGCGCAGCGGGAGCATGCGGTTGACGATAGACTGGTAGCCGGCCTTTCCCATCGGGCCGTGGTAGATCACCGAGTCGTCCTCGGCGCGGATGGCACCGCCGCCGTAGACGAAGCCCGTCCAACGCGCTTCCCCGTTTTTTCCGAACCTCACTGGATGCTTGGTGAGAAGAAACTTTTCAGCTTTCCCGTAACCGAGCTGTTGGCGGAGGAAAGCCCGCAATGAAGGTCTGCGCCAGTGCCACACGAAAGCCCCGGGGACAAATGCGAGGCGGTGCCCGGCGTCGCTGAGTCGCCAGCAAAAATCGACATCGTCGCCAGCGGTGCGGAACACGGGATCGAAGCCGCCGATGGCTTGGAACACAGCCCGCCGCACGGCGATGTTACAGCCGGGCAGATGCTCGGCGCTGGTGTCGTCCAGCAGGACGTGGCTTGGTGCGCCGGGCGCGGAGCGAATCACCGCCTCGGCAGGAGTCCGGGCGGGTGGTGGCAAGTTCGGGCCGCCGGCGGCTGCAACGTCGGGGTCCTGGAATGCCTTCTCGAGGCGAATCAGCCATTCGCGGTCCGGCTCGCAATCGTCGTCCGTGAAGGCGAGAATCTCGGCAGTGGCTGCGTCGGCCCCGATGTTGCGCGCGGCACTGAGCCCGGAGGGGGGGATGGAAATAAGGCGGATGTCCGGAAACTCGGCGTCGACGAGGGCGGCGGTGCCGTCTTCCGATCCGTCGTCGACCACGATTGTATCGAAGGGATTTCCAGTCATTCGTCCGAGCGCGCGCAAGCAGGCGGTTATCCTTTCGGAGCCGTTTCGGGTGCAGACGATGACCGTGAATTTTGCGTTATGTGTGGAAGGGCTGGAGGCGAATTTCCGCAAGGTGTTGCAGGCTGGCTTTTCGTTTCCATCGCGATCCGTGATGCCGAAGTCCCAGTCAGTGATTTCGCTTGTGCCTCTCGCCCACAGATCGCTCCATGAAAACACTGTGAATCCAGCCGTTTCTTCTTGGTGAGCGGTTTGCCGCGCCCATCCGAGGGTCTCTGCCTGGGTTTCGAGCGAGTTCCTGAGCGAATCCATTCCGAATTCGGAAACCACCAGCGGCCGGTCGCCGGCGATGTTCTGGAGCCTGCGGAGGTAGGCTGTGAATGCGTCCCTGTCTTCGAGGTAGATGTTGAATGCGGAGAAATCGGCGTTGGCGGGCTCCAGGTACTCGGTGGACGGATAGTTCGCGTAAGCGAAAAGCAGGTGAGGGACGATGTTGCGGCCGAGTTCGATCAGGCTTTCGATGGCTTCCCGGACTGGCGCGGGCCCCATCCAGCGGACGAGATCCGAGCTGATCTCGTTGCCGACGTAGATGCCTGTGAGCGCTGGGTGTGTGGCGTGTTCGCGGAGCCAAGCGTCGAGCCTGACATTCGCTGCGGAAAGGCGGACTGGTTTTTTTAGGAAATCCCCGTAGTGATCCCAATTCAGCCCGGCGAAGACGGTGAGCCCGGCTCGCTCCGCGTCATCGAGCAGGGCGCGATCCGGCAGGGTGAAGATGCGGATCGAGTCGAAACCCGTTTCGCGGATGCGCGCGAATTCCGTGGTGCGCGACGCGGGTTTTCCCGGCGGGAAAGGGCCGTAGGTGACGGTTCGAAGCCAGACTCGTTGGCCGTTCCGGCGGAAGAATTTTCCGTCGGTTTCGATTCTATATTCTGTGAGGGCGACCGCCACGCTCGGAGACTAGTTGAGGCCGGGCTGCGGGAGGAACGGAAATCGTCCGTCCAGCTCGTAGTTTACGCAGGAACCGGCTGGGATTCTATGTTTGCTGCGCAGGATTCGGGGACGTTTGGTGCGAGCGGGGAAAGGCCGAGCTTTGCGAGCAGCACCTGGTCTTTCTCGACGGTGGGGTTTTTCGCGGTGAGGAGTTTGTCGCCGTAGAAGATCGAGTTTGCGCCCGCGAAGAAGCACAGCGCCTGGGCTTCGTCGGAGAGGCGGGTGCGGCCTGCGGAGAGGCGGACTTTCGCCTTGGGGATCGCGATGCGGGTGATCGCGATCATGCGGGCGATGTCGAAGGTGTCCACCTGCGGGTTTTCCGCGAGCGGAGTGCCGGGCATGGGCATGAGGGAGTTGATCGGCACCGACTCCGGTTGTGGATCGAAGTTGGAAATGACCTCAAGCATGCGCAGGCGGTCGGTGATCGTTTCCCCGAGGCCGAGGATGCCGCCGCAGCAGACTGACATACCGGCTTTCTGGACGTTCCCGATGGTGCGCAGTCTATCCTCGTAGGTGTGCGAGGTAACGATGTTCGGGTAATGCTCCGGGGAGGTATCGAGATTGTGATTGTAGGCGGTGACGCCTGCTTCCTTGAGCTGCACTGCTTCCTCGGGGCCGAGCTCGCCGAGTGTGACGCAGACCTCCATGCCGAGCGTTGAAACGTCCCGGATGATATCGAGAACCTGCTCGAAGCGCTGGGTGCCACCACGCACGCCGCGCCATGCCGCGCCCATGCAAAAACGGGTCGAGCCGGTTTCGGCGGCGACTTTCGCCCGCTCCATGATGTCGCATTTCGCCATCAGGCGTTCGGATTCCACCCCGGAGTTGTAGCGGGCGGACTGGGCGCAATAGGAGCAATCCTCGGAGCAGCCGCCGGTCTTGATGGAAAGGAGGGTGCAGAGCTGTACTTCGGGATTCTCCCAGTTCTCATCATGGACTTTCCGGGACTTCTGGATGAGTTCGAAAAACGGCAGGGAGTGGAGGGCTTGGAGTTCGGTTAGGGTCATTTGGGTAAAATCTGAAATGCTGAAAATCTGAAAATTTAATATGTTACTGAGTCCAGCCGCCGTAGCCCTTGGGCATCTGGCCGCGTCCGACCATGGTATAGACGGTTTTTCCGTTGGCTCCCTCAAGGGGAAGTCCGAGGTGCCTTTTCCAGGCCTTGGACATCGAGGCACCGGTGTGGCAGCCCCAGGATTTGCAGTAGGCGTTGGCTTTGAAGATCGAGGATTTCAGTCGGGGGATATCACGCTCGTGAAGCCATGCGGTGGATGTAGCCATGATCTCGTTGCCGTAGTCGAAGAGGAACGCGAACTTGTTGGAGTGGCCGAAGTAGTCGTAGGTTTTCACGGAGCCGCGCGGGCGGGAGTTAATCTTGTTGATGTAATCCCCGGAGGAGGTGAACCAGATTAGGGTCGCCCTGCGCTTCGTCGCCTGCTCGGCAATCCAGGTTGTGTAGGGTTTTCCGTCCTCGCGGCCGCGCGCTTCATAACCGGGGCGGAAGACGAGCCAGACGAGGGGCGCGTCCTTTCCATATGCGAGCCGGACTTCGGCCATACGAAGGGTGGAGGCGCGGATGAAATTCGCCCACCAGCGGTCATGTCTGTCATTGTCTACGCGGAAGTTCTCCCATTTCCGCAATGCGGGGCCACCGGCGACGATAACGTGCTCCGCCTGCGAGGCTGCGCTCAGCAGGAAGATAAACAGGAGGATGGCCTTGAAGGAGCGGGGCATGGGGAAAAGTATGGCGGAGGGCGTCGGGCGGTCAATCGGGAAGGGTATGGCGGAGGGCGTCGGGCGGTCAATCGGGAAGGGTTTCGGATCGACGAACCCGCGGTCTCAGCGTTCGCCACCGAAGCGAAGGACTCGTTCGCCCTTGCGGTAATAGTTCAAGCGGTCGCGCGCTTGGATCTCAAGATAAGACGGGTCTTCGCGCAGAGCCTGGAGTTGGATTTCCTTGTGCTCCTTGCGGGCAAGGGCTTTTTCCTCGCGTTCCTGCGTGGCTTGGAGCTTGCGCTGGAGTTTGTTGAGTTCCCGTTTCTGTGGTGCTGCGGTGGCGGCAATCAGGAGGCCGAAGGCAACCGCGAGGAGGATACAGAATAGCTTATTGATTCCCTGGATGAACCTGGTGGCCCCTTCCAAGCGGGCAAGCTTGTCTGCGGTGAATCGTTTTTTCGCCATCTCCTGCGGTGTATCCAAGCACATCCGTACATGAAATGTCAAGAAAACTGAAGTTTTGGGAACCTACTTTCCCAAGATTCGCAAGGGTCACGCTTAGGGATTGCAAGGGGAGGTGATCCGGATATTGTTCGCCGCCCGGCATGTGCCGGTATGACGAGAAATGAAACTACCTCATGTGGCGATTGTCGGAGCAACGGGTGCCGTCGGCGTGGAGATGCTCCTTTGCCTGGAGCAGCGAAACTTCCAACTGGGCGATCTGACCTTGCTGGCCTCCGCCCGCTCGGCAGGGAAGACCATGAAATTCCGAGGCGAGGAGATTGCCGTGAAGGAACTGACCCACGATTCGTTCGAGGGCATCGACATTGCCCTGTTCAGCGCAGGAGGAGATATTTCTCTCGAGTTCGGCCCTTCAGCAGCTACTGCGGGTGCCGTGGTCATTGATAACTCCTCTGCGTTCCGCATGGACGAGGGCGTGCCGCTAGTGGTGCCGGAAATCAATCCCGCCGCCGCGAAAGACAGGCCGAAGGGCATCATCGCGAACCCGAACTGTACGACGATTATCTCACTGATGGCGCTGGCTCCACTGCATGAGAAATATGGTTTGGAAAGTGTCATCGCATCGAGTTACCAGGCGGTTTCCGGCTCCGGGGCGCAGGGCATCGTGGAGCTTGAGGAGCAAGTGCAAGCCATCGCCAACGGCCGGGATTTTACGCCGAAGGTATATCCGCGCCAGATCGCCTTCAACGTGATCCCGCAGGTCGATTCTTTCACGGAAAACGGATACACCAAGGAGGAGATGAAAATGCTCAACGAGGGGCGGAAGATCCTCGGCATTACGGAACTCAAGGTTTCCTGCACCTGTGTGCGCGTGCCGGTTTACCGCTCGCACTCCGTCTCGATCACCGCAATGTTTGCGAACGAACCCAGCGTGGAGGGAGCGAAGGCCGCCTACGCGGGCAAGCCGGGCATACAGGTCGTCGATGATCCAGCGAACAAGCTTTTCCCGGTGCCGCTCGACACCACCGGCAAGGACGACTGCCTAGTCGGCCGCATCCGCAAGAGCCTTGTCCTCGATAATGCCTTGGATATCTGGGTTGTTGGCGATCAAGTGCGGAAAGGCGCGGCGCTCAACGCAGTGCAGATTGCGGAGATTTTGTGAGAGCTTACTAGTGGTCTGAAAACCTTAAGCTGACGGATGGGGATTTTTAAGGTCTAGAGAAAAAGGCTTCCGGTGGTCGCGTAGGTTGAGAGCGCTCGACGCTTTTTCCCAATAGCTGCGTTGCGCGTCGAGTCGTGAATCTCGATGCACTCCCTCCTTGCGCCTTGCTCTTGGGAAAAATCGCCTTCGCCCATCCATCAGATTAAGATTTTCAGAACACTAGGGGTGGGAGGCGTAGTTCAGCTGAGGATAAAGCCGATTCGCAAAGGCCCTTGTTCGGGGTTCAGGAAGATTGCTTCTCCTCGCTCCCGATGAATCGGTAAATTACAGCGCCGAGGATGCCGCCGACAATCGGGGCAATCCAGAAAAGCCAAAGCTGTGCAATCGCCCAGCCACCTGCAAAAACCGCTACACCCGTGCTGCGGGCCGGATTCACCGATGTGTTTGTCACCGGGATACTGACCAGGTGGATCAGGGTCAGGCACAGGCCGATGGCGATGGGTGCGAAGCCCTGCGGAGCTCTCTTATCGGTGGCTCCTAGGATAACCAGCAGGAACATCATGGTCATGGCGATTTCGGCTACCAAGGCTGATAGCAAGCTGTAGCCGCCGGGCGAATGCTCCCCGTAACCGTTCGAGGCAAAGCCTGCGGATGCATCGAAGCCCGGTTTACCACTGGCGATGAGAAATAAAACTCCACCTGCGACCACTGCGCCGACGACTTGAGCAACGATATAAGGGAGCAATTCCTTCGCCGGAAACCGTCCGCCGGCCCAGAGTCCGAAGGAGACCGCCGGATTGAGGTGGCAGCCAGATATGTGGCCGATGGCGAATGCCATCGTGAGGACGGTCAGACCAAATGCCAGTGAAACGCCCAGCAGGCCGATGCCGACATCGGGAAATGTGGCGGCCAACACCGCGCTACCGCAACCACCGAGAACCAGCCAAAATGTACCAATGAATTCCGCTACATATTTCTTCATGCGTTTTAATTTGTTGTTTCGCTTCCCGACAACGGGTCGTCAGATTTGGCATCCTAGCGATTTGGTTCCGTCAGTCGAGAAATCTCTGTAATTCAGAGGGATTATCGACCGCTTTCCGATCTGTGAAAAAGTGATGTCAATGTTAGGTTTTCTTGACTATCATCCCTCCGAATTGGTTTTCGCCCATGAAGAAGTCCCAGAAGCAGCTCCTATCCGTTCTTTTTCATCTCGCCGTGCTCGGTTGCATGGTGATGGCATATGATGCCGGTAAAGGCATGGCGATCAAGTTTGGCTGGATCAAGTCCGGGGAGAAATCGATCGAGAGCACCGAGATCGACCTCATGGCGAAGGAGGAGAAACTCAGCACTGAGATCGACCCGGCGTTGGCGAAGCTCGTGAAGTCCAAGGGCGACGCCTATCTGTTCCGCAGGGATATTGCGTTTCCCCCTCATTTGAAGGTGATTTCCACCGAGCTCAGAAAATTAAACAAAGTGAGGTTTGCCGGGAAATCGCAGTTCGGCGAGGGATCGATGGAACTCTCTGTCCGCGAAGACGAGGTGATGGAATATGAAATGGCGGGCGGCGCGGTGCGCTTCACCATGAAAGAGAAAGTGAGTGAAAAGATTCCCAACGCAGCCGAGAGGCTGGCGAGGCTCAAGGTGATCGAGGAGACGCTCCAGAAGAAACAGAAACCGCCCGACACAAGGGAGAGGATCGTGGACAATCTCGTAGGAAAGGTCGTGCAGTTCAACTACGTCGGAAAGTCTTGGAAGGCGGTGCCGACCCAGGAATTCAAGACTATGGCCTGGGGCAAGGGGCTGGAAGAGGAAGTCACCGCCCGCCTTGTGGAAAATAGCCTTTTGTCGCGTCCCCGCTGGTTCGGGACAAAACCGATGAAGACCGGTGAGGTGACGAAGCTTTCCGGCAAGAGTCTGAATCTTTTGTTCGATGGTATGGACAACGGAACGATCGAGATCTTCTTCAAGGGCATGGAGGGAGTCCACGGGCATCCGTGCGCCGTGTTCGAGGTCAGCGGCTCGTATGTCGAGAGCCAGAAGGATAACGGGCAGGGGCAGACAGTCGGAGGCGAGGCGACCATCGATAAGGGTAAGATTTGGTGCTCGCTGCTTTATCCGATCGTGTTGCGCAGTGATCTCGATCTGATCGTTTCCTGGAAGACTTTGGAGGGTGGCAAGCTGGTGAGTCAGATGCAGGGCACGGTGAACCATAAGATGCATCGCGATTGGAAAGCGGTTACCAAGAAACCGAAGAAGCCCGCGCCCGCGAAGCCGCCGGAGAAGAAATAAGAAAGCCGCCGGTTTTTCCGGCGGCTCATTTTTGAAATCGGTATACGTTCGAACTTAGGCGTTGAGGATTTTCTGTACGGCCGGTGCGCGCAGGCGGTGCGGCTCGGGAAGGCTGGATCCTAGCAGCGGGCGGCAGTAGGACATGAAGTCCTGGGTGACGCCGTTGCCTTCCGCATTGATGAAGTTGTCGGGCATGTGGCGGGTTTTTCCTGCGACCTTTTTGATGTCGACGAGTTCGTAATCGACCGAGTAGTTGAGCACTGGGCGCTTGATCGCGACCGAGCCGTCGACGTTGTCCCACATCGCGAACTGCACGGCTTTTTCACCGACTTCGCGTGCCTCGCGGGCGTCGCGGTCTGACTGGATGCCCATGAAGGAGCGCTGCAGGTAGCCGAAGGTATCGGAGCGCACGCGCTTGATCTTGAGGTTGTCGCGGATGCTGTCGGCGAGGAGATCGCCGAGTGCGCCGGTGCCGGAGAGCTGGACGTTGCCGTGGGAGTCGCGCTCCTCCTTGCCGAGGAGTTTCACGATCATCGGGGTGCCTTCCTTGTCGGAAATTCCCTCGGAAACGGCGATGGTGCAGAGACCGTGTTTCGAATAGACGCGATCCACATCGGCGAGCAGTTGCTCGGTATCGAAGTGGCGCTCCGGCACGTAAACGAGGTGCGGGCCGTCATCGACGTATTTCTGCGCCAGTGCGGAAGCAGCGGTGAGGAAGCCGGCGTGGCGGCCCATCACGCAGCCGATGTAAACGCCACGGAGAGCGCGGTTGTCGAGGTTCACGCCCATGAACGCCTGGGCAACGAAGCGCGCCGCCGAGCCGAAGCCCGGACAGTGGTCGTTTTCCTCAAGGTCGTTGTCGATGGTCTTGGGGATGTGGATGGCGCGCAATTCGTAGCCCTCGGCCTCGGCCTGCTCGTTGACGATGCGGACGGTGTCCGAGGAATCGTTTCCGCCGACGTAGAAAAAGTAGCGGATGTCGTGAGCTTTCATCACCTCGAACATGCGCGCGCAGTAATCTTCATCTGGCTTGTCGCGGGTGGAAAGCAGTCCGGAGGACGGGGTTCCGGCGACCTGTTCGAGGTTGTGGGTCGTCTCGCGGGTGAGATCGACGAAGTTTTCGTTGATGATGCCGGAAACGCCGTGGACAGCTCCGTAGATGGAGGTGACTTGGGAGAATTTGCGGGCTTCGAGGGCTACGCCGACGATGCTCTGGTTGATGACCGGGGTGGGGCCGCCTCCTTGGGCGACGAGAACTTTTCCTTCGAGACGGTTGCTCATATCGGCGGGAGGATTGCCACTTTCCTGCATGCGGGAAACCCTAAACTTCAGTTTTCCCGCAAGGTCATGCCGATGTTCGGGCGGTCGGCTTTGGAGCCGGGAGGATGGTTGCCCTCCGGCTCGGTTTCCGAAACGGTGCCCTCCGGGGATTTATTGTATTCCTGCGTGGTCACGGTGCACCCAAGGGCATTTTACACACACCGCTGCCTCGCAGCGCCTTGCCATCTTACAAAATCATCCCGTCATTTGTGTCTTCTGATTCGCGACATGGTATCACAAGGTTTCCGGCGCTGGCATTGCCGGTGGTTGCGTGGTTTGCTTCCTTCGTGGAACCCTGCCCGCATCTTCCTGCCTGTGATCCCTCCCGCCAGAAACGGCACGGGCAGGGTCGGCGCGCAATCTTCTATTTTGATGCCCTGTGTTTCGCCCAAGGTCATTGGCTTGAGGGAAAGCCCGCCCAGGCCATTCTCCAGCTCAACCGGGCATTCTCCGCAGAACTTTCCGATGACGACCCCATCTTGGAAACATGGCCGTGGCCTTATGCTGCTCTCGAATGGATTCTGGAAAACTCCGCCGATGGTGGCCACGGCTTCCTTGGGAATCCCGTCCGCCATTTCCAGCATCTCGCTACAAGAATGAACGGACCGCGTCAGGAGATTCGCATCGCCCATGCATGGAGATGCTTCCACATCGCGAGGCGCGTGCTGGATGGGAAAGGCGATTTTCCTTTGGACGGCAGACAGCTCGCGAGGGAGGGAATCTTTGTCCCGTCAGGGAAATCACTCTGAATCGGAGTGCCAGCGGATTTGAATTCGCGCGTCCTTTGGCTAGGCGGCGGTTTTTGATTTACTGAAGAACCCGATAGTTCCCAGAATGGCGAGAGTTGCAAGAATCACGATTCCGATGGTTCCCGGTATGCCTTTGTTGGAAAGGATCCAGACGGATCCGAAGGTTGAGATGGCGGTCGCAAAGATCATGAGGACGTTCCAGACGATGGCACTACCTCCAGTAGGCTTCGCATCGCCGAGGACTTTTTTGGAGTTCATCATGAGGAAGAAAGTGAAGTAGGCAATGGGGATGAGTGAACCGCCGATGACAGATGTCGGGACGGCTAGAGCGGCTTTTGAACCACCGCTCCAAAGGAAAGGCCCCATGGCACCAGCGACACCTGAGACGATGCAGCCGAAGAGGTGGACAGTTTTGTTGTCGGGTTTCCCGAACAGCTCCTGGAAGGCGAGGCCGTTCATAAGCATGAGGATGATAATGGTGGAGACAGCCATACCGAGGACACCGAAGCCGAAGATTTTCTGTGAAATGGCTGGCCCGGCAAGAGGTTCGAGGGTTGTGGCGAGTTGGAAATTATCTCGCTTAAGGAGCATGCCAGCCAGTTGGAGATCGGATTCGGGAAGCAATGAGTAGTCGATTGATTTATCCTCGCGAATGGCACCTTCGACTGGGGTTTTCCCAAGCAGGTTCGTGAGGGTCTTGTCGTAGTCTCCAGCGAATTGCTCGATGGGGGCACCGGTTTCATCCAGCACATCTTTGGTTGAAGCATGAAACTGTGAAGCGGCTGCGATCACGACACAGGAAGTTGCGAGGAAAAACGGTATAAATAGACCAAGGGAAAGATCGAAAATTGCCAAACCACGTTCGCGCTTGCCCCATTTCTTTTTCAGGAGGGAGTAGGGGAGGAGCCAGGTCATGTTGATGCCGACGGCGGTGCCAAAGGCAGTGATGATGATATCACGCTGATCGTTGACGATTTTGGTGGTCCACCATTCCGGATTGGAGGAAGCGGCGATCAGTCCTTGGAAATCAGCGGAGGGGTTGAAGAGCAGCGACGGGGCAGGAATGAAGCCTTTAAGGATGGCAGCCCAATCGAGCGAACCGGTGAATGTGAGTGTGCCAATCACGGCGAAAAATGAGAGGACGATGAGCCCAACCAGTATTTTAATTATGCGGTCGAATAGTTTCACACCTTTCGCTCCCTCGGATTGGTAGAGAACGTTAATGCTGAAGGCGATGGCGAAGAGGACGATGCAGATGATGAGTGTCGATCCAGTGCTGTCGCCAAGTGCAGGGATAAGGTTCTGTTGTAGGGCGGCTCGGGCTAGATTGAACTGCGGCATGCACCAGACGATGTTTGCCATGACGGTGGCGATCAACCATGCCCAGCCGAGTGCTGGGGAGAGATGGCGGTTGATGAGCCCGAAGGGTCTTTCGCCGGTGGTGAGTGTCACGAAGGCGATGGCGGCAAGCATGATGATGCCACAGACCATTGCGAGCGGCTGGAGCCACATGAGGCTAAAGCCAGCGATAACGCCTAGGTAGAGGGCACCGGCGAGAGAGCCGCCGCCGAGTGTGATCGCTCCCTGCAGCCAGCCGGGGCCAGAGAGTTTGGTGTAAATCGCAGCTTTGCCGAGGGGGCCCTTGGTTTCGGCTAGGTCTAGGAGTTCGGTTTCGGAAATCTCTTTTTTCATGGGTCGTTGGAAGGTCTTCTAAATGGGAGAGGGAAGGGGTGCGATGGAAATCTCTACGCGAAAGCGGCACGGAGATTTTTCATGCTTTCGGCGGCGAGGGTGTCGGGGAGGATATTGGTATCGAAGACCTCGACGGAGACCCATTTGTCATAGCCACCCGTGATGAGCTCGGCAGCGATGGGGGGGAAATCGATGTCGCCCATTCCTGGACCCTGGAGGTTGGGATCGTTGGCGTGGAAGTGGGCGGTCCAGGGCAGGGAGTCACGGACGATCTCCGGGATGGGTTTGCTGTCCGCGGACATGGCTTTCACATCGAGGTGCAGCCGGACGTTGGGGGAGTCGATTTTCTCCAGGAGGGTGATCGTCTCGGCTGCGGTGTTGATGAAATTGGTTTCCAATGGCGCCAGGAACTCGAAGGCGATGGTGACGCCCGCGGCGGCGAGGTGAGGGGAGAGGCGTTGGAAGAAATCGACGAAGCGCGCCTCGGCATCGGAGCGTGACCATTCCGGCGCCAGTGTCCGTTGCTGGGGGCTGCCCCAGACCATGATTTTTCCGCCCATGGAGGAGCAGGTCTCGGCGAGGTGGCGAGCGTAATCGAAAGTGCACTGCTGGATCGCAGGATCGGGATCGGTGAGGTGGAAGCCTTCGGTTTTTGCGAGCAGCCAGTGGAGACCGACCATTTCAAGGCCGTGGTCGCGGACGATGGAGCCGTATTTTTCCGCCTCGGCGGAGGAGAGTTTTTCTGGATTCTCTAGGGTGAAGGGGGCGACCTCAAGGCCGGTGTAGCCGTGTCGGGCGGCCTCGGCACAGGTGCCGGGGAAGTCGTGGTCGCGGAAAGTCTCGTTGCAAATGGCGAAGCGCATGGCGGGATGGTGGATGTCTCACGCAAAGCCGCCAAGTCACAAACTGGGATGATGAGGAGATTCTGTTTTTCCGGTGCTTTTTAAAAATGGCGAGGGTGCGGTTGCGCTCGGTTTTGTGATCGAGGCAGGGGAGGGGATAGCCGTCCGCAAGCGAGCGGTTGTCTTCCGGAGGGGCTTTGAATCCCTTCGGGTCGACTCCGGCCAGTTCTGGTATCCAACGTTTGATGTAGATTCCTATCGCCAAACGGGCAGATCCGGACGCGGTTTTGTGTTCCGCTTCCACCTTTGTATAGAGAGTGCGGATGGAGATCAGACCGTAGCGAAGATCCTGGGAGAGGCGGGAGGTGCCGTCCTCTGATGGAATGTCGCGCAGCGACGAGTAACTGCGGACGATTTTCGAGACTGCGTGATCCATACGCTTCTGTACGGCGCGCCCGCCGGGTTGGGTCAGGACTTCGTAGGGATTGTGCAAGGCTACATCGTCGTAGCCGTGGCAGCTGATGCTCAGTTTCGAACAGAGCTCGTGAAGCCTTGTCTCGGTTCGTTTGCCGAAAGGGTCGGGGTCGCGGTTATAATAGATGGTTTCGGCTGCGGTTTCGCGGATGAGCATTTCCAATGCGGAAACAGCATCGCCCTCACGGATGATCAGCCTGCCGCCGAGGGTGCCGAGATTTTTTGCCAGTGATTCCAGACAATCGCAGAGAAATTGCTGTCTGTTGGAGCCTGTCCAATGGTGGGAGCCCTTCCAGTCGCTCAGTAAGTAGACAGGGATGACCGTGCCGTTTTTTGAGGCGTGATGCAGGGCTGTGTTGTCGGCGATACGTAGGTCACGCCGGAACCAATGGATGGCCTTGGGCATTCGCGACTAAAGCACCGTTTTCGGTTCAGGGAATCGAAAATGCCGAGTCACAGAAATTCAGAGCTTCGAAAGCAGCGCGCCGACCTTGCGTATCGTTGCGGGGCTCAGCTTGCCGTTGATTCTTCTGCCGCCTTCAAGGATGAGCTTGATCTCGACTAGAACCTTTTCCGACGCTGTGAGGGATTTCCTAGCACCGCCGTATTTCTTATCGGGGAAATACTTGGTGAAAGTGGTACCGCCACGGCTGATGCAGAGCCGCCAACCTTCGAAAGCTGCGCTTTCGTACGTAAATCGAGTGAGATTTTTCCTAGACTTCATGTTTTTGAGGGAGACACATAACAAGGTACTCGCTGAAGGAATTTATGCCAAGGTATATTTTGAGCCGAAAAGCCCGAATACCCGGGAAAATCGCGTTTTTTCGAGAAAAAGCATTGCAAGAAGGCTCGCAAAGCATTCTCTTCGCGCCCCGCGAGTGAAAGATAATTGAACCGCCGTCGGTCCTCAGGTCGTGAAAGCGACCGACTCGCGAGAGGGAAACCCGGCAACCAAAGAACAAACATGCCCGCCATAACACTTGCTCGTTTCGAGCTTCCGAACCGCCTGATCCGCAACGAGGATACAGCAACCGATACCTACGCGCAATTCGTCGCGGAACCCTTTGAGCGCGGCTACGGCCACACCATCGGGAATACCCTGCGCCGCGTCCTGCTTTCCTCGCTTGAGGGTGCATCTATCACCTCGGTGAAAATCGCCGGTGTGCAACACGAGTTTTCCAGCCTTCCCGGTGTCGTCGAGGACGTCACCGACATCGTCCTGAACCTGAAGAAGGTGAAGTTCGCCCACAACGACAAGGAGCCGCGCATCCTTTCCATCAAGGTGGAGAAGGACGGGGTCATCAAGGCCGGCGACATCCAGGGCGACAACATCTACGACGTGGTCAACAAGAACCAGGTCATCTGCACCCTCGACAAGAAGGTGAAGTTCGATTGCGAGTTCGAGGTTCGCGTCGGCCGTGGTTTCTCCACCGGCGATGAGAACAAGCGCAAGGATCAGCCGATCGGCGTTATCGCCATCGATTCCATTTTCTCCCCGGTAACCCGCGTCAAATACAGCGTGGACACCACTCGAGTCGGGCAGATGACCGATTACGATAAGCTCACCCTTGATATTTGGACGGACGGACGCATCACCCCGCAGGACGCACTGCTTCAAGCATCCGCGATCCTCCGCCACCATCTCGACGTCTTCGTCAATTACGACGAGAACGCCGTTGATTTCGAGGAGGCACCGGCCGAATCGAGCGAAGAGAATGCAGCTCTTAAGAAGCTCCTCAACATGTCCGTCAACGAAATCGAGCTTTCCGTCCGTGCGGCGAACTGCCTGAACAACGCGAACATCACCTCCGTCGGCCAACTGGCCATGAAGTCGGAAGCCGAGATGCTGAAATACCGCAACTTCGGGAAGAAATCCCTCAACGAGATCAAGGACAAGCTCGTCGAGCTCGGCCTCGGACTCGGCATGTCCTTCGAGCCAGCCCTGCTCGCCGGCGGTTCCGTCGCATCGCGCGGACCGCAGCTCGGTGCGGAGGATGAGGCTCCGGTCGGACTTGCCGATCTCATCGCCCAGAATCTCGACGAATAAGACCACCCAACCGAAACCATTAACGGAAGCATACGATGAGACATCGCCGCAATACCACAAAGCTCAAACGCAAAACCGCCCATCGCAAGTCGCTGCTCGCAAACCTCGCCTGCAGCCTCATTGATCATGGACGGATCAAGACCACTTTCGGAAAGGCAAAGGCGCTTCGCCCTGTCGCTGAAAAACTGGTCACTCAGGCCAAACGCAACGACCTGCACTCCCGCCGTCTTGCGATCGCTTTCCTTCGTCAGAAGGATGCTGTCGCCAAGCTCTTCGCGGAAGTCGCACCGAACGCGGGAGACCGCCAAGGCGGATACTGCCGCATCACCAAACTCGGCCAACGCATGACTGACGCCGCCCCGATGGCAATCATCGAGTGGGTCGATCTTCCAGAGCTCGGCTCCGAGGACGAGATCGATGAGGTTATCGCTGAGGAGACCCCAGAAGTTGAAGCCAAAAAACCTGCGAAAAAAGCAGCCGAGAAGAAAGAGGAGGAGCCTGCCACAGCGGAAGCTGAGTAAGCCAATCTGATTTTCCAACAATCACCTAGCCCTCCTGTGGAAACGCAGGGGGGCTTTTTTTTTGTGGAGCGCGACGTGGCCAGCCGCAGTATACCATTTGAACGGTTATGATGTTTGAGCCTGTCTCCGTATTGTGTTGGATGATTCGTCCGGATATTCCGCCGCCGGAGGCTTAGGACGGCTGAGGTCATCCGCAGCTTTCAGGGTGGAGATTGGTGAAAGGTGACCGCTGCGTGTGACCGAGTTGGCATGGTTGATCGCCGCTTCCCGCAAGAGCAGGGAATAAAGCATCCCAGCAGCCCAAAGCCTGCGCCGCCGCCCAGTTCGTAGAATTGATTTTTACGAATGGGTTTTCTCGAAACGGCACGGGCAAAGACAGCATGGCAGCTCAAGCTCCATGCCGGAGTTACCCGCTACTTTTGGCGGACATTCTACTCCGTCCCATTGCTCCCACTCCGCCAGTTTGGCTGGCAATTTGGTAATATTGTGTGTCGACCCAATCACGTGCTCCGCACAAGCCCTATCCCATATTCTGAATAGAGTGTAGTCTCTGGCTGGGGGCGCAAGGTAGCGGGTTGAAAACCCGCGCTCTAGATCACTTTGTTTTTTTGACGATTTGCTTCCTGAACAGCGGGAGAAACTCCCTCTCAATGTGGTCATGGGCGGCTTTCAGGCCGTCGGCACGGTAGATATCACCGATCTTTGCCTCGACGCTGGTGGGGTTTCCAAAGCCGCTGAGGAATTCGTTGGAGGTGAGGTGAGTGAACCAGACCCCGTCCATTCGGCCGCGCTCTCGGAGGACGAATTCACGGGCGTAGAGGGCGAGTACCGCATCGCCGATCCATGCGGCTTCGCGTTCGATTTTGAGTAGTTCGTTACGTGTCACGCAGCGAGTGTGATGCGGGTGGAACTACCGGGCGAGCCTTTCCATACGTTCGCGGCGGATTCTTTGCCGCATCCGATCCTCCGATTCCGCATCCCAGTATCCGGGCTGCAACTCCATGAAGACCGAGGTATAGGGGAGGGCGGTCGGCGTGCGGATGATAAGTACGTCGTAGCTCTGGTTCGCTGACTCGAGGAGCGTGATCAGGGACTGTTGATCGAGCTCAGTTGGCTCGTGCCCGTGGAGGGATTCGGAGATTTTCTCTCGCATCTGGTCGATCCCCGGGGCGAAGTCGTTTTCAACTGCCCTCATTTCACGGGTTAGGTAGATTCTGGGGCGGACGTTCTGGGTAAGCTCCAGGGCATTGAGCACGTAATCAACGACCTCCGGCACTTCTGCGTTTGCGTTCACCTGGCGAATGCCGACTCGGCTGTGTGCAGGGAACGATGCTTCGGAGATGACGATCCAGTTCCTGTATCCGAGCTGGTTGACCTGGCGGTTGACGGAGCCTTTCCAATCCCCCGAAGCGCAGCCGACACATGCCGCCGCGATGATGATCGCCAATAGGATCCCGAGGGAATTCATGGGATTCAGGATATGCTTGGTCGCGCCAGGTGTCAACGGGTGGCGGATTTATGTCCCGGTTCAAAGATCGCGGTGGGAGCCGTCGCAGAAAGGCGGATTCTTCGTGGCTTTGCACTGGCACAGAGCCAGTGTG
>Ga0206131_10002881_pt1 | contig 20319 bp, 30 predicted proteins | sample Helgoland_Spring_FD_148636 | JGI IMG/M metagenome (GOLD analysis project Ga0206131, IMG submission 148636) | Pelagic subsurface seawater microbial communities from Kabeltonne, Helgoland, North Sea - Helgoland_Spring_Bloom_20160517_1 | ecosystem: Environmental > Aquatic > Marine > Epipelagic ...
AGTTAACGTGGTATCTGTCAACGTAGCGTGTTTTGTATACAGCTTAGATAATTGTTCACGTTCCCTCATTTTAATACCCCGCGACAATATCTAAGATTTCTGGTTCATCAAAGTCCCAATCACCAATACCATAAGGTACTTGAGCAAGCTGATCTACGTAACTAAGAGAATCAATAAGATCGTCATGTGTTAACGCATCTGGAAACTGGTAAAGCTGATCTAAAAACCTAGCGTTCCATTCGCCTTTATTTAAAGTTATCATACCGTTTTCAAAACGTCCTTGTAATGCCCACATAATTCTATCAGTCTTTTTCTTGTTACCGTGAGTCAGTGTTTGTATGGGGAAGAATTTGCTGTGTCTTCTTTGGAGATCCATGAGGGGTGAAGTGACGGCCTGTTTAGCAATTCCGCGTTCGATACCAACAGAAATAGGGTTGTAATCTTTAACAGCTTTAAATATTTTGTTGGCCGTTTCATTTAAATCCCAGCGTCCGTATATGATATTATCAACAAACCAATGGCCGTTGTCGCTTACTTTAACAACTGATATTGCCGTGTCATCTAGTCTTGAGTTCTTACTTCTTGCTTTTCCTACTTCTTCAAAACCAGCTAGGTCAATAGCAATGTAGTAATCTCCTGCGTCTTCAGAGTCTTTTTTACCGAACTGAACCCACTCTTCCTTAAACATCTCAGAGCCTTTAGACTCGAATGACGCCATAAACTCTTGACGAAACGCATAAGACGACATGGATCGTTTAGCTGCGTTTATTTCTGATTCTTTTAGAAACGGATTGTCGTAGCTAGTAAAGTGCCACGATTTCCACTCTGCATCTTTGGATATTTCAGAGTACTTGTACAAATCGTAAAAATGGTTACGACCCTTTGGAGTGCCTATAAAGATAGCAGGGGCTTCTTTGTCTGCACAAGCTGGCCTTAGAATTTCTTCCCAGACTTCAGCTTTGATGTCAGCGTATTCGTCTAGCACTAGGTAGTTAAGAGAAACACCACGCATAGTATCTGGACGGTCAGCGCCACGTAAACCTATCGTTTGTCCGTTAATTAACTCGATGTCAAGGTTATTTATGTGTGCCTTTTTAATAACACTATGCCCTAGTTCGAGCAACGTGCGCCACATAATCTGTCTTGCTTGCCCTTGTGTGGGCGCTACGTAAAACGTCCACGATCTAGGGTCATCACTTTGTAGAGCGTTTATTAATAAACTCCAAGCGGCCAAGTAAGACTTACCACAACGACGGCCAGCAGCCACCACTTTAAAGCGTGTAGGGTCATTGAACACCTCCTGCTGCCAGTCTGTAAACTGTACGTCTAAATCCAAGTTACGCCCTTCATATAGCGTTTACAAAAGTATTTGCTAAATTAGCAAGTTTAGCTTTGTAGTTGCCTTTGTCAAAACGTGCGTTCCACATTGTTTCTTTTGCAAGTATATCTTCAGACTTTCCTGCCCAGTGGTACTTAATCCAAGCGTCTTTAGGCGATACAGTCCCTTTAGCTATTTTAGTAAGAGGAGTTCGTGGATGTTTACTGTGATGTATAAAAAACAAAATGTCTTGTGTTTGTTCAGAAAGCTTAGAAAAATCTGGGTCTTTTTTTTCTAATTCTTGTCTATCTGATTTAGGAATATCTAAAGCTCCGTTTTCTTTTTCCCATGCGTTAAAACGATTACGTGCTGTTACTGCTGTACCTGATCCGGCTGTGCTTTCAAATTGGTATTTACCGCGTCCAATGCCTTTTTCTTTGTTATTTTGCGTGCTATCAGGAATGTTTTTAGATTCTATTTCTCCAACTTTATTTGCCCAGTCTGCTAGACGAGAAAGGTCTTTTTTTTCTAAGTTGCGCTTTTTAGCTTCTGTTTGTAAAACGTACCCTAGTCCTTTTTTAACCTTAACAGCGTCCGTGTACACCTCATCAACGTAGTTAAGCAACGGGTTTTTTATTGTTTCTGGAATGTCTTTTGACGTCGCTGGACGCTTAATTGTTTCTGGAATGTCTTTTGACGGCGTTGGACGCTTAATTGTTTCTGGAATGTCTTTTGACGTCGCTGGACGGACTTCTTTAAGAGGAGGCGTCAGCATTCCTCCTTTGTTTTTTAAACGTATTTCTTCTTCATCGTTGCGACGAAAATAATCAATGACCTCTTGTTTTTGTTTAGGTGTCATTGTTTTCATACGTTCTACTATTTGAGGAGGTAATTCACGCATCTTTAATTATTTCTCCATCTATAACGTCGCCACCACTAATGTTAGCGGAATTAACACCAGTAATGTTGATTTGTATAGCGTTGCGTCCTCCGCTTTGCATTACTTCCTTTTCAAAAGCTCCTACAGGCAGTATACGGTCCATTACTAGTTTCCAGGCGGATGACTGGTTTTTATGGTCGTCATCCAATGCTGCGTTAAAGATGGACTCTAATACTTTAGCTGACTTAGGACTGGCTAACATCCTAGCCTTGTACTCATTTATGATCGCTGCGTCGCCTTTTGGTCGGCCACGAACACCCCTGTTTCCTTTTTTAACAGCCGCCAATGCAGTCTTTTTCGGACGGCCACGGCCACGAATAGATTCTTCTGACACTATAACATCCTCATATAGAACTATATAGAAACTTGACCGTGCCTTGACAACATAAAGGACCATGACCATCGACATTAACGTTATATTTTATATATTTTATCCTTAATGCTTTTATGTTGTCATGGTGTTGTCAAGCATTAGCGGCGCGGTCAAGTTTCTCTTTAGTTAAATGCTTATCTATACAGTATATTATATCATACTTTTCAGTATTTGTCAAGAACTATTTAGCTATTTGTAAACTATTACCAGTATCAACACTTCACCTTTTTTGTTATCATTAGCAGCGCAGTAAGTCTTTGATCTATTTAGACTATTTAGTTGCAATATGCAATGCTATTTAGGTTCTATTTTGCCTCTTTTTTGTGGCTGTGCAGGTACAATAATAATCTACAGCAACATCGACCCTCCCCCGTCCCTAAATAGTAACACGAATCATTCTCATTAGCGTTATTGTTAGCAACAGACTACGCAGATGCGAATGAGAATCATTATCGTTTAGCCAGGTGCGAATGAGAATCATTATCATTACTATTTAGATCTGCATTATCAGAGCGTGTGAGTCTGTGCTGGTACTGTACAGCCATACAGTACTGTACAGCCACACAATACTGTACATCCATACATGTAGTGATTCTATACAGGTTTGCATTGTTGGCATGGTTCGTGCTAGGCGCGTTGCAGATTCTAAATGGTTATAAGAATCCAGGCTGTTATGACAAAGTAGTCTTTGACATTCTCGTTTGCTTCGCTCAATATGAACGCAGCTAATCACTAACCATTGGAGCTTGACATGGAAGACGCAAAAGTTTACTTAGCAGAGAGGACACCTGAAGGGTATGTTATACAGTCCGAGCGGGCAGCATCGATAGCTGACTTCAGGCTAACGATGAAGGAACTGGGCACGGTTTACAATTCCGCGCTTGGTATTTGGGAATCAAATGACGGCCATGATTACTGGCCGGAGGAGCAATCATGAAATATACATTCGAGCCGGAAGTAGTTTATGAGGCAGACAATGGTGAGACTGGCGTTTTGGCGCAGGTTGTTACGACCAGCAATATTCGCTGGAAGTTCAAGGTTGTCGTTCACGATGTCGATGAAGGCGAAATTGTGGGCACCAAGTCTTTCGAACACCGGGACGATGCGGAAGCTTACGCCGATAGCTGTACCTTCGACTAACCACACTGATGAGCCTGTGAGACTCAGGCGAAACGCCCCCACGGGGTGTCTGTGGAAGCCACCACTAATAAACACGAGGGTTAAACCATGCTTAAACTTTCTAAAGCTTCAAAGATGCCGTGCCGTTCGTGGTCGCTGCAAGCGCTAGACACTTGTCCAGGTTCGCGAGATAAAAGCGGAGAACTTGTTCCGGCTTGTTCGGGATGTTATGCAACGGACGGTAATTATCGTTTTAAGAACGTTAAAGCGCCGCGCCTACACAATCGCGAGGATTGGAAACGCTCGGATTGGGTTGATGATATGGTCGCTGAATTAGACAATGATCGGCATTTTCGGTGGTTTGATAGCGGCGACGTTTACGATGTCAGGTTAGCTAAAAAGATTTTTGAAGTATGCGAGCGCACGCCTTGGGTTAGTCATTGGATACCTACGCGCATGCACAAATTCGCAAAGTTCAAGCCTGTACTTTCCGAGCTTGAAGCATTACCGAACGTGGTGGTTCGCTTGTCTAGCGACTCAATAACGGGAGAGACTATAAGAGGCGCGACTACTTCGACAATTACAACGCTTGACAATGTGCCAGAAAATGCGCAAATATGTGAAGCATACACGCGAGAAGGCAAGTGCAAAGCGTGCCGCGCTTGCTGGGATAAAACCGTGCAAGTGATAGCCTACATTGGACACGGTCGCTCAATGTTGAAACAGCAACGGAACGCTGACATAATTGCGGCAGCATAACTTTAAAGGAGTTTTAATTATGGAAAGGGTAACCGAGGAATTTATAACGAGTATGGTGTGGGCATTCCATGAGGTTCTAGACAAAGAGCTCGAAGTTAAGCCGCACAATTACAAACACCCATTGCGCACAGTTGTAATAAATAAGAGGATGAAACGCGCATTAGGGCGCGCAAACATTAGAGGGCGTCTTGAGATAGCCGGTTTTTTTGTTGGGCTGGAAAAGACAGAAGACAACCTTGACCAATTATTTGACACTATCATGCATGAATTGGCGCACCTTTATGTAGGCATTCAAGAAGGGCATAACAAAAAATGGCAGCGCATGGCGCTTTACATGGGCGCCAGGCCTGAAAGAGCGGCGAGGGCCAACGATGACATACAAAGAGCAACGCAGCCGCCATGGCTATTGGTAGCTACGCTATCGTCGGGCAAAATAGTAAAATGCAAAACAGCGTACAAAAGGACGTTTAAGTATTTGGAACGTCCAAGCGCCTATAGTATAAGCGGCGAAACGGTTCAAAGTTTCCAATGGATTAGACTATCAAAGGCGGCGTGAACGTGCCGTGCTTGCTGGGATAAAGCCGTCAAGGTGGTCGCGTACATTGGACACGGTCGTTCAATGTTGAAACAGCAACGGAACTCTGACATAATCGCAGCGGCATAACTTTTTTAAGGAGGGAGTGTTACTTATGGAAAAATTGGAGCGCGAACAATGATAATTTATTTTTGTTTTTTTGTGGTAGGGTTTACATGTAAAATGTTATGGGATGATCACAAAGCGCTGGTGCGCCAGTATAGGGAGAGTAAAAATGTCTAAATGGCAATTAGAAGAAGTAACAGGGGTTTACCCTAGTACGCCGTACGTTGGCACGTTTTCGGGCAGCTTGACCTCGGCTAAAGCATTAGTGACCAAAAAGCAAAGGTATTTGGGAACGTGGTTAAGCGTTACAAACTCAGAAACGGGCGAGGTACACGTTAAGAAAAAAGATAAATGGGAGCTTTACCAATGAAAAAAACAATACTGTTTTTGTTTAACTCGTCCAAATACGCACCTGAACCCGCGCTTTTCCCTTTGGCTCATGGGCTACCCAATCGAGTGGGCACACTGCGCGGAGCGGGTAACGCCATCGTCCCACAGGTCGCGGCAGAAATCATAAAGGCATACATGGGCTAACAAGGAGTCAATATGATTGACGCACAGGAATTCACAGTATACACTACGTTTCTAGTGGTAATGATTATTTGGATTGAAATTAAGGGGATAGACTAATGAGTACAGATAAGAACAAGGTAGGGACGCTATTGGTGCGTGCCTTGAAAGAAAAAGAGATCGACGACCGCAGCGCGTCAGAAATCTTTGCGGAGATGTCGGCGCTAGTCGCTGACTTTCTGGACAGCACCGACAACTTGATTAAAAAGGAGCCAGGATGCCAACGCTGATAGAAAGCTTAGTTATGTTAGTTATAGGTGGTTTGATTTGCTATGAACTTTATTTATGGATGGAGGGCGACGAATGAAAGGTGTTTTTGAGTATGAGGGTGACGACATGGAGTATTTCGTCGAATGGGACATGGACGATGGGGTGATGTTCTGTGACGTTTTCATAGTAGCAAACGGAAAGGTCAACGTTAACTATAATCTCTATCCAGCGATTACTGAGCGCATTTACTCGACGGCGCACGACTACTACTGGGAGCGCCAATGAACCAGTTAGAAACGTATCATAAACTGTGCGGTGTAATAGTCGCGCTCATTCACCTTCGTGATAGCAACACGGACAACCCTGGTGTAGCGTTAGCGTATGACAACGCATGCATTATGATTGACGACATCGCTGACACGCTGTACCAAACAGGCATAGAGCAGGATGAGAAAGCTTGACACCAATCCAAATACATGCTAAAATATTACTATAGAGTAAACTTTAAAGACAAACATTATAATAAACTTATTATAGTTTTATCTTTAAAGACTCTTTAAAGAGGTTGTTATGAAAGCAAAGACGCATCAAAGCTGCCCCGACTGTGGGCATCACAAATGTTTAATTATTAACGCGGATGGTTCATCGTACTGCTTCTCGTGTGGTGAGCGCGGCACAGCGCAGGGCGGTGTCAGTTACGCGCACCGTCCAGAATCAAAGAAGCAATTTAACGCCAAGATACTGACAGGAAAATACAGCGCCATCATTGACCGACGCATACAGCGAGACACCGCAGAAAAGTACAGTGCTATAGTCGATGGTGATCGTGTATTGTTCGGGTATTACGATGAAGGTAACGAACCCGTGGCCGCGAAGGTTCGCTACCCTGACAAACGTTTCGTTACGGAGGGTGACTGGACCAAAGGTGGGTTGTTCGGTCAGCAATTGTTCAGCGCAGGTGGACGTTACATAACCATAACAGAGGGTGAGTACGACTGCATGGCTGCGTTTCAGATGTTCGGAAACAAGTATCCTGTCGTTAGTGTGCGCAACGGCGCTCAGTCTGCCATTAAGGATTGTCGTAATCAGTTTGAATACCTAAACAGTTTTGAGAATGTTGTCATTTGCTTTGACAGTGACGAGCCTGGACAGAAGGCTGCGAAGGATGTCGCAGAATTATTCGGAAACAAGGCTAAGATAATGAAGATGTCAGACGGCAAGGATGCCAACGAGTACCTGCTCAACGCCAAGGCTAATGTGTTTGTAAAGCAGTGGTGGGAGGCAGAAACGTTTACGCCTGACGGTATCGTGCGACCGAGCGAGTTACTTGCTGCTATCAAGGTGCCGCTGCGTAGAGGTACGACTTCCTACCCATTCCGCCAACTTGATAACATGTTATACGGAATCCGCCCGGCTGAACTGGTGACGTTGTGTGCTGGCTCTGGGCTGGGCAAGTCAACCATCCTTAGAGAGCTTGTCGTAGCCATGCTGAAACAAGACAAGGATGGGTGCATGGGTCTTATGTTCCTAGAAGAAACGCCTGAGAGGACGTTACGGGGGCTTGTAGGGTTAGAAATGAACAAGCCTATACACTTACCTGACTGCGAGTACTCACCGGAGGAGGTTGACAGGGTGTACCGCGCCACTAACTACGAGAACAGAGTATTCTTTTGGGATGCTTTCGGCAGCAACGAAATCGAACGTGTGCTGGGACGGATGCGGTACATGGTGAAGGGCCTGGGTTGTCAGTTTATTGTACTTGATCACCTGTCTATACTGGTTTCCGACCAGCAGAACGGGGATGAACGCAAGGCGATTGACATGATTATGACCAAACTACGCATGTTCGTACAGGAGATGCGGATCACCCTACTGTTAGTGTCGCACCTGAAGCGTCCAGACGGTAAGTCTTTGGAGGATGGTGCGGCGACAAGTCTCGGCATGTTACGAGGCAGCGCAGCTATCGCACAACTATCGGATGCAGTGATAGGTGCAGAGCGTAACAGTCAAGCAGAGGATGCAGAAGAACGTAACACTACCAAGCTGCGTGTACTGAAGAACAGGTTCAGCGGGAAGACAGGGCCAGCAGGAAGGCTAGTCTACAACGAGGACACCGGACGCTTAACAGAAGAGGAGAATGCATTGTGAGATGTAAAGCGTGCAACGTAGAACTGTCAGGTTACGAAGCAACCCTGCGCTGTGCCAATACAGATGCTTTCATTGACCTGTGCATGACATGCTTGACAGCAGGTGGTGATGTTAACTATAGTGATCGTGCTGATCTTAGATCACTCGCTGACTTACCAGAACTTAATAGCTTGTTCGATGACTTGGAGCATTACGATGAGTAACATGGGTCGCTGGATAATTAAACAGGAAGAAGACAATGAAATACGCCGTGCTGGATATAGAAACGACATTGGACTGGAAGAAGATACACCTAGCAGGAGTGTATCTACCCGACTCTGGGAAGAATATTGCGTGTTACAACGCTACACAACTAAAGGAAGCCTTGATCGGTGTATCCACGGTGATCGGCCACAACCTGATTGGCTTCGATCTGCCTAGACTTGAAGAAGTCTGGGGTTTTTCTTGGACGGGTGACATCAAGGATACGCTAGTACTCGGTCGTTTGCTTGATCCGTCCATCGATGGTGGACACTCACTGAAGCAGTGGGCTATGCGTACCGGCGAAGAACTCAAGCAAGAGTTTTCAATCGAGGCGTTTGACGGTCCGCTAACGGATGAGATGGTTGAGTATTGTTTGACAGACTGCCGCGCAACATGGAATGTCTATCGACATATAGTGCAACGCCTTAAAAAGCTAGACTTCAGTGAGCAGTGTCAGCAGCTAGAGCATGACGTAGTCGCGATCATTTCAGAGCAGATCAGAAACGGCTTTGCGTTTGACTTTGACCTGGCGTGTACGTTACATGCTCAACACGAACAGCGCATGAACGCTATCGAATCTGAACTGCAAGAAGTATTCCCGCCCATCGTTGAAGAGCGTTGGTCTGAGAAGACAGGCAAGCAGTTAAAGAATAAGGTAACAGTGTTCAATCCCGGTTCTAGACAGCAGGTAGCAGAGCGTTTGGATGTTGTATGGAGTGAGCTAACACCATCAGGTAAACCAAAGGTGGATGAAAGCACACTAAAGCCACTGCAACACATACCAGAAGCTGCGCTGGTGCTGGAGTATTTAACAATCAGTAAGCGTATCGGTATGCTCAAGTCGTGGATTGATTCCGCTAAAGGAAAACGCATACACGGTTACGTCAATACGTGCGGCGCTGTTACTGGGCGCATGACACACAGCAAACCAAACATGGCGCAGATACCATCTGAGTCTAAATATCGTGAATGTTTCACAGTCGAGGAGGGTAACGTGCTAGTCGGTGCTGATGCTTCAGGTCTGGAGCTACGCTGCCTTGCACACTACATGAAAGATGAAGAATACATCAAAGAATTACTTGAAGGAGATGTACACACAGCAACGCAACAGGCTGCTGGACTTACAACAAGAGCTGATGCTAAACGTTTTACCTATGCTTTATTGTATGGAGCAGGAAACGCAAAGCTTGGATCTATCATCGGAGGAACTACTAAAAATGGCAAGCGAGCTAGAGATAGATACCTACGAAACATGCCAGCTTTTGGGAGGCTGGTCAGAAAGATTGAGTCTCTTGCTTCAACAGGCCGCGTACCCGGAGTTGATGGCAGACAAGTATGGATCAGACATCAACATGCTGCACTGAACACACTGTTACAATCGTGTGGTGCTATCATTATGAAACAGGCGTTAGTCATAGCTAAGGACAGATTATGTAACGTGCCTCACAAGTTTGTTGCTAACGTGCATGATGAGTTCCAGGTTGAGACTACGCCAGAACACGCAGAAGCCGTAGGGAGGGAGTTAGTAAACGCAATCATCGAAGCAGGTGAAGTACTGAATCTGCGCTGTCCGTTGGACGGTGCGTATAAAATTGGTAAAACTTGGGCAGAAACGCATTGAGTATTATCAATATCCGTGGTATAATATTATGGTAGTAAACAAAAAGGAGAAAGTTATGACTGATAAACCACAACCGATCACACTCAAGGGAACTCTGTACTGGGTTGAACGTCACAAGCTGAACAAGTTTAGCGACAAGTATCAGATTGTACTGGGCAACCTCAGTGACAAAGCCGTTGAAGCGTTGGATAACATGGGCATTGCTGCTGCTAACAAAGGCGATGAGAAGGATTCGTTCATCACCATGAAGAGCAACAACCCAATGCGTGTTACAGACGCTGACGGCAACGAGTTCGACTCAGACGTTATGATCGCCAATGGCAGTGAAGCTGTCTGTGTTGTCGGTTACTACGACTGGTCTGTCGGTACAGGACGCAGCCCTAGCATGATCAAGTGCAAGGTAACGAAGCTGATCGAATACGTTGACGACCCCGTTGATGAGGCTGCTGCCTTGTGATCTTGATTGATGGGGACATAGTAGCATACCGCTGCGCTTACAAGTCTAAAGATGATCGTGCAGAATATGCAGCATACAGCGTAGGCTCCTACCTGTCCGATCTTATCAGCGACCTGTATATCCTCATCGAAGACGAGCCTGAGTACCGTGTGTTCCTCACGGGAAAGGGCAATTTTCGACACGAGTACGCAGTCACTGCTGGCTATAAGGAAAACAGAAAGGACAAGGAGAAACCCGAACACCTTGCTGTTATCCGTCAGTATCTTATTGATGAATGGGAAGCCGTTGTTAGTGACGAGGAAGAGGCAGACGACTTGATTGCCATTGCCGCCACCCAACAGCCAAGCATCATCGTCAGCATCGACAAGGACTTTAATCAAGTTCCTGGCAAACACTTCAACCCTAACACTGGCAAGCTATACAATGTCAGCGAAGAGGATGCTGTCAAGTTCCTGTATGAACAAATCCTTACGGGCGACCGCGCAGATAACATCATGGGAATCAAGGGCGTTGGTCCAGTCAAGGCTAAGAAAGCATTAGCAGACTGTGTTACAGAACGTCAGATGTACGATGTGTGTGTTGAAATGTACGGCGGTGACGAACGTGTCATTGAAAACGGTAGGCTTCTGTACCTGCGCCGCAAAGAGGGAGAGATCTGGAATGCGCCGAACGCTGAGTAACGTGCCAAAGGGCTTTGACTCGTGGCTTGAGTGGGATCTGGCGCAAGTGCTGGTCAATTGTGACTATCACCCCTGTGCCATTTCTTACGTCCAATATAAAAACTATTACCCTGACTTCACATATAAGCAAGGTGATATAACGTATTACATAGAAGCCAAAGGGAGGTTCCGTGACAAACCAGAGGCGCGTAAGTATGTCGATGTCAAGAAAGCTCTCAAGCCAGAGGAGGAATTGGTATTTGTCTTCCAAAACCCAGACAACAGAATGCCAGACGCAAAGCGAAGGAAAGACGGCAGCTTTTACTGCATGTCAAACTGGGCAGAGCGACACGACTTCAAGTGGTACACCCCTAAAACCATGCCAGAGGAGTGGAGACAATGACACGCCATCTAGTAATACCTGATACACAATGTAAACCGGGAGAGTCACATGAGCATCTGCGCTGGGCTGCGCGTTACGCTGTTGCAGCAAAGCCTGATGTGATTATACATTTGGGCGATCACTGGGATATGCCTAGCCTTTCTTCGTATGATGTAGGTAAGAAGTCGTTTGAAGGACGGCGTTACGCTTCTGATATTGAGGCGGGTAACCAAGCAATGACTGCGTTTATGAAAGTTATACGAGACGAACAGAAGCGCCTACGCAAACATAAGAAGCGCATCTGGAAACCAAGGTTCGTGTTTACACTGGGCAATCACGAACACCGTATTAACCGCGCAGTAGAGAACGATGCAAAACTTGAAGGACTGATGAGCTATGAAGATCTTAACCTCAAGGGCTGGGAAGTTTATCCGTTTCTTCAGCCAGTTATTATTGACGGTGTTGCTTATTGTCATTACTTTACTAGCGGGGTCATGGGTAGGCCAGTCAGCAATGCAAAGCTTCTACTCCAAAAGAAACACATGTCAGCCGTCATGGGACACGTTCAAGACAGAGACATTGCCTTCGACCGAGACGCATCAGGAAAGAGAATGACTGCGTTGTTTGCAGGTATCTACTATCAGCACAATGAAGAGTATTTGAATCCGCAGACAAACGGATCTTGGTCAGGACTCTGGATGTTTAATGAAGTAAAGGACGGTGCGTTTGACGAGATGCCTATAAGCATTGCGTATCTGCGGAGGCGGTATGCCTAGAACATTTGATGAAATGCTAGAACTTATCGGTAACAACATTGACGAGATTACGTTACTGGAAGTACTAGAAATAAACTCAGAGGATATTGTTATAGCTTTTGCTGATCGAATAAAGAATAATATGGAAAAATTTAACGGCTTGGAGGAAGATATCGATGACTTCTAAATTTGGTAATTCAATAGATGACGCTACGCCAGAAGAATGGGACGCAATAACTACTGCTTTTACGGTGCACCCATCTGATTTAGTTATTGAAGAGCCTGTAAAAGAAAAACAGTTCGATGCCGTCGCACGACCGGATCACTACAACACTGGTTCAATAGAGGCCATAGAAGCAATCAAAGCATCTATGCACCCGCAAGAGTTCAAGGGTTATCTCAAAGGTAACTGCATGAAGTATCTATGGCGGTACGAATACAAGGGCAAACCAGTTGAAGACCTCCGTAAATGTCGCTGGTATCTTGAGAAGCTGATCGAGGAGAACTTATGAAGAAACGAAAACTAGAAGATACCCTCAGAGCAGTATTTATCTGCCTAGACAATATAAATTATCTCATTAGTAAACAGAAATCAGGGGCATACGCAAGACATGTTTTGTTGGACGCCATCGAAGGAGAACTCAAAACAGGGGCATACGAAGACGCGGAAAAGCTTTTAATTAAGCTGGGGGAAGACCTATGCGATACTATGGATTAAACTTATACGGAGAACAAGCAGACTGCATGATAAAAACGAGGAATAAATAATGAAGGTCGTTGAAGGTAACTTCGGTAAGCCAACAGATAACGAGAGCAAAGCCTCTGAGATGTTTCAACTGTTAGCTGCTCACTGCGCAGAGGAAGAGGCAGAGGGTGCTGATATACAGGCTGTGGTGGTGACTTTTGTAGAGGGTGAAGCACTAGCTGTGGCCTCAACTGTTAACTACCCTGATGGCGCATACATGCTTCTCTCGATGGGGAAAGACAGCATCATGGAAAGTATACTAGGAGGAGGAGAATAGATGGACGCCTATCAACAATATATAGCGAAATCACGTTACGCACGATACCTACCAGAAGAGCAGCGGAGAGAGACATGGGAAGAGACGGTTAATAGATATGTGCAGTTCTGGATTGACCGTGGAGCTTTGAAGGGCGCAGACGTAGCTGTTGTCGCTGAGTCCATCACTAATCTGGAGGTCATGCCTTCAATGAGAGCGTTAATGACAGCGGGTTCAGCACTCAACCGGGATAACGTAGCTGGATTCAACTGTAGCTACTTACCTATTGACCACCCCAAAGCGTTTGATGAAATGATGTACGTGCTTATGTGCGGAACAGGCGTTGGCTTCAGCGTCGAACGCCAATACATTTCTAAATTACCAGAGATAGCGGAGCACTTCCATGAAACCGAAAGTGTTATACATGTCGCGGACAGTAAAATTGGATGGGCTAAAGCATACCGAGAGCTTATTGCCATGCTCTATTCGGGTCAAGTGCCAAAGTGGGATACAAGCGGAGTACGACCTGCTGGTGCCGCGCTCAGAACCTTTGGCGGCAGAGCGTCTGGCCCAGAACCTCTTGAAGATTTGTTCAAATTCACCGTTGAAGTCTTTCTCGCAGCTTATGGACGAAAGCTTAGTTCCATCGAATGTCACGATATATGCTGTAAGATTGCGCAGGTCGTCGTTGTTGGAGGAGTACGACGAAGCGCACTCATCAGTCTTAGTAACCTTACCGATGATCGAATCCGACGAGCTAAGACAGGACAGTGGTGGATAGACAACCCGCAGCGTGGCCTGGCTAACAACTCGGCGTGTTACACAGAGAAGCCTGATTTCGCTGCGTTTTTAAACGAGTGGAAGAGCCTGTACGAGTCTTTCTCAGGCGAACGCGGAATGTTTAGTCGTGTTGCTAGTCAGAAGCAAGCTGCAAAGAACGGTCGTCGCGATGCAGACTGGGACTTCGGCACTAACCCATGCAGTGAAATAATCTTACGTCCCTATCAGTTTTGTAATTTGTCTGAGGTTGTTGTTAGATCAGAAGATACGCTGAAGGATCTCAAGCGGAAAGTACGAGTTGCTGCGATCTTGGGAACGCTCCAAGCAACACTAACAGACTTCCGTTACTTGCGTAAGATCTGGAAACAAAACACAGAAGAGGAAGCTCTATTAGGCGTGTCTCTCACAGGGATTATGGATCACCCAGTTTTATCAGGAGCTAAAGATGAGAAGCAGCTTAAAAAATGGCTTACAGAAATGCGCGATGAGGCTATACAGACTAATAAAGAGTGGGCTAAAAAGCTTGGGATTAACCCTTCTACTGCTGTTACTGCTGTTAAGCCCAGTGGTACTGTCAGTCAGCTTGTTGATTCTGCTTCGGGAATACACCCTCGATTCGCAAAGCAATACATAAGACGAGTAAGAGGTTCTGCTGATGATCCTTTGTGCGGTGTCTTAGAAGCCGCTGGTGTGCCCGTAGAGAACGATGTGATGTCACCCAATACCAAAGTATTCAGCTTCGTTCAAAAGGCTCCAGAGGGCGCTGTGTGTACTTCTGAGGTGGGTGCTATGGAGCAGCTACGCCTGTGGAAGATCTATCAGGATCACTGGTGCGAACACAAGCCGAGCATCACCGTCTATTACAAGGACTCTGAGTTCATGGAAGTAGGGCAGTGGCTATATAATAATTTTGACGACGTATCGGGCATAAGCTTCCTGCCGTACTCTGAGCATACGTATCAACAGGCACCCTACGAGGAGATCGACAGGGCCACCTATGACAAGCTAGTGAAGGACATACCCACGGTTATAGACTGGGACATCATTGAACACGAAGATAAAACAGAAGGTTCTCAGACACTCGCCTGTGTAGGCAATTCGTGCGAAATATAACTAAGGAGTACGCTAATGTCGACAAATAAATATAGATTTGTATCGGTAGACGGCAAGGAGCAATTACTTCACAGGGCATTGTGGGAAGCTGCTAATGGCACTATACCAGAGGGTATGCAGATAGATCACATCAACGGAAACACTCTCGATAACCGCCTAGAAAATCTGCGAGTGGTTACGCATCAAGAGAATGCGCGGAACCAGAAGAGGCGCAACGACAATACGTCAGGAGTCACTGGAGTTTCTTGGAACAAGAAGAAGCAGAAGTGGGAGGCACGGATAACCGACAACGGCAAGTTGGTCTTTCTGGGCTTGCATGACGACTGGTTTGAGGCAGTATGCGCCAGAAAATCAGCAGAGAAGCGGCTGGGTTACCATGAGAACCACGGCAGGGTTATGCTGGAAACGAACAAAGACGACAGGGTTAGGCGTGGACAGCGCCACTTAAAGCAGCGCAATAACAAGTCAGGGGTTAACGGAGTCTGTTGGGATAAACAGAGCCAAAAGTGGCTTCCGCAAATAAGCGACAACGGCAAGAAAGTTTATCTTGGCCGTTATGCTAACTTGGCCGATGCGGTTAATGCTCGTAAGGCGGCGGAGGCGCAGCTAGGCTACGCCCCAGACCACGGAAAGCTTGTGCTATAATCAACTTGCTAGGGCTATACGTAGTAGCTGTAGCCTCCGAAACCCTCGCGCATCTTTTGTTCACGCTCTTGGATCTCTTCGTTACTTTTACTGGGGGTGGCACACGTTTGCATCCCCATTTCTGCCATCTTAATAGACCGCTGCTTTTCTTTATCTGACTTCATGTAGTGATCCATTGACATGTATTCTGTTTGGTCTTTCATAATGTTTTCTCCTTAAATTTAACTAACTTACTGCTGTTCTTGTTGACCTAGCTCAAACACGTTTTCAATAACTTTTTGCTTTTCGTCTTCCTCTAAAGTGTTCCAAAAGTCGCCTAAAAGAGCAACAAAAGCTGCTTGAGCTTGCTCTGGGTTTTTATAGTTTCCTTGCGAAATAGCAATAAGTCTGTTGGTTGTTTTAGGATTTGTTGCGATGTTAGCAAGCATTCTAGGAACGGTAAGCATAAGACCAGCACCTGCCCAACCCGCTGGCCCTAAAGAGCCTCCAACACCCGCTCCACCTAACTGAAGAATATTAGCAAGTGTCTTGTACTCTTGTCCGCGCATGATAAACTCGCCTGTTCTTGTTCCCGGATTTATTGCTGTGTCAGACATCACATTAAGCAACTTTTTAAATGCTGGAAAATCGTCCCCTAGTATCATTTTCATTTTTTTAAGTTCGTTTGGCTTTTGCGTTTTTACAGCTAAAGATGCATAAGTAGAAGCATCAAACGATCCTGAAGGAAAGTTAGGGAACATTGTTTCGAGGTAAGCTCTTTTAACAATCTTGTCTGCGTCCGCTTTAGAAACAGAAGTGTTAGACCCCGCCTTATTAAATGCCACAGCCAACGAATTCTTTAAAGCAGCTACCTGAGAAATACTTCCAGAACCTCCCATAAGTTTTCCTAAAGAGTCAAACTTGTCTTTGTTAGCTTGATTAACAAATGTTTCGTTTATCTTAGGAAGAACACCCTCAATACCTTCAGCGTATCCTTTTTTAGCTGCTGCGTATTTCGCAGCAGCCGCAGGTGATACGTTTTCTATTAGAGTACCTATGGTGTCTTTAAGAGTTCTCGAAAGCTCAGTAAGCTCACGCGAAGCAGCGGAATTAAACTTAGCGTTACGAACATCACTGAAGTTTGATACTTCTTTTGTTATAAGCTTGTCAAGCTCTATTAAAGATGTAACAGGAACTGCCATTGTGTTTGAATCAGCCAGACGCTTTGTAAACGAATCAACAAAACTCAAAGCTTCGTCACTGAGTACGTTACCGATGCCTTCTTTTTCGTAAGAAGCTACAAAGTTGTCTACAGCGTCTGTAATAGGTTTAAACGGTACTCTCTCCATTCCTATGTTTGACACAACATCCGACATAGACCTGACATACTCGTCAGACACTGCTACTTTTCCTTTACTTATTATGTCAAAAGCCGCCCTGCCTAGACTATCAGCATCTAAAGCATAGTTAACACTGTTTAAGTCAATCAAATCACTCAACTCTTTTGAAATAACCTGGTTTAATTGCTGAACATTGCTTTCTATTTTTCCACCAGCAAGCAAACTAACTCGTGCAATTTTTTCTGCTAAGACAGGAAAACCTTGTGCGTTTGTTTGTAACGGAGTTAAAGTAGCTCCTCGCTCACTAAGGAAGTTTTGAGTTTGTGCCAAAGACTTTTTTGTTCCTGCGGCAGGGACACCTGCTTCTTTAGCAAGCTCTTTAACTATTTGTTCAGGAGTTTTTCTTTCTCCGAATGCTTTTTTAATAAGAGGAGCTACAGCAGGTTTAACAACTTTACCTAAACCTAAAAGAGTTATATCAAGTCCCGCACTTATAGCGGCATCTCTTATGGCGTTTGCGTAAGAAACCTCATCCTCTGTTAAAAGGTCAGACGCAACAGAACCTGTAAAAGTTCCTAAACTTCCTCCAATAACAGCACCCGCAGCAACACCCGCTGGCCCTAAAGAAGAGCCTAATATCCCACCTGCTATAGAGCCTCCAATGCCCACAGGAAAATCTAAGTTCCGCGCTAACCAGCTAGGTTCTTCAGCTTGTTGTGTTGTTCCAACAGTAGAACCACGTTTTCGTGGGTTAGTTGGCAATGCTGTGGCGCTTTTAGGCTGCTTGTCTTTTTTATACTGAGCAGTAAGAATCATCTCAATTTGCTGTTGAGACATTTCAGATGGAAACTCTATCAAACCATCAGGTGTTTCAATTAGCTGGGGCATTGTAAAACTCCACAGTTCCGGTTTCTGGGTTCCATCTTCCAACAGGAGCAGGGGCGTTTTTGGTTTCAGCAGGTTCTTCAAACGAACTGCCTTCCGGGAAAAATTTATCTAATTTCATATTGTACGCATCGAAGTTTTCAGAAGACCTAATTAAATTTGCTTTTTCGATAGTCTCATCTAGCTTACGTTTCAACTGCTTAAGGATGCTTCTGTTTGCAGGGTTACCTCGTGTTAGGTTTGCGTATAACCCTTCAATAGCTTCTCTTTCAGTATTAGAAATAACCCCCCCAAATAAAGGTTTTAACCTAGAATACATAGCTTCGCCTACTAACAGATCATAGTTAGCAGCATTTGGGTCTTGTATTCCAGTAACAGACCTTAAATAATTTTCTATTCTAGAAGGAATACCTGCCGTACTAATGCTATCAAGGGATTGCATAGCCATATTAATGTCGTTTAATTGAGCAATCAAAATAGGTAATTCCTCTGCCGCTTGTACTCTAATCGCACCAAAGTTTTTAGCGGTCTCTGTCTCTCCGGCTTCGTTTGTTATTCTAGCTGTAGCCTCTGGACCCGTTTCTCTAAATTGACCGCCTACAGGAGTTAGTTGACCTACGGGCGTGTCTGGAGCGCCAGGGGAAACAGGTATATAATGCCTTCGAGAACCGCTTTTTGTTCTCTGTATGTCAACTTCGTATATGTTACCTTCCTTGTCTTTGTATTGACCTGCGCTTCTTGAGCTTGTTACGCCTTCTGCTGTCTTAGTAATTTGACCTACGTACTCTTTAGGATCAATAAGCCCACTACGGATAGCCTGAGCAGCTTCCCTGTCACCTCTTTGGAGTGCCATCTGTGTTGCCCTAGCCCTCTGAGCTTGAGCGGTGATCTCTTGTCCGCCTTGCTCTAACAAAGCTATGTTACTCTGTCTTACCGAAGTGTTCAAAGCACGAGCGTTGTCTACGATCTGCATAATTTGTGGTTGCTCCATCCCAAGGGCAGCCAAAGAACCAGCAGCGTCTACAAGCTGTTCATTAGTCAAATTACCTGACGAAGCGCCTTTCTGAATAGCCATACTAGCACCAATCAAACCTTTTTGTCTCCGCTTTTGTTCTTGCTCTTCTCTAGCAACTCCCGGAGCAGCGCCTAATTTCTGACCAGCCGTAAATAAACCATCTGCATAAGAGGGGTTTGCTAAACCTTGAATAAAACTACTACTAAAACGTGCCATTATATTCTCCTAGTCTTATTTAAGGTATTAGGGTGCTATAATTTATACCGCCTAAGATACCGGCACCTGCTTCACCTAACAGATTTCCTTGTCCTAAAGCAGCCCCCAGAAGTGCCTCAACACCACCCATGTTAGCCTCACCATACAAACCAGCCCCCTCAAATTGAGCGCGTTGATTAAGCTGAGGATATAGATCAGTAGCTTGCTGAACAGTTAACATTTGATTTTGAGGAGCATAAGACGCGCCTAACGCTTGAATACCTAAACCCTGCTGATTTTGTCTGTTTGCTAAATCTTGTGCAAAAAGTCCTGAGCCTAGTCCTGCGTACATGTTTCCTAAGTTTGCTTGCTGTAGCTGCTCTGCTTGGCCCTGCTGCATTGCCAGTAGAGATGCTTGATTCTGTGCTTCAGCTTGAGCCTTTGCCATAGCTAACTGCTCTGGTGTACCGCCGTACATATTGCTTGAAACGCCACTACGACCCTGATTGTACAAGCGTTCCTCTAACGCCATGCGCTGACGCTCTTCTTCGGGACTTTGCATAGCGCGTATATTGTCATAGATGTCTTGCTCTCTAGTAGCTGTATCCATTCCAGCTTGAGTCATAAACCCCTGACCAAGATTGTAAGCACTAGTAGAAAAATCTCTACCCATTTGTTGACCAAAAGGATCTGTCTGTGCCGCTTGTTGCGCTTGATTCAGCATCATTTGCTGGTACTGTTGCTCTTGAGGCGAAAGAGCTGTAGTCGCTCCAGAGCTATCTACATTAAACATGCCACCTGTAGATGATGTAATTGAATAAGGCTGGAACTTAGTTTGCTCTAATCCTGTATTTCCAATACCCTGTGCTGCGTTAAAAGCTCTATCTCCAATAGCTCCTAATCTATTATAACCCGATTTTATCAGCCCAATACCGGCTCCGGCCCCTATAAGATCTCCTAGTGCCATTAGTACGTTCCTCCATCAATAGTTCCTGTCATAGTTCCCGTAAGATTTAAGGCAGGAATTGTTACCGTCCCGCTAAATGTAGGAGAAACTAAATCTGCTTTAGTAGCACTTGACGTTTGCAAATTATTAAACTCTGTGTTTATTTCAACGCCTTTAACCAGTTTTGCAGGATTGCCAGAAGGCAAGGAATCCTTTGTTGCAAAGT
>Ga0206131_10002883_pt1 | contig 20316 bp, 10 predicted proteins | sample Helgoland_Spring_FD_148636 | JGI IMG/M metagenome (GOLD analysis project Ga0206131, IMG submission 148636) | Pelagic subsurface seawater microbial communities from Kabeltonne, Helgoland, North Sea - Helgoland_Spring_Bloom_20160517_1 | ecosystem: Environmental > Aquatic > Marine > Epipelagic ...
CCACCAAAAACTAATTCTCCATTTTTTCTTTTCAATGCTGAAATTTCGCTCATCTCAGGATTTTGAAGCTCATTTGTTGAATAAGTCTCAAAGCTATCTTCTTTTGGATCAAACCTAACCAACCCTGTATTAGTCCCTACCCACAAAAAACCATTGTCATCCTCTTGTATAGAGTTAATAACATCACTAGGGAATTGCTTGTTTTGGGTGTTGTATCGTTTAAAACCAATGACACTTCGCTCATTATTCCTAATTAATTTGTTAAGCCCCCCGCCGATGGTTCCAATCCATAAGGTTTTATTTGCACTCTCAAAAATTTGTAAGGTATAATCGCTTCCAATACTATTGTCATTAGATGAATCAAACCTGTAAGATTTAAAATAACTTTTAGTGATATCAGTACTGTTTTCAATTAATTTATTTAACCCATTATTTGTAGTAATCCAAAGTACTCCACTGGTATCTCTAAATATATCCCTAATTATTTTTCCTGTAAATTGAGCTTTTTGATCAGCAGGATTTATAAATGAAAAATACGGCTTGCTTTTAGGTGTATTCCACTCTACTAAACCTAGGCCCGACCCATAGTATCCAATCCACAACCGGTTTTTACCCTCACTAAATATTGAATGAATAGCTAAAGTTTTTACATTAGTACCATCATCAATAGGCTTGTTAAATTTTTCAAATTTGAAATCTTTTGATGAATCATTTTTTTTAATAATCAATTTATTCAATCCACCATTTTCAGTCGAAAACCACAAAATAGAGTGGTTTTCATCAATGATATTTTCAGAAATTGAAAAAATATTGTTGGATGTTAAGCCATTTTCGTTTTTAGATAAAGTAAAGGTCTCAAAGGTATTGTAATTGGAAGATGATTTTGATAAGAAATTTAAACCTCCAAGCTCTGTACCAACCCATAAATTCCCAAACTGATCCTCATGTAAACTTCTAATTTTATTACTACTTAAACTACCTGCACGATTTTTTTTTCTAAAATGATTAAATTGATAGTCACTATTCGTTTTTTTATAAATACCACCCCCATTAGAACCAACCCATAAATTCCCAGTCCTGTCAACGAACAAACAATTGATAGAATTATTTTTAAGACCTATAAACTCCAATTTTTCAAAATCAACAGTCTTTACAACAAGAGCCTCTCCATTTTTAGAAACATTAGAAAGCTTTTCATCAATTACACACCACAAATTATTATTGCGATCCAAAACGCCAAAACGATTTGATAAATTATTTATATTTTTTGTGAAGATTAATTTATTATTGTCTTTGTAAATAATTTTATCATTATAAAGCTCCCAAACTGTACCATTGGGTGCTGAAAGCTGAGAAATGAAATTTGTACTATTAGTTGGTGTAAAATCAAGAGCTTTGATTTGACCGTCAATTATTTTGTAATTTAATAAATATAAAACTTGATTACTTAAAAAAAATACATCCTTCTGTTTTATCAAAATTCTATTCCCCAATTTTTCAACTGGCTTTTCTACATCTTCAGACAAAAGAACGTGAAATTCCATTTCATCAACATTTTCTTTAAGAACAGCATAGCATGTTTTTTGCTTAAACTGAACCCATAAAATTCCATCATCGGATATCGATACATCATTAACATAATTTCCAAATTGACTTAGTTTTTTACTAAAGTTAAAAAAGATTTCTTTTTCTAAGTTATAATAATTCAATCCACCATCTAAAGAGGCAATCCAAAGGTTGCCATAATAATCTGACTCAATTTTCTGGATGATTCTACCTGAGATACTAGAGCTAGTATTTTTTGAAGGTCTAAAAACCTTGAAATTATATCCATCATATTTGTTAAGACCATCATTAGTTCCAAACCACATGAATCCATCCTTATCTTGAATAATACAATTTACGTCATGTTGTGATAAACCATCTGCTGAATTGAAATTCTTAAAAATTAGTTCCTCATTAAATACAACGCTAGAGGATAAAGATAAAATTAAAAATAGCAGCCCAACTTTATATAGGTATCTCATAATACATAATTCAATTTTAGAATTAAAATCTAAACTTACAAATAAATATATTTATCATTAGTATATGTTTAACATATGTGATGTATTTTAACACATTTGAGTAAAAGAGAAATAATTAGTTATATTAATTTTAAGAAAATATTAAACTTATTAAATTTTAACTTTGATGATAGATAAAAATAATTTCAAATTAAATAAATATTACATGGCTTTTAAGCATATTGTATTTATGTGTATTCTTCTATTAAGTTTTAAAGTTTCCAGTCAAACCCTAGGTGTCAAGGGGACGGTGCTAAGCGAGGAAAGTGGTCAGCCAATCCCTGGGGTTACAGTAATCATAAAAGGGACATCCATTGGTACTACTACAGATTTTGACGGGTTCTATACAATTGATGCTGCCATGGAGACTATTTTAGTATTTAGCTATGTTGGTTTAGAAGAAGTAGAACTTACTGTAACTGAACCAATACACAACATTTTGATGAAAGAAAACCTTACAGGCTTGGACGAAATTGTTGTAGTAGGATATGGTACTTTAAAAAAACGTGAGCTAACAGGTGCTATATCTTCAGTAAAATCTAAAGACTTAATGAAAACACAAACCTCTGATTTTGCTTCTGCTATTCAAGGAAGAATGGCAGGGGTTAGTGTTCGTCAAGGCAATGCTGCACCTGGTGAAAATGCTACGATTACTATTCGTGGGATTACCTCTTTTCAAGATGGGGGCTCAGGACCCTTATATGTTGTAGATGGAGTTACTTATATTGAAAATCCAAACATTACACCACAAGAAATTGAATCCATTGAAGTTTTAAAAGATGGTGCTTCTGCAGCTATTTATGGCTCTAGAGCATCTGGTGGTGTGATTCTAATTACCACTAAAAAAGGGAAAGAGGGCCAAATGAAAGTGAGTTTTGATTCTTACTACGGAGTCCAAAACATTACATCAGGTATTCCACTAGCGAATACCTTAGAAGCACTATATATTAATGACATCTTATATAGATACGATGATATCAACTTTAACCCTCTCGATCAAAATCCAGATGGATTAGAATACAATACAGATTGGATGGGGCTACTTCAAGTAGATTCAGCACCTATTCAAAACCATTCATTAAGTGTGAGTGGTGGCAAAAATGGGTTGACATATAGTGTTGTTGGAACATTTTTTAATCAAACAGGGTCTCTGATTAATTCCGATTTTAATAAACATTCTTTGAGAAGCAACACAGGTTTTACAAAAGGCAAATTTACAGCACAAGCTAATCTGAGTGTTAATTTCAGTAAACAAACAAGAGAACCATACGGAATCATTTATGATGCTGTGAGACTGCCTCCTTACAGGCCTCCTTTTGATCTTAATGCAGATATTTTTGAAAGCAATTCTGAAGACCAGACTAATACGGAAAGGATTTCTAATTTTGCCGGAAAACTCAAACAAGAAAGTTCCAATAAAATCAATAACTTCAATGGAAATATACAGCTTGGATACGAAATCATTGAAGGGCTGACCGCTAGGGCCAATATCGGCAGATCTTATTATAACAAGAAAGATCGCTTTTTCCAACCAAGTTTTGAGATTTATAATGGCCTAGGAGAAATTAACCTTGGCGCTAGTAACTTAAATGCTCAACTTAGATTGGGCGATGCGACAAGTAATAGGAGTATCGATGAATTTACGTTGAGCTATAAAAAAAGTTTTAAGAAACATAATTTTAATTTTTTACTAGGGAACACCTATGAATCTTCTAGCTATGAGTTTTATCGAACAGGTGCCAATAACATCACAAGTAACCTTACCCCTGTTTTAGGAAATGGTGAGCCCATTGTTGGTACGCAAATCATAAACAAAACCGAGAGTGTATCCTACTTAGGAAGAATCAATTATAATTACAACTGGAAGTACCTATTAAGTCTTGTTGTACGACGAGACGGCTCTAGTAACTTTGGCCGCCAAAAATACGGAACCTTCCCTTCTGTTTCTGCGGGATGGAATTTCTCTAACGAATCTTTCTTTAAAAATTTAAAAAATACCATATCCACGGCAAAATTACGTCTTGGGTATGGTACTACTGGAAGCGATAGAATTCCTCCATATAGCTTTAGTCCTGTTGTTATCGCAAATGTGGATTATATCTTTGGCGGTGAATTCACAAACTTGGCCTCTGGATTTACACAACCAGGATTTATTGATCCAGATTTAGAATGGGAAACAAACATCAGCAAAAATATTGGACTAGATTTGAATTTCAAGGGTGGAAAGGCTGGTCTTGAAATTGATGTATACGAACAAGACAAGAAAGATATGTTATATGCGTTTGTTACCCCAATATCTGTTGGCTCTACCCCTGTAAATGGGGAAACTTATGATCGTTTTTTAACCAATATTGGAGATCTTAGAAATCGTGGAATTGAAATCAATGCGTTTTACAACCATGAATTTGGACCAGTTTCAACTAAATTTTCTGCAAATTTTACCAAAAACGAAAATAAGGTGCTAAGATTATCTAGAGAGGGAGAAGTTATTTTTGATGGTTATCCAAATATCATCAGAGTCAATCAGACGGAGCCTGTAGCGGTTCTGGAGGCCGGATTGCCCGTTGGGGCTTTTAAAGTTTTTGAAACTGCAGGAACCATTAAAACAGATGAAGAACTCGCAGCCTATCAACTCCTAGACCCAAATGCACAAAAAGGAGACTTAAAGTATGTAGATACAGACGGTAATGGAGAATTAAATAACAATGATAAGGTTTATAAAGGGTCTTATCAACCAGATTTTGAAATAGGTTTTAATATAGATGCTAATTACAAGAATTTTGATTTTTCTGTACAATTCTATGCAGTCAGTGGCAACACTATTTACAATGGTCAAAAACAATATGCCTACAGCACAAAACGACATAGAGATTTGGTGTACAGTTGGACCGATGAAAACCCTACATCCAATATACCCACACCACGTTCAAACATAGAACACCCCAATGTTCAAACCTCAACGGATTATTTTCTTGAGGATGGGTCGTTCATTAGAGTTCGTAATATAATTCTTGGTTACTCACTGAGTAATAAATTATTAGATAAAATAGGGGTTGAAAACTTTAGGTTCTATATCAATGCTCAAAACCCCATCACTTGGACCAAGTACTCAGGGTTTGATCCCGAGGTTGGAAGCAGCAATCCATTTAATGGAGGCTTAGATAGAGGAAACTATCCAGTTACTGCAAATTATAGCGCTGGTATCTCTATTACATTTTAATTTTTTAAAAACTAAAAAAATGAAACTAAAAAAATCAATTATAGTACTAATAAGTTCAATGGCTATTGTTTTCAGTTGTAACGACGATCAGCTTAATCTAGAAAACCCCAATAACCTTGCTATCGAAAATTTCTGGAATTCTGAAAGTGACCTCCAACAAGGGTTAGTAGCTACTTATGCCGCACTGCAACGTGATGGCCTTTTTGGTGGAGCAGCTGCTACACAACACCCTGTGAGGTCAGATACGGGTAGACCAAACAATTGGAATGCCAATGCCATTGGGCTGAATAAATTAGCATTTAACGAAAATTCAGATATCGTTAAAAAACGCTGGAGGGATTGTTATATTGGAATATTAAGAGCCAATCAAGTGCTTGAAAATTTAGATTTGGCAACTGAAAATAGAGTTCAAATAGAAGCTGAGGCAAAATTTTTACGAGGGTTCTTTTACTATTCACTTTACAGAGGATATAATAATGGAAGTGTAATCATACATACCACTGTACAGAGTTCTAGCGAAGATTTTTATAAATCACCGTCACCTGCAGAGGATGTTTATAATTTAATTCTTTCTGATTTAGAGTTTGCACATAACAATTTACCAGAGCAATACGAAAATAATCAAGACATTGGAAGAGCAACCTGGGGGGCAGCGGCTGCGATGCTTGGAAAATTATTTATCAATGAACATAATTACAACGATGCTAAAGATAAATTCCAAGATATCATTAATAGCAATTTGTATAGTCTTACAGCCAATATTGAAGATAATTTTGATATAGATCATGAAATGAACAGCGAGTCTATTTTTGAAGTCGCATTTTCTACAGAACTTAGTAGGGGAACATCCAACGGAGCAACTGATGGGCCACTGGGCTCAGAAGCTACATCACGAGCTAGAACTTTAGCAACTACACAAGGGGGTGGATATAGAACTATTATGCCTTCATATTATATGACCATGTTGTATAAAAATGATGTTATGGACCCCAACAATCCAATCAATGCCAATAGAAATGGAAATGCTAACTATTCCATCAGAGCTTCTATGTCAATAGCCATTGCAGATGACGATAATACCACTCTATACCAAAGAGCATCAAACCTAGGCGGAGGGTATAATAACTTTGAGGCATCATATGTGAAAAAATTCCAAAATTGGACGCTTTTCACAGAAAGCGATCAATCTATTTCTGGGATTAATGAAAGAGCCATCAGACTGGCAGATATTAAACTTTTATATGCTGAATGTTTACTCATGCTAAATGGATCCTTTGATGATGCCCTTGGACAGGTTAATGATATAAGACAAAGAGCTGGTGTTGTTTTACTTAATTCAGCTGATTATGACCCAGAAAGTCTAATGGAACATATTATGTGGGTAGAACGCCCTTTAGAACTTATGTTTGAAGGTCATGATACGAGATGGGAAGATTTAACACGATGGGATAAAGTACAAGAGCAATATGATCGTTTAGCTTCAATACGTTACGTTTTAATTCAGCAAAACCTGTATGAATTTGATCCAGTTATTCACACCAATTTTACTGAAGAAACAGCACTTAAAGAATTTGAGGATGCAGCTAATTCATATCAGCCAGGTACTCATAATTATTTTCCAATTCCATCGACAGAACAGAACTCGAATCCAGATCTTTTCAACTAAAAATATTTCTTTTACAACAAAGACATTAAAATAAAATATTATGATAAAAAATTGCAAGAAGATATCAATTTTAGGTTTGATTATTATAGCAATCATTGCTTGTCAAAAAGACGATGCGATTCCTGAATATAATAATTTTTCGGACGCATTAGCCACTTCCGGCGATAAAAGAATTCAAAGGGGCGATTTTGCTTCGTTTGCGGATCTATCAAAAGGAGTAACTCATAGAACATGGACCATTCCAGAATCAGCTTCTATAATTAATCTTGATGGAAGAGACCCCTCTCAAATTGAGCTTATTCAAGTACAGTTTGACGAATCTGGTCAATTTGAAGTGAATTTGAAAGATGAATTTATAAACACTGCTGTATTACTGGACACTACTTTCAATGTAACTGTTTTGGATTATGTCCAAACAAATTTTGATGTGATATCTATAGATTCAAGTTTTTATGAAGAAACACTAACACAAATAACGATGTATGAAGGTGGTACCATCACATTTCAAGATGTATCTCTGGGTAGTCCAAACAGACGAAAATGGACGTTTTCTGGAGGTGACCCCTCATCAGCTGGGGGAATAAGTATTGAAGAAGATGATGATGTGAGTACAATTTCAGTCACATACCCCTCAATTGGCACTTATGATGTTGAACTAATTTCCTGGAGACAATATCCAGAAGGTGTTGCAGATACGCTTCGTTTACAAAATTATGTAAATGTTACTGAAAACTTAGAACCTCCTACAATTATGAGTATTATTGAAGATGCAGAAGGCATCATTAATTTAAAGTATAATTTACCACTTCAATCTAGTAATGATTTGTCAAATAATTTCACATATACAGTGGGTGGCGATAACGTTGAAATTACAAATGTTGTTATCGATTCAAATGACAATAGAGTTGTTAAAATAACTCCTAGTATAAACCCAAATTTATTGTCCTCTGCTACACTTGATTATGATGGAGATGGTGACTTGGCTAGAACTAATGGTGCCCTTGTCCCTGCTTTTTCGAATGAAGTGGTCACACTTCATAGTATTGCCAACCCAGATATATACGGCTTTGAAGATAGTGGCTTGGGCTGGGATGTAGCTTGGCAATGGGATAATGTTGGAGAAATTACATACCCAACCGATAACCCTGCTTCGGGTCAACACAGCATGAAAATGGAGGCTACCTCAGACGCTAGATGTAGAGCTTACAGCAAAACACCTGAAGCGTATTTCGATTTAGACAGTAGTAAAAGTTATACCATTGAATTTAAAATTTGGATTGACACAAATTATACAGATACCAATATATTCCCCGAGGTCTTCAAATCTGACCAATGGTTGGGAGAAGGGTTTTGGACATCTGTAGCTAATCTACCCAGAGGCGAATGGGTCACAGTCAATAAAGAAGCGGTAAAAATATGGAGTCCAAATGAGTCTGGACAATATTTCTTTTCTTTTAGATTTCAGAAAATTGGTGTTGTTTATATTGATGACATCAAGATTTACGAAGTAGAATAAAGCATATAAAATTCCGTAAACACCTTTGAGTAAATGAATTTTAGACTAAAAATTTATACTATCACACTTGCATTTGCATCAAGCATTAACTTATATGGCCAAGTAAATGTTGTATTGGTTGAACCATCTGTTCAAAAGTTTATTGGCGACGTATCAGAACTAGATCGTACAAAATATTTCAATATTCACGCTCCTGGTAATTCGCCATTACTTGAGTCGTTTTATAAAGACTATAATGTTGAACAATCAGGAAGAGGATTTTATGGTCCTGGAATAGATGCTAAAAAAATAATGGGAGAAGTAGGCGCGTATCCAAAACCCAAAAATAAAAATGAGGAAAACCTAAAGCCCGTAAATCGATACGTAGCTACAGAACATCCTCGAAATTTATACAAAGAAGGAATTGACTTAGAGGCGGTTTCGGACTGGGCAGTCGAATATTTTAAAAATGTTAAGGAAAATAACAGACCATTATGGTATGAGCCAATGAATGAGCCTTTTGTTCATGCCAAAGATTTTTATGAAGAAAAAGATTGGGATCCTGTTGCAGAATTACGGGTTAAAACAGAAATGTCTAAACTTTTTAGGGCACTTGCAGAAAAGATTCATGCAGATCCTGCTTTAAAAAATATTAAAGTAATGGGCTACAGCGCTGCATGGCCATCTTTTGAATTAAAAGATTTTAAAAACTGGGAAACCAATATGGGTCTTTTTTTGGACATCGCTGGAGATGAACTTGATGCAATTTCCTACCATCTATACGATGGAGTAAACCAAGTGGGACAAGAAAACAAACGCTCAGGAAGTAACAACGAAGCCATCATGGATCTCATTGAAACTTACAGTCACCAGCGTTGGGGATTTATCAAACCACATGCGATTACAGAATATGGTGGAATCGAGGTTTCTGAATTTTCCTTAATCCGAAACATGCAATCGATTCGATCCCAAAACGCTATGATTTTTGGTTTGTTGGATCGGGAGGATCGCTTAGAAATTTCTATACCCTTCACAACAGATAATGCCACTTGGCACATTACTAAAGCAAATAATTATTTACCATATAAAGCCGTTCTATGGCGTGCAGAAAATATGGGTGTACCAAAGAATCAAATTACAGGGTGGGTATATACTAATCGGATTCAATTTTATGAGTTATGGAAAGCTGTTAATGGTAAAAGAGTTTTTGTTTCAACATCAAATCCAGATATTCAAGTCCAAGCTTTTTTGGATGATAAGAAATTATATGTAGCACTAAATAACTTGGATGATGCTGCACAACAAGTAGCCTTAGATGTTAGCACAATAAAATCAAATCTCAATGATTTATTTGTGAAATCATTAACTGTATATGCTGATGATTTTCCTCGTTATTATGAACAAACCATTAGTGATATTCCTGATATTTTTTCAATAGATCCTGCAGAAACTATTGTACTGCAATTCAATTTAAAAAATAGTATTGATTTTAATAACCAAATAAAATCTAGCCGTTACTACAGTACCAATTACTTAGTCCCTATTGAAACTCAAAAAGAGTTGATATTTGAATTTAATGATGTCGAACTTGGAGTAGGGTTTTCAAAACTGAGTATGAGTATAGGCCGAGGGCATGATTTATCGAAAACTCCTGAAGTTTTTGTTAATGACAATAAAGTTGAAGTCCCTTTGAACTGGAAAGGATATGATCAGGCCAATAGAAAAAAATTCTTTGGGGCTATAGAGATTCCTGTACCTATGGATTTCATTTCCAAAAACAATTCTGTTAAAATCTCTTTCCCAGATACTGGTGGCCATTTAAGCTCGCTAATTTTAGATGTGGAAAAAATAATAAACTAGTAAAAACTCAATGAAAATAAGATATTACTATATTCTTTCAATCGTCCTTGCTTTTAGCATCAACTGTGTTAATAGCCAAAATGTTGTGAATTTCACAACAGATGAGGGTTTTACAAGTGGCGCTCTTTATAATCAACCCAATTGGGATGCTAATTTTCAAACATCAACTTGGATGGTCGATGCCTCTCAAGGAATGGTTACTGCAACTGATGAATGGAAAAGAGCAGCCTGGGAGCAAGGGTTTTCATTGTCTGGAGTTGGAGACGAAATTACTTTTAGAGTAGATTTGAACTTTACAGGAAACCTTACTGCTCAAAACAACCCCTTAATAAAAATTGGTTTTAGTGCATCAAGTGATGTTGGGGGTTCAAATCCACCATCATCAACAGTTTTTTTATCTACAACAGCTGACAACGAGGATAATCCGGGTGGCTCACTTCAGCTCAGAAATAATACTAATAGTTTACCACTAAGCTTAGAAACTTCTTTATCAATTTCTGGCTGTCAAGGTGTTAATGGGTTAACCGATGATTTGGCTGTAGTTGTAACTCTTAGTCTTGGAGAAAATGCAACGACTTCTACAATATCTGCCAAACTTCTAAATATAACTGATGGTACCTCGTCAAATCTTGGTTCTTACAGTGGAATAGACAGTCAAGTATTTGATGCTGCAACATCCAATATTTATGGCTTTTTCCATGCTCAATCGTTTAAAGTAGGTAACGGTTTGTCAGCAATTAATGTAAAAAAAGTAAGTATAACCACTAATATCGACATCTTTCCTAAAGTAAAACGAATGATTGGTGAGATTTCAACATTAGATCGAAGTAAATATTTCAATATTCATTCCAATGCAAATGACGTTGAAGCTGATCTTTACTCAAACTACAATATCAGTCAAGTAGGAAGACAATTTTGGTCGCCAGGATCCGCCGCCTTACAAAGTACTGGGGCTGTTGGTATTTACCCCGACCCACTTACAGGGGATACAGAAATGCGAGAAGTTAGAAAATATGTAGCTACAGATCACCCATATAAGGTCTATGCCCAAGGGCTTGACCCTATTCCTTTTGCCGATTGGGTTGTTGAATATTTTAAGAATCATGTAGACACATATTTAAGACCAGAATATTATGAGCCCATGAATGAACCGTTTGTTCACGCCAGGGACTTTTATGACGAACCAGACTGGGATCCTGTTGCCGAAGCTACTGTTAAGTTAGAAATGGCACAGTTTTTTAAACATGTTGGTCAAAAAATTCATGCTGCTCCAGAACTTGCTAATATGAAAGTCATAGGATACTCTGCTGCATACCCTACTTTTGAAAAAAATGATTTCTCAATTTGGGATCAAAATATGAAAATGTTTATGGATGAAGCTGGCGCAGATATGGATGGTTTTTCAACCCACCTGTATGATGGTGTTAATCTAATTGGACAAGACACCAGAAGATCTGGTAGTAATATGGAGGCCATTTTAGATTTAATTGAAACCTATAGTTATGTTAAGTGGGGAATTATTAAACCGCATGCCATTACAGAGTTTGGAGGTATTGAAAATGGAGAATATAATGATATCATGAATGTTCAATCCATACGTTCTCAAAACTCGATACTTTTTGGACTTTTGGAAAGAACAGATCGAATGGAAATTGCAATTCCATTTACTACTGGGAAATCTACATGGCATATCACTGAAGAAAATAATTATATGCCCTACAAAGCTGTGTTATATAAGCCAATCCCTATTGGTGTTCCCTTGGATGAAGTTACGGGTTGGGAATATACCGAGAGAATTCATTTTTATGATTTGTGGAAGGATGTTTCTGGTGATAGGATTTTGATTCGCACAGACAACATGGACGTATTAGTCCAAGGTTTTTTAGACGGAAATAAATTACATATTGCGTTAAACAACTTAGATGATTTTGATCTACCTATCAATTTAAATTTAAATGGTAATCTTCCTAATATTTCCCAATTAACGATTAAATCTTTAATTATACATCCTGACGCTGATCCAGATTACACGATTCAAACTTCAACAGAACTATTGAAAACATATGGTCTTAAAAAAAACGAAACTGCCGTGTTGGAATATACCTTTTCTGAACCGATTACATTTGACAACGTCATTCAATCTGAGCGTTACTACAGCACTACTTATTTGCAACCCATACAAGCTAATAATCCAATTAATTACAATTTTAATAATATTAATTTAGTTGGAAATTCTGGTTATGCCATGCTTGCAATGAGTATTGGACGTAAACACGACCGATCAAAATCACCAACTGTTATAGTAAATGGGATTTCAATCCCTGTGCCCAGCAATTGGAAAGGATACAATCAGATTGATAGAGATGATTTTTTTGGAACTATAGAAATTCCTGTTCCTTTAAATATTATTCAAGAAAACAACTCGGTTTCAATTACATTTGAGGACTCAAATGGTCATTTGAGTTCTTTAGTTTTAAATGTAGAGTCGTATGATTCGTCATTGTTGGGGATTAATACAAGTGAAGTTACAACTCAAAAAATGAAGTTATACCCCAACCCCACGGCAGCACAGCTAAATATCGTAAATGCAAAAATGGATAGTGTAATTTCTATCTATTCAATTACGGGTGTTAGAGTTTTTATAAGTAAGTATGACGGTCTTCCGATTAATTTGGATCAACTTGACAATGGGCTATATTTTGTAAAAATAGATAACAAAACTTTAAAGCTAATCATCAAAGATTAAAAAGATATTTATGAGGCGTTTTTTAATATTCTTTTGTGTACTAACTTATGCCTTCTTAAGTTTTCAGGAGCTGAATGCACAAGAAGAAGCCTCAAAAATTTTTGAAAGTGGAGATACTGTATGCTTTTTAGGCGATAGTATCACTCATGGTGGACAGTTTCATGAATTTCTTCAGCTGTTCTATGCAACGCGTTATCCTAATCTTAAACTCACCTTTTTAAACTGTGGTATCTCAGGAGACAATGCTGAAGGGATGATTTATAGGTTAGATAAAGACGTGTTTATACACAATCCAAGCCATGTTTTTTTAATGACTGGAATGAATGATGTAATAAGAACACTTTATTTTGGAGGCGAAGCTTCAGATGATATTATAGAAAAGCGAAAAATTGCACTGTTTGAGTATAAAAAAAACATAGGTATTTTAGCAGACAAATTTGAAGCGTCAGAAACATCTCCAATCTATCTTACCCCGTCAATTTACGACCAATACTCAAAAATTGAGCGCAAAAATAATATGGGCTGTAATGATGCACTCATAGAATGCTCAACTCATCTCAAAAAAATTGCAAAACAAAAAAATTCGACTGTGGTTGATTTAAATTCTTCCATGAAACATATTATGGAGCGAGAACTAAAAAACGATTCCTTATTTACAATTGTTGGTAAGGACCGAGTACACCCTGAAACAACAGGACACTTCGTTATGTTTCATGAAATCATTTCTACTATTGAATCCCCTAGCATAGTATCGGAAATTTCAATTGATCTTAATGAAGATAATTTTACAGAAACAAAAAATTGTATGATCAACAATTTTGAATTTTCAAGCGATGATATTTCTTTTAATTGTGTGCAAAATAGCTTACCATTCCCAACAAATAAAGCGATAGACAAGGCCCTGTCTTTGGTTCCTTTTGAAAACGACTTCAACAAAGAAATACTACAAATAAAAGGTTTAAAAAACGGTGAGTATGACCTTTTTATTCAAGGTGTCTTCATAAAAAACTATTCTGCAAAACAACTCAATAGTGGAGTCAATCTTTCAAATCAAATTAATACTCCACAATACAAACAGGCGCTAGAGGTTATGAATCTTTGTAAAGATTTTCGAAAAATAAGTTTTCAGCTCCGTAAAGTTCCATTCATAGAGTTTAAATACCTTCGTGACTATAATGGTAATAACAAATTACAAGAGAAGCAAATTCATTTGAATAAAAAGCTAAAAACAATTGAAGGAAAACCGTATCATAATTACATCAAAAAAAGCATGGATGCCTATGTTGAAACACTTCCAAAACAAGATTCATTAAATAAACAATTAAGACAAGTTCAGAATGCTATTTACAAGAAAAATAAGCCTAAAACTTTAGAGTGGAGGCTTACTAGAAGACAATGAGTCCAAAGACTTAACAAATCTATTACTAATTAGAACATTTATGGTATCCCTAAATTTTAATTATCAATAGTTTTAAAAAATTGTAAATTAATAATTATGAAAAAACTTTACACACTATTTACTGCACTTGTTTTTATGACAATTAATGCTCAGACAACCGTAAACTTTACGGCTGAAGAGGGATTTTCTAATGCAGCTCTATACACTCAAGATGGTTGGGATTCGTCTTTTACAGGTACAACATGGATGGTTGATACCTCAATAGGAGCAATAACTTTATCAAATGACTGGCAAAGAGCAGCTTGGGAACAAGGTTTTTCTGTTTCTGGAGCTGGTGAATCTATAACCTTTAGAGTTGATCTAAAATTTATAGGAACTTTTGGGACAAACAATAATCCACTGCTAAAAATTGGATTTAGTTCATCCAGTGACGTTGCTAACTCAACGCCTCCAGCTAATGTTGTTTTTTTAAGGACAGCAAGTTATAACACACAATTGCAATTGGGTAATAATGCTAATTCTGGTCCATTAAGTCCAAATGCTTCTCTTGTAATCGCAGATTGCCAAGCTACGGGAGAATCTGATGATTTAGCGGTGCTAGTGACTTTGACCCTTGGTACTGATGCAACGAGTTCAACAATTTCTTCAAAATTAATGAACTTAACTGATGGAACTGAGACCGTCATTGGTTCATATACGGGAATAAATTCAAACGTTTACTCAGCAGCAACAACTAATATTTATGGTTTTATACACGCTCAGTCATTAACCACAACTGGAAGTAATGCAATAACTCAAGTGCAAGTTAGCTCTGTGACGATGGCTCCAGGAAACACACTAAATACGAATTCATTTACTTTATCTGAATTTGGTCTTTCTCAAAACCCTGTCAAAGATCAAGTGGAATTATCTGGCTTAAATATGGGAACAACTATAAATATTTACAACTTAATAGGATCAAAAGTAAATAGTTATATTTATGATGGCAGTCCTCTTAGCTTGGGACATCTAAACTCTGGAATTTACATTATGGAAGTATCAGGGTTTTCCGCTAAAAAACTAATAAAAAAATAATTTTTTTAACCAACCAAATAATTCACAAAGCCACTTTTAAATCAAAGTGGCTTTTTTTTTAAAAAACAATTTTACTATCGGTGAGAGTAATTATCTATTTTATATATTTTTGGTCTTTATTTGTATTTTCACAAGACACTATTCTTCCACTTTATGAGAAACATATTCCATGTAGTAGTTTTGATAAAATTGAATCAAATTTAACAATTGGTGAAAAAAGTAAAAAAATAAAAACTCCACAATTGTGGTATTACCCATCAACTCATCCAAAAAAAGAAGGAGCCGCTGTTTTAGTAATTCCTGGTGGAGGTTACAAAAATTTGGCTTTTGAACATGAAGGAATAAAGGTTGCTGAATGGTTAAATAAAATTGGGATTAGTGCATTTGTATTAATGTATAGAACTCCGCATTGGGAATCCAAACCATGTAAGACAAAAGTTGCTTTATTAGATGCACAACGTGCTTTACAAATAATAGCTGAAAACGCAAAACAATGGAATATAGACAGCGCTAAAATTGGAATAATAGGATTCTCGGCAGGAGGCCATTTGGCGGCTACTCTTTCAAATCATTTTGATTTTATTAGTTCGGGAAAAAGTACAGACAAAAAAAGTTATAGACCAAGTTTCTGTATCCTTGTTTACCCCGTCATTAGCATGACAGACAAACTCACTCATATGGGTTCTAAGTATAGTTTTATGGGAAAGTCCCCAAGAGATGAGGAAGTTCATTTCTTTTCAAATGAATTACAAATAAGTGCTGAAAAAACACCCCCAACATTATTGATTCATGCGATAGATGATGCTGTAGTCATCCCTGAAAATAGTATACTGTACCACGAGACGTTGCAAGAAAATAAAATTCCAACAAGACTTCATCTTATGGATAAAGGTGGTCATGGATTTGGAATTAAAAACGCAGCTGCACCCACTAACTCATGGCTAAATGTCACTAAAGAATGGCTTAAAGATCAAAAAATCATAGCCCATTAATCAAATTTTAGTCTACTTGTTTCCTTGTAAGCATCACCTACAATAGAAATAAAAGCTTCCATCATTTCATCTCTCTTTTCAGGCATCTTTTCAGCTAAATTGTTTTGTTGTGATATATCATCAACTAAGTTATAGAGCTGAAATTCATTGTCATTTCCCGTTTCTATACCTTTAGTTAAAAACATTTTTGGTCCAGGATAAGGTGGAATCAATACCCAATCGCCTTGACGATAGGCTGTTCTGGAAGTTGCTTCTAAAATGATATCACTACGTCCTTTTACGCTTTTTCCTAACAATAAATCCAAATGATTTTCGCTGTCAAGATTATTTACCGGTTGTTTAATCAGATTTGATAGTGAGGATAACCAATCAACCTGTGAAATAATTTCGGTGGATACACCTGGTTCAATATGTCCTTTCCAGTAAGTAATAAAGGGAACTCTAGTACCCGCTTCATACAAACTGTATTTACCTCCTCTTAAATTGCCTGTTGGTGTATGTTTCCCTAATTTTTCAATGGCATCGTCCTCATAGCCATCATCCAAAACAGGACCATTGTCACTTGATAAGAAAATTAATGTATTTTCCAAAGCACCTTCTTCTTTAAGTGTTTTAATGAGTTCTCCAATACACCAATCCGCTTCAGCTATTACATCGCCTCTAGGACCCATTGCTGTAGCACCAACAAAGCGCGGATGAGGTGTTCTTGGTACGTGGGGCTGTTGCAATCCATAATAGAGAAAGAACGGCTGATCTTTTTCTTTTTTAACATAAGCTTTCACCTCATCCAGAAATATATCTGCCATATCTTCATCAATCCATCGAGCAGACTGCCCACCTTTCATATGCCCAATACGAGGAACACCATTAACGATTGTTCTGTTGTGTTGTAAATCCCCTTTCATTTTTAATAAATGTGGGGAGTTTTCTCCAGTAGGTTCACCAGAAAAATTATTCTTATAATCAATTTCAATGGGGTCCTCAGAATTATGGTTAAAAACATACCCATTTTTTATATAAACTGTTGGTACTCTATCTTGAGTTGCCGCCATAATAAAGCTATAGTCAAATCCAACTTCATTGGGGCCAGGTGATATGTGCGAATTCCAATCCACATTACCAGCTCCAAGGCCTAAATGCCACTTTCCAATAATAGCAGTATTATAACCATGATTGCGTAACATTTTGGGAACTGTAGTTTGAGTTGTGTCTATGAGAAGTGGTGCTGTACCTGGAAGAATTTTTGCATCTCGATTTCGCCAAGGGTATTGTCCTGTGAGAAGTGCATATCGACTAGGTGTACAAGTGGCTGAAGTGGCATAACCATTGGTGAACTTAAGACCATTATCTGCCAAAAAATCAATGTTGGGGGTGTTTAACTCTGTGGCTCCGTATGCACTAACATCACCATAACCCAAATCATCGAGATAAATAAAAATGATATTAGGATTAGAATGTTCTGTTGTTTTATTTTTTTTGTGATTACAAGAACTCATCACTGAAAAAGCAATCACTATTAATACATATTTCATCTTATTGTAATTTATTATTAAGTTATTAATTTTTAAGGTTAGCACTCCATTTGATGTTTTGATCTATAAATTTAATCAAACTCTTGGCCATTTGTTGATGATCTAAAATTGAAGGATGCCCTTTTGAATTTTTGTATGGCATATAGTGCGTGAATATTTTTTGGTCTTTCATCTTCCGAACTGCCAATTCAATAAAGTCTCTCCACTTCGATCCGTTTTTAACAGCATCCATACTCCCAAGAGTACAAATTATATTGGCTTGAGGGTAATGACTTCTAATTTTTGAGACCAATGTTTGGTAGGCCTCAACAATATATTTATCGGTAGGAGCTGTAGTACCAAATCTTTTTTTAAACTCCTTATGTTCTGGAAGATTGACAAGCCACGAATCATTTTGAAATAAATTAAGCACTACAATTTCAGGTTGATATAATGAAAAATCCCAAAGACTCTCTGCGTATAAAGGTACTAACCTGTTGTGCAATTCATCCATAGTTAAAGGGTGCCAGCTTACAGTCACACCAGTACCACTTTTACAAATACATTGATACTTTGCATCGTAATGTCGAGCTACTAAAGCCGCGTAACTTAGGTAATTATTAGTATTGAATCCAAGAGGAGAATCGGCCCCTGAGGTATCTTCATTTGCATAGCCCACGGAGATAGAATCTCCATAAAATTCTATTTTTCGACTAGTAGATTCTGTCTTTGGTAATAGCTTTGCATTGTTATTAATCTTAAAACCATAAAATTGCGTCTTTCCTCGATTCCAATCATTTCTTCGAAACAATTCAATGGTATGTTTTCCTTTAGATAAATTATAAGCCAATGTATAAGTTTTCTTTATCGTGTCGGGTTGAATAATAGCTTTAAGTTTATTGTCAATAATGACATTGTAATAATTATCCCCAGTCTCGTCCTTTAAAATTGCACTAACATTCTCACCTTCAAAATTCATTTTTATAGAAGTCCCTGTCCAATAAAACTCTGCTCCTTCTTTATTATCGAAATTCACTCTCCCTGAATAATCAAGCTCTGGGTTTGAAAAATTCACAAAAACCTCTTTTTTTTCTTGACAACTTAAAAGAAATAGCGATCCAAGCCATAAAGAGTAAGTTATACGTTTCATTTCTTATTTGATGTTTTCAATCCAAATAAAGTAATATATACAAAACACAAAGCAGGTAATATAAATGAAAAATTAACTTCAGATACTCCTAAAATAGTAATATCATTAACTCCATAACCACCAAGGTCAATAAGCATCCCTTGTAACTTAGGCATCAAGGCCCCGCCTACAATAGCCATAACAAGTCCTGCAGAACCAATTTTACTTTCATCTTCCGTTAAGCCTCCAAGAGCAATTCCATAAATTGTAGGAAACATCAGTGACATAAAAAAGGAAACCCCAACTAAGCAATAGAGACCTATATTATTTCCTATAAAAATAACCCCCAGAGTGCTTATGGTCGCAAAAATTGCGAACACCATCAAAAGACGACCTGAGTTTATAAATCGTAGTAATAGGGTTCCCACAGCACGACCAAAGGTGAAAAAAATAAAAGCAGCCATTTGGTAGTAACCAGCCGTCACACTCTCCATACCCATACCTTCAGCATATTGGTAAATATAGGTCCAGCACATAATTTGTACACCTACGTACATAATTTGAGCTAAAACCCCTTTTGAGTAGATTTTATTTTTAAGTAGTCTTTTAAACGTTTTCTTCACATTTTCATTTGAACCTTCCTCTTTTATATTGGGCATTTTGCTTACTAAAAACAATACAAATACAGCGATAATAACCAATCCTAAAATTACATAGGGGTCTCGAATCACCATCAAGTCCGTTGTTTTGATTAGGGTTTTAGAGACCTCATCTAAGGCGCTAAAATCTGTGATGTCATCTGATTGAAGTTTCTTTAATACATACTGCTGAGCTACAAAAAGTCCCAGAATTAGTCCAATTGGATTAAATGCCTGTGCTAAATTTAGCCTTTGTGTAGCTGTTTGCTTAGGTCCCATTGCAAGTGCATAGGGGTTTGCAGCAGTCTCTAAAAAAGCCAGACCAAATGTTAAAACGTATAACCCGAGACAAAAAAACCAAAACTGTTCTGTAATAGCAGCAGGATAAAATAACAAAGCACCAATTGCATATAAAGCTAATCCAATTAGAATCCCTACCTTATATGAGTATTTTCGCATAAATAGTGCTGCTGGGATGGCCATACAAAAGTAGCCTCCATAAAAAGCCATTTGAACCCAT
>Ga0206131_10002888_pt1 | contig 20289 bp, 26 predicted proteins | sample Helgoland_Spring_FD_148636 | JGI IMG/M metagenome (GOLD analysis project Ga0206131, IMG submission 148636) | Pelagic subsurface seawater microbial communities from Kabeltonne, Helgoland, North Sea - Helgoland_Spring_Bloom_20160517_1 | ecosystem: Environmental > Aquatic > Marine > Epipelagic ...
GTCTAAAAGGTATTTCCAATGACGTTCAACTTGGTAAAGGTGGCGGAAGATTTAAGTGGGTGAGTGCGAGTGATCGTTACGAATTTACTGGATCAGACGGTTCAACACTTAAGGCTATTAGAGCCGCCAACGTTGATGTACAAGGAACATTACTTTCAAATGACATCACATCAACTAGTATTTCCATTAACGGCGATGCCACCATCACTGGTGACTTAACTGTTAACGGTAGTACAACAACTGTTTCATCAACAAACACAACTATCGCGGATTCGTTACTAGAACTAGGAACGGGTACAACTGGTACGCCAGCAAACGACGTCGGTTTAGTTATCGAACGTGGTGATAGTGATAATGTGTTTATTGGTTGGGACGAATCAGAAGATAAAGTAGTAGCAGGAACTGGATCTTTCACAGGTTCAAGTACTGGTGCTCTTACTTACACTAAGACTGACTTTGAAGCGGCAGACGTTAAAGGTTCATCTTTCACAGGTGCAAGTGGTGCTTCAATCACAGCATTCTTAGATGACGACACAATGGGTACAGCAAGTGCAACAACAGGTGCTACTTCAGAATCTATTAAAGCATACGTTGACGCTCAGACAACTTCAGAAGTTGCTGAAGGTTCTAATCAGTACTTTACCAACGCAAGAGCAGACGCTAGAATTACAGCGGCATTAATTGATGAAGACAACATGGCTTCAGATAGTGCTACTAGATTGCCTTCACAGCAATCTGTAAAAGCATTTGTAGACGGTGAAGTATCAACTTTAAACACAGCAATATCAACGGCTAACACTAACTTGAAAGCCTATGTTGATGGGTTAGATAGAGATGACGACTTAGGCATAGCAGGTGATAGTGGAACTGGCACAGTAGATTTAGACACTCAGTCTATTACTGTAGCAGGTGATACAGGTATTACTACTTCAGCATCAGGACAGACAATTACTGTCGATCTTGATGATACAGCAGTAACTCCAGCATCATATGGTAGTTCAACACAAATACCTACTTTCACAGTTGACCAACAAGGACGTTTAACAGCGGCTGGAACAGCGGCAATTACAACATCTTTAACAATTCAGTCAGATGACGCGGCGGATAACGCAGTAGCATTAGCGACTGACAAACTTAAACTTTTAGGTGGAACAAACATTACTTCAACCAACTCAGGTGATGACGTAACGTTTAACCTAGATTCGACACTAAACAGTCTGACAGCAGTTAATACTGGTGCTTTGACTGCCACAGGTGTTGTATCTTTTGGTACCTTAACTGACAGTGGTGAAACTATTGCAGTAACTAAGTTTGTTGACCAAGCAGATGGAATTGCTAGTAACGATAACGATACTACTTTACCAACATCAGCGGCAGTTAAAGACTATGTTGATAACAACGGTGGTGACGGTCTTACAGTTAGAGCGGAATTCACAGCAGACAGCAGTGAAAACTCTTTTAACATAGGAACTGTTCCTAACGTTTCAGGAAGAACTTATTACGCAAGTAGAGTAATTCTTAATGTTACAACTTTGTTAGCAGGTGGTTCTGTAGACGGAATGTTAGTTCAAGATAACGCAGGTAGTGGTAACACATTAGCGGCGCATACAACTAACGATGTTTCAGTTGGTACTTATGTAATTGATTTACCATTCGCAAGTGCACTAACTAAAAATGCGGCAATCAAATGTACTTTCGTCACAAGTGACGGATCTACTGCGGCTGTATTAACAGGTGGTGTTGTGACTGGTGTTGTTGAATACAAATATGTATAATATCATTTGAATAGTTTAGGCTAATCAAAAACAATACGGAAAAGCACTCTTCGGAGTGCTTTTTTTTGATAAGTAGTTTTATGCTCATAATTGATTTCGACAGACAAATAAGTTTATTTGCTCCAGGCAAGTGCGGTTCAACAGCACTAGCATATAACTTACAAACATTTTCATCGACGCCTGATCAATTTTTTAGAGCACAACGATTAAAGATAATATCTAGTAAAACTATACCATCACAAACGCAGGAACTGTTTGACAATAAGGAATATTACTATTCGTTGCCAATCGCTGATTCATACCTCATGTACAGACATTTATATAAGCAACCAAACTTCACACACTATGTATTTTATAGAAATCCAGTTGATAGAATTATTAGTGCCTTTGAAACATTAATTTGTTGGTACTATAACGAACAATGGCATAAGTATCATGACAATGGTATTAGCCTTGAAGAACTTTGGACACTAGCACAAGAGTCAGAGCATTATGATTATCACGCAGGAAATTACCTAACTAAGATATCAAATTTACAGTCAACGTTTACACATATTAATGAAATTAATAATGTATTAAAAGATCATTATAATATACAAGCAAAGCATGTGCCAAGTGTTCCGTTGTGGACTATTGGTATTGATGTAGAAAATGCGACACATGAGGATTTTACTCGCAAAACAAATCCAGATCTATGGGATAAGACACAACTTGAAATCAATCGTTTCAGATTAGATTGTGCGGCTAAGTACTCGACATTATTAAAAAACGACAAACTAGATAAGGAAATAGAAATATATGATACTATTAGATCTAGATAAACGTATAACAATCTTTGCGCCTGGTCGAGTAGGCAGTACATCATTATCTGAAACAATACACCCTTTAACAACTAATAGCCATATGACTCTTAGACAATCTGATAGTCACACACATTTCCTAACGCCTATTATATCACAAAAACCTATACCACCAAATTACTATAATATGCTAGAGTCTTTTATGAATATGAAAATGTCAATAGTAAATGTGTATAAGTTTATTAAAAAAGTATTTCCAAAAGACTTTGATAAACACTATGTAATTATCAGAGACCCCATAGACCGATTTGTTAGTGGTTGCGAAATGCTATTACAATTAAATGGTGAAGATGCTTTCCTACAGTTTTATAATGATATGACAAGAGATAAATTTGTTAATCTAATAGAATTTTGTACAAGTCACCCTTATGCTGACTTTCACATACAACCATACATAGGCTTTGTTGATCAGCCTGTAGACTTTGTACACATAGATCAAGTTAGCACACTTATAAAGGATTTATATAATGTGGATATGTTACACATAGATCCCTCTGCTGACTGGCTAACAGACAAACATAAAAATAAATTTAGGTCCTTTGCTAAAGAACATAAGGACGTATTTATACATCATATAATCAAAGAAATCGAAGTATATAAAACACTTGACAAATAGGAGGAGTTCGTGTATACTGCAATTAAATTAGTAGGAGAACGAATGAAGAAAGTAATACTCACAGACATAGACGGTGTTGTTCTTGATTGGGAGGAAGGCTTCTCAATATGGATGGAACATCACGGTCATAGCAAAGTCGACGGTTATCAATATATGTACACTATCGGTGATAGGTACGGAATGACATACGAAGCAGGTAGCAAACTTGTAAAGCAGTTTAACGAAAGTGCCGCAATAGGTTTCTTACCACCATTGCGTGATTCACAATACTATATCAAACTGCTACATGAAAAGCATAGATATCACTTTGTAGCAATTACAAGTCTCAGCCTAGATCCATACGCAAAGTACCTAAGGGAAAGAAACCTTAAGAAGTTAATGGGCGATGCGTTTATCGAAGTTGTGTGTTTAGACACCGGCGCAGACAAGGATGAAATACTCAAAGAATACGGTGCCAAATACCCAGGAGCATATTGGATAGAAGATAAGCCAGAAAATGTTAATTGGGGAATAGATGCCGGATTAGACGGTGTTTTACTTGAACATGGGCATAATATGGACTACACAGGACAAGCAAATGTAGTGAAAAATTGGGAAGAAATCTACGAATTAATCACAAAATAGGTTGACCTTTGCCACGAAATCCGGTATAATAGTTGTATATTAAATAAAAAGGTAGGAGTTTTTATGAACATGATCCAAATCAAACAAGCCGTAAAAAACGGTAATTTCGAACTAGCAGAGCTCAATGAGTTAAGTGCTTTTATTAATTCTGTAAAAACGTTTAATGCTAAAACTAGCATTAGTGTTGGCGACAAAGTATATGTAGTTCAAAAGACTAAACGTACTTTAGGCGAAGTAGTCAAAGTTAACATTAAAAAAGCGATTGTAATGTTGCCAGAAGGTCGTTACAATGTTCCATTAAGCATGTTGGAGGTGGCGTAATGTTAGATATATTTGCTAGGTCTTTTAACAAGGCTGTCAGTAGTTCAGAAAACATCAATCCGGATGGTTCTATCAATTGGAACTTTGTTGATGCTGATGTTTATATGGATATGTGTGTTAACGGCAGTGATGCTGGAATCAATGACAAAGAGCATTACAAGAAATTTAACTTTCTTGCCGATGCGTACTGTACCGCAAACGGAGTTTCATAATGGTTTCTGTTAATACTGCTAAGTCTGGTAAGTACTTTGAGAACGAGTTTAATCTCAAAGAACTGCTGACATTGTCGGTTGCTGTTACTCGTATTAATAACGGGTATGTTAAGAAAGATGCTGATATTCCAACTGACGATAATGGTGTTACTACTAGATTACCTAATCTGTATATCATTAACAATGTGCTAGGAATTGAAAAGTTTAGGACCAAAAGTATTAATACTACTTTGGATGTATACTACAAGTCAGTAAGAGTGTTACCTGAAGATAGCGACAATGTTGATCGAATGATTAGATACTTTAAAGGTCTTAGTCTGAAAGCAATCAAACGTAATATTAGTGATTTTGAGCAAAGCATACTGGCAATGATTAGCAAAGAGTTTGTACCGTATAAGGATATTGGTATTATTGCTAGTCTACCTAATGTATATGACAATGGCATCAAGCAAAAAGAGTTCAACAAGACTGAAAAGTTTTTAGCAAAAACTAGTAAGTTTGTTGGCGAACTTCATTCACGTGGTGCTTTTAATATCGAACTATTACATGTCAAGTATATATGGAGAAGCGGTAGTTACTTAGTTGTCGCGACTGACGATGATAATAATTTAATCAAGTTCTTTTGTAACCAATCAGGTTTGTCAGTAGGCAATAAAAAAAGTATCACAGGGTATGTTAAAGATCATACTATTGGAAAACAATCTAATGGTTGCGAAACATACTTGAATAGAGTTAAGTTCGACTAGCAATCATATAAACCATTGTGCGTTCCATATGATCAGGCTCGACTGTTAAATCCGGACATGAATGCCAACTTCGACTACCCCTAGGTAGTATGTATGCCCTATTAGGTATATATGGCATTTGATGTCCTAACTCTACTAGGTTGCTGTCACTTCCAAATGTAGGATCGTAGCCGTTATCTATTTCTTCGTTGTAGTCACATTCTACTTTCCAAAACTTAGTTCCTGTATGAGCAAACTCACTATTGGTTGCTAAACAATGCTGGTAGGTATAGTGATACAATGGACTGTCTACATGAACGTCATTGATTTGATTAGTGTTGTTATCTCTCCACATCAAGGGTTCATTTAATTCGACATCCAAGGACAAATTAAGTTTTTCAGCAATAGCATCAGCAACATATTTATTTTTCCAAACACTAGTTTTAGCCAAGTCTATATACTCAGGGTGACTTCCTGGTCCTATATGATAGTTTAATCTGCCATCTATTTCTGGCGGACCCCAGTTATTAAATATACTTAGTTCCTCCATAACGTGATCATATAGTTCTGGATGCATAAATGTGTCAATATCCATTAATAATAAATGTTCTGTGTCAATGACATCTGCGTTTTGTATCTTAGCAATAGTCCACTTTGTATATTCTGTACTCATACACATATTTAGTTAAAAAGATAAATATAGTTAAGTCCTTTTAGGATTTGACTACATGTTTACATGTAGACTAGCAGAATGCTAGACAAGTACATATTGGAGAGAAGTAACGAATGGCAATCATAATGAATGCCAAAGGAACCTCGCAAAACAGTTTTAGAATCGGAAAACGCGGTTCTAGAATATACGGGACATCTGACGCACCCAATGACGTCAATAATATCTCGACAGGTGATCTTTGGTTCGATTCTAGTAATACATTACTAAAAATAGCAACAGTTAGCGGCGGTGCGGTGACATGGAATATGCTCGACGCAGGTACCGTTGATGGTATTGATAGTGTAAGTTTTGCCAGAGTAGACCAAGCATCAACATTTAGCGACGATGTTGTGATATCAGGTAACTTAACAGTTAATGGTACACAGTCAATTATTAATACAGAAACTCTCAATATTGCTGACAACGAAATAGTTTTAAACAGCGACTTAGCATCAAATCAACAAGCCACAGCAAACGCAGGTATCCTCGTAAACAGAGGTGCTGAAAGTAATGTATATATTCGCTGGGACGAAGACGAAGGCGAATGGACAGTTAATGGTGATACATTTAGTGCCGGTACATTTGTTGGTAATCTAAGTGGTAATGTAACAGGAAGTATAGCACCCAATGGAGCACCTAATGTTGTTAAAGCAAATACATTAATTGTTACAGGTGGTACATCATCTGCTAAATTTGGTGACAATAATAAATTAAACTTAGGTGCTGGTGATGACTTACAGATATATCACGATGGTAGCAACAGTTATATAGACGATGCTGGCACAGGCGCAATAAGATTAAGATCGGGCACATTTACAGTAAGTAATGCCGCTGGTAGTAAAACATCAGCAGTATTTAGTTCAGGTGGTGCTCAAACATTCTATCACAATAATAATGTAAAATTAGTTACAAGTAACTCGGGTATAACTGTAACAGGAACAGTTGACGTTAATGGAGCATATACTTTACCAACATCAGATGGTAGTGCTAATCAAGTATTACAAACAGATGGTAGTGGTGCTTTAAGTTTTGCAGATGCAAGTGCTACACCAGGTGGTGCTAATACATATATTCAATTTAATGATGCTGGTTCATTTGGTGGCAATGCTAGTTTAGTTTGGAATAATTCAGCGGAAAGATTAGATGTAAAACACTTGAACGTTTCAGGTGTTTTTTCAAGAGCAGTAGATTACGGTAGCATTTTAAGTAGTGCCGACCCTGCCAACACATATGATTACGGTGAGATAGGTGAAGTACACGAAGGTACAGAATTTATTGTAAAAGATGATCCACAACTTGGTGGCAACTTAGATGCCGCAAATTACAATATAGATAGTATTGGTGTAGCAACAGCAAAAAGTTATAAAGACACAGTATTCACTATCACAGATAGTGCTAGTGTAGATATTGATCCAGACAACGGTGGTATTCAAGTTTGGACATTAGGCGCAAGTAGAACGCCTACAGCAACAAATTTTGATGCTGGTGCTAAAGTTATGCTTATGATAGCAGACGGCACTAATTACGGCATTACATGGCCAAGTGTAAATTGGGTAGGAGGCGTAGCACCTACATTGCCTACAACAGGATATGGCATTGTTGAGTTGTGGAAAGTAGGGACACAACTTTATGGAGCCTTTGCTGGAGGAGTTGCTTAATGTTAATTTCGCAAACTAACGCAGGTTATACATTCCCTACAGCAAACAGAGTAGTTCATTTAGATGCTGGTGACACAAACAGTTACAGTGGCACAGGAACTACCTGGAGCGACTTAACAAACAACAACAATGATTTTACACTGAACAGTTGTTCATTTGACAATGGCAACAGTGGCAGTATAGATTTTGATGGTACTAACAGCACAGCAGATAATGGCAGTGAACTAACATTTAGTAAGACAAATAATACTATGATGTTTTGGGTAAAGCAAGACCAAAACAGTTTGAGATGTTTGGTAAACAGATACGCATCAAACTCTTATAACAGTTTTATTTCTTTCAGTGATAGACCCAGTAGGGCAGAAACAAACACAAACTGTAATAACTTTACATACGAAGAAAGTATGACAGGTAATAATAATATAGGCAGTAACGTATCAAGCAATTGGAGTTGCTGGACTATAAGAACAAATTCAGACCAAAGTGCAGATTGGTTTTTAAATGGCACAAGAAGAATACCAGTTAGTAGTTGGGGTAGTATCAATTGCGATGGCGCCAATCCAGCAAGTAACTTTCACGGTGATTTGAGTTGGAGATATTTAGGAACAGCAAGTACATACGAAGGTAGATTTGATGGCAAGTTGGCAATGATATGTCAATGGAACACAGCATTAACAGATCATCAGATTCAGTCAGCATTTGGGTCTTACCGAAGTAGGTTCGGAATATAATGTTTAGTAGGAGAACATAAATGGCAGACGAAAGTAATACAGCAATACATCATCCGGCTGATACAAATGGAGATGGGAAAGTAACTAAAGTCGAAGAGGCAATGTACTTAGAATTTAAACGTAAAGAATTAGAAGACGCAGACGCAATGCGTGATGCTCAACGTAAGATGACTTGGTTTGCGTTAGGCGGATTATTATTGTATCCATTCGCAGTTGTTATTGCTGTAATGGCTGGATTAGATTCAGCAAGTAAGATCCTTGGAGACATGGCCGCTACATATTTTGTAGCAGTAGCAGGTATTGTTGCCGCCTTCTTTGGGTCACAAGCATACAGCAAAGGTAAGTAATTATAATGGTTGATAAGGTTAGAAAACACTTCGTACGCATCGTTACAGATAACGAAATTTCACGTGACGACATAGTAGACTTCTTTGACATAGTTCAAAGTGTTACACCAACAAAAGTGTTTTCATCCTTTGACGGAAGTGGAAACAAAGTTAAAGCAGAAGTTGTCCATTATGAATCAGACGATGTACAAGTGTACGAAGTACTTACCCAAGAAGATATTTCAGCAGACGAAGGGACGCAGATAGCGGACATACTGGCCGCGGAATTAAAAGTAGAAAATTGGGACTTTGAAGCAAGTACCGAATACTAATGATCGAACTCAAAATAGGAGTTTTCTCTCCTGTTTCTAACTTAGGAAAAGATAAAGTCTCAGGCAAGTTTTACGGTGACATGATTGCGTCCCCTATACTTGATACCCCCAATATAGAATTAACCAACTATCATTACAATAGGCACGGAGATAATCCTTTACACTATGAACCAAAAACAACGTTCCTATTAAAAAAATATCTACCATTCTTAAACAAATACCATCGTATAAGTGTAGACAATATACTATTAGAACATGTTGCTAGTTGCGATATAATAGTTATTGAGTACACACAACTAAAATACCTTACACTAGAGCATTGTAAAGCATTACAAGAGCATGTAGTGTTGTTCGACGATGTAGATGAAGCATACTGTGAAGAAGACTTGTTACATGAATTCAAAGAGTTCTTAGTAAGCAATAACATAGATACATCTAATTTTAAAACTATTCGTAATCAAGATTTGGACTTTTGGTTACTTAATAGAGTGATGGCATCAAGTAACGTGGAATACTTAGGTACCGACGACTATAAGAAAATTTATACTGATAACCACATAAGCAAACAATACTATAAAAATAAAGATAAAAATTTTATAGCATGTTTGGGTACACCTAAACGTCAATACCGCATAGACTTTTTAAATTTTTGTATAAGGAACAACATTGACGATAATTACATTTCGATTGGTAGAGCACCGTTATCAACATCTTTAAAAGATCTTGATGAGTACCAAGACATAATAGACAAGTACTATATAGACGAGTATGATAAAGAATATTTTTATATGATCAACAAATGGAAGACAACTGTATACCAAGATAGTTACTTTACAGTGGTGCCTGAAACAGCATACACTGAAGACATTGATTATCGTGTAACAGAAAAAACATATACTCCTATGATATATGGCCATCCGTTTATAAGTTTTGATCCAAAAGGTAATCCGGATTATTTGGGTAGTTTGGGGTTTGAATTATTTGAAGAGATACACGATCCTTTTAATAATAACTTTGATAGTTATTGCCTAAGTATATTAGAATTTGATAAAGATATGTTTACTGATCAGACACTTGATAAATGTATTCATAATAACAACAGACTATACGACAAATATTTAATTTTAGAAGTTTGGGAAAACTTTTTACAAAAGTTCTTGACCTAGCCACAAACTGATGCTATACTAACACTCACTAATTAAATACATGCAGGAATAAAAAATTATGGCATTTAACAAAACATTTAACCAAGAAGAAGTAGCAAGATTAGATCGACTCATTAAAGAAGGAGACCAAGTCCTTTATGAGGTTGATTCACTCCAAGTAGGACTCCGTGAAACTGTGAAAGCAATCGCAGAAGAAATGGATATTAAACCTGCTGTTCTTATGAAGGCCGTTAAGGTTGCTCATAAGGCATCATTTACTGACGAATCAGATAAGTTCGACGCACTCGAAACTATACTAGCGGCTGTCGGTAAAGACAATTTATAATCAGGACCAAAAAAACTAAAAACAGGTTGACAATATAGTTCTATCTGTTATACTATACAATATGAATCTGATTGAACCTAAGACATTATTATTTGAAACACAATGGACTGATGACGCAGACTATGAACATGCGTACGATGACCGTTTACAAGATACAATGATGCCGTTCTTCAGTTTTAAAGAAGCAACCTTCACAAAGGAAGTTGACTTTGAATCTAGTTATACACCAATAGCAAAGATATACGCAAGTTTTTTTACTGAGGCAAGCAAATATAAATTTATGTTAAAATATTCGGACAGATTAAATGAGTTACGTTGACGCAGTATTCGAACAAAGTAAAGGCATAGTTCGAGTAGTCGAACGTACAAAGAGTGGTGAAAGAAAGATCATTGATCACCCTATGCGTTATTACTTTTATGTTGATGACCCTAAAGGCAAAGAAAGAAGTGTATATGGCGATCCTGTAAGTAAGGTTGTAGCAAACAACTGGAAAGACTTCAAACGTAATGTTGCTGTATATCAGAATAGAAAGACATATGAAAGCGATATTAAGCCAGTCAATAGAGTATTAGCAGAACAATACTTAGGCGAAGATGCTCCAGACTTACACAAATGCTTTTTTGATATTGAGGTAGACTTTGATCCAGAAGACGGATATAGTTCACCTGAAGATGCGTTTACTCCTATTACTAGTATCAGTTTATATTTAGATTGGTTAGATCAAGTTATATGTATAGCAGTTCCGCCTAAGACACTCAATTGGACACAGGCACAAGAGATTGCTAAAAAGGTAGGTAATACTATCTTGTTTAAAGACGAAGCAGGTATGTTAGATGCCTTCTTAAGTTTAATTGATGACGCAGACATACTTAGCGGATGGAACAGCGAAGGGTATGATATTCCTTATACTGTAAACAGAATTATTAAAACATTAGGCAAAAGCGAAACTAGACGTTTGTGTCTTATGGATAAAAACGTTAGTAAACGTGAATATATCATGTACGGTAAGGACACACAGACATACGATCTAGTAGGTCGTGTACACTTAGACTACTTACAATTATATAGGAAATACAACTACGAAGAAAGACATAGTTATAGATTAGACTATATTGGTGAAATGGAAGTTGGCGAAAAGAAAGTACCATATGAAGGCAGTTTAGACAGACTTTATAATCACGACTTTGAAATGTTCTTAGAATACAACATACAGGATACGTTGTTACTTAAGAAGTTAGATGATAAGTTACAATTTATCAGTCTTGCTAGTGAGATTGCTCATCAAAATACAGTATTACTTCCAGTAACAATGGGTGCGGTACAAACAATTGACTCTGCTATAATCAATGAAGCACACAGACGTGGCATGGTTATTCCAGATAGAAACAGATCCAAAGACTCAGATAATCCATGGGGGCATACTGTAGCAGGTGCCTATGTTGCTTTCCCGCAAAAAGGTATTCATGAATGGGTAGGCAGTATGGATATCAACAGTCTATATCCTAGTGTTATTAGAGCATTGAATATGGCACCCGAAACTGTCGTAGGGCAACTAAGGCAAGAGTTTACAAACTCAGAAATCAAACAGAAAATGCAACTGGAGAAAAAGTCGTTTGCTGATTCTTGGGCAGGTAAGTTTGGCAGTAATGAGTATGAACTTGTTGTTGAAAAAGACATCAAAAGACAAATGGTGTTAGATTTAGAAGACGGTAGCGAAATAAATGTAACTGGTGCTGATGTATATAACATGTTGTTTAACAGCAAAGAGCCTTGGTGTATCAGTGCTAATGGTACAATATATAGAACAGATGTACAAGGAGTTATCCCCGGTCTGCTAGAACGTTGGTATTCAGAAAGGCAAGAACTACAAGCAAAGAAGAAAGCCGCAACTACACCAGAGGACATAGCATTTTGGGATAAGAGACAGTTAGTTAGAAAGATTTTACTTAACAGTACATATGGTGCTATTTGTAATCCAGGCAGTAGGTTCTTTGACCATAGAATAGGACAAAGCACAACACTCACAGGAAGAGCAATTACTAGACACATGGGTGCTGAAACAAACAAAATGCTTACAGGTGATTATAATCATGTAGGCGACACTATTGTATATGGTGATACTGACTCTGTGTATTTTAGTGCTGATAAGCAAAGCAAAGAACAAGGCTTAACACTTGACATGGATAGTGCGATTACTTTATATGACACTATATCTGATACTGTTAGTGATTCATTTCCTGACTTTGCCAAGAGAGCATTTAATGTAAGTAATTCGCAAGGTAAGATACTTAAAGCAGGTAGAGAAGTAGTTGGTAGAGCAGGTTTGTTTATTACTAAAAAACGTTATGCTATTAATGTTTTAGACTTAGAAGGGTGGCAACCAGAAGGCGGCAAACTAAAAGTTATGGGTTTAGATATCAAGAGAAGTGATACGCCTGAGTTTGTACAAGACTTTCTCAGTGATATATTAAGAGAAACACTTGATGGCGGTACTGAAACAAATATACTAGCAAATGTAAGAGAATTTAAGAAAGGTTTCAAAGAAATGGACCCATGGATGAAAGGAATGCCTAAAAGGGTCAATAATCTAACACATTATACAGAAGCATACAACAAAGCATTTAGTATGAATAAAAGCGATACATTGTATAAGTTAGAAAGGATGAGAGAAGAAAACACTAAAGTCATGATACCAGGACATGTTAGAGCAAGTATTAATTGGAATAACATGTTACTGGCAAACAGTGATGCCTACAGTATGAAAATTACTGATGGTATGAAAGTAATTGTGTGTAGACTTAAGAGTAACAATATGGGTTATACCAGTATTGCTTACCCTACAGACGAACTACAATTACCAGATTGGTTCAAAGAGATGCCTTTTGATGACGATGCTATGGAAAAAGCAGTCATTGATAAGAAGGTTGAAAACTTATTAGGTGTGTTAAAGTGGGATTTGTCAGCAACAGATACTACTAATACATTCCATAGTTTGTTTGATTTTGAGGATTAACTTGGTCGCTAGGTATCAAACGGCCAGGATTTATAAACTTTTTAGGTGTAAAGGCCTAAATAATTACTTTAACAAAGAGGTGACAACAAATGATAAAAGATATATTTAAAGACATACTAAGGCATACACACGCCTTAGGCTTTATTGAAATGGTTAAGATAAGTGGTGATGCTGAGTCTACTACTATCGAGGCCATGGACGCAGATAAAACTGTAATTCTAAAAGGCAAACTACATAATCCTGTAGCAGACTTTGTGGAACAAACAGTTGGTCTAAGTAGAATGAGTGTGTTAGACGGTTACTTAAAATTTCCAGGCTTTGGAGACGAGGGTAGTAATGTGTCTGTAGAAACACAAGAAAGAAACGGTAGCAACATTCCTGTAGAAATTAGTTTTTCTAGTGCTGAAGGGCATACAGGTAGTTATAGATTCATGTTAGCAGATGTTATTAATCAGCAACTAAAGTCTGTAAAGATGAAAGATATTCCATGGGACGTTACTATCAATCCTACACAAAAGAACTTAAAGGACTTAGGTTACTTTAATGGTGTGCTTGGTGGATTTGAACCAGTGTTCTCTCCTAGTACCAAAGACGGTGCGTTATACTTCAATATTGGCGAAGGCGCCGGAGATAAAGGTAAACTTCCAATTAATAATAATGTTGAAGGCGAAATATCCGGTAACTGGAAATGGGAAATAGATAAGGCACTAAGTATTCTTAGACTTAGCGATAGTGCTAATTGTAATGTAAGTTTTTCTAATGCTGGAGCAATGCAGATTGTTATTGACAGTGGGTTAGGCGAATATACATACATACTACCAGCAAAGAGTTAATTATGACAGACGACCTAGGAAAGAAGCACAGAGATTGGGCAGTTTACTTGCCTGCTATCAGTGGCTTCTATGTAACACAATTACAGAAAATGGATGCCAATCCAGATGAATGGAGATGTCCTGAAGGCTTTGAAAAAGGCACACAGGGTATGAACTTCCTTGATCCTGAGAATAGTTACTATCATTACCCATGGGGTCTATACTCCGGTGGTCACGCACACTTAGACCCAGTCAAAAGTGATGAACGTGAGCCAATGGTACAAGGTAGAGATCGTAGTAAAACTATGATACTAGGAGACTCAGGTGGTTTCCAACTTGCTACCGGTGTTATCAAAATGGACTGGAGTAATGCTAAAGATCCTAATGACCCTGCTAGAACAGAGTTTTGTAATAAGATACTTACATGGTTAGAGCATACAGCAGATTGGAGTATGACATTAGATGTCCCGGCTTTTGCGGCAGTTGGTAAACTAAGCGAAAGAACAGGACTAACAGAATTTCAAGACACATTAGATATCAGTCTACTTAATTTAGACTATTTTATGAGGAATAGAACACCAGGTGCTACCAAGTTCTTAAATGTGTTAAGTGGTAGTAACGAAGAAAATAGCAAAACATGGTACGATGCTGTAAAGCATTTTTCTACTAAAAGTTTTGTGCAAGAAGCATATGGCGATGAAAACAGAACCCTAGAAGGTTACGCCTTTGCTGGTATCAATATGAAACACATGTATAGTGTGCTAAGTAGAATATTAGATCTTAGAGAAGATGGTCTACTTGAAGGGAAAGATTGGATACACTTCTTGGGTACTGGACGCCTTAATTGGGCATGTCACCTTACTAGTATTCAAAGACAGTTAAGAAAACATGACAATCCTAACATTACATTATCATATGATGCGGCATCACCTTTTGTTAATACAGCATATGGTCAAACTTACACACATAATGAGTTTAGAGCAAAGCGATTTGGATACTTTATGGATAGAGCATTCGATAACAAAGATATGAAAGGGTCAAAGATGCCTATGCCTTTTGCACATTCTCCTATAATGAGTAGACTTACTGTTGGAGATATATGTGTACTCGGACACGGTGATACAAATAGAAATGGTAAAGAATGTACTACTAGTTGGGACACACTAAGTTATGCTCTTTACATGGGCCATAGTGTGTATAATCATATCACAGCAACACAAGAAGCAAATAGGCTTGCTGATATGGAAAAACACAGAACACCGTCGCATTGGAAAAATTGGAAGAAAGTTAAAGGCAGTAGTGTAAGTAACGAGACATCACCTTATGTCCCCGGAACCATATTAATGTTTGATAGTTTTGCTGAAGAAGTATTAGATCCAGCAAATACTAACGCAAGGCAGATGCTAGAAGATAACAAAGAGTTTTTAAAAGAGATTAGTTTCTCAGATGGTAGTGCGGAACAATCTACATTCGGTGCTTTATTCGAAACCGATGAATACGAAGCAGGTGATGGTGAAGCAGACATGCAAGAAGATATAATGAGGGCAGACTTTGATGGAGAGTAATACAGTATACAACGGCACTTATACACACGAAGGACATGACGTAAACTTTGAAGTTAACGATCATGGCGTAACAATTATAGAAACCAAAGATGGCAAGATACAAGCACCAATGGAATTTAGTACAAAGAAAGCAACCTTCTTTCAAAACCAATTGGTTCAATGGGGTTATATTAGTTACTAATGAATAGACAAAATCTAGTCATTGACGGTCAGAATGTTTCTATTATAGATGATTTCTATAGTAAAGATACTTGTACCAAATGGCTAAGATTTTATGCTCAGACATCATTTAAGATTACTGCCTGCGAGGACGGTACTAGTAATAACACTATGGGCAGTCCATACTTTTTTACAAAGGGGCTATCTAAACAGGAGTTAGAAGAAGTATTTGAAATGTCTACTCATGTACTTGATGAAGTTAAACAATGGAATGAGGCAACAGGTACTAATTTTGCGTATACTGATTGTACTCGAGCACATATTAATTTAACTCAGTCATGTGATCATTTTAGTGGGCATGTCGATCACCCTACTAACGATATTTTAATATTTCTTTGGTTTGGCAATCCTTATTTTGAGGATGATGGTGGCGGTATTTATTTAGGAAACAATGGTGATATTGTCGAATACAAATTTAATAGGTGTGTAGTATTTCCTGGCTCATTATGGCATAAAATACAAAGTTTAACTAATGATGCTAGTATCCGATTAAGTGTATATATTGGATTTGAAAAAACACCAACTTCAGAAAAAGAATTAAAGTTTGATGATAGATTTATATCTAATGTACTTAGTAAAGATAATGCTAAAACAGACGAGATAATAAAAATGGCACACAGAGATTTTGGGATAGGTAATTAATATGGATAGAGAAGGTCACGAGGATACAAGGTTTTTTATAGGCACAGAAGTAGAGCATACTCCTGCTTATGGACAGCGAACATTGTTTGTAGTTGGGTATCAACCAAAAGAAGAAATACTTGCTAGAGCGTTGAATAACAACTGTCCTCACATATACTTAGGTGCTAATCAAAGTTTCAATCCACCCACTGAAAAGGACTGGCAAGGCTGGGACGAACTGGTTACAAGTCTACTAAAAGATGATATTTGGATTACACTAGACTTTGATGTAACTTTAGCAGAACAAGTATTAGAATGTGGTATGACAGAGTATGACACTTTTATACCAATGATTAGTGTTAAGTTGCCTTACATTAAACAGTTAGGCTATAATGCTACACTTAAACTAGATGACAAAGACTTTAAAGCAACTAATCCTGGTGTATGGTGTCATAGTGTACATGAGTTACAAGATAGAAAAGTATTCACAGATTGGTCAAAATATACACAAGACGAGGTAATAGATTGAGGTTGACATTGGCCACAAAATATGATATAATAACTACTAATGGAGAATCTATATGAGTGATGGCGTTTTTGATATAAACATGCGTAAATTGTTTTACATGGGACTAGAGTCTTATGAAGCAAGGTACACATTACAGTTACAAGACTGGAACGAACGTGTTTTTAAAGCACACGGTATTGACTATGAAATTATCGAAGGCGAAGAACTAGATAACAGCAAAGCAATCGTTACAGGTAGTGTGCTAGACGCACATGGTAGAAGTTACTACAGTTTAAGTCAAACAATGAACTTAGTACAAAAAATGAAGAACGGTGAAATAACTAGCGATGATGTTATCTTTTATGAAGACATGTACACACCTGGACTAGAATGTTTACCATACATTATGGACCAATCACCCCCGGAGTATAGACCTAAAGTATTCCTAAGGTTCTTAGCACAAACAACAGACCCAGATGACTTCTTAATTAGGGAAGGTATGTTTGACTGGATGCGTAGATATGAACAAATGGTAGATGAATTTGTTGATGGTATCTGTGTCGCCTCAGAGGAGTTTGTAGCACACTTAAGAACAGCAGGCTTTAAAAAGCCAATTTATGTAACAGGCTTACCGTTTGGTAAAGAAGAAGTACAAAGTAGAGTTCCAGAACTTAAACCGTTACAGCAAAGAGCACATCGTGTTGGTTTTGCGGCACGTTGGGATGATGAGAAGCAACCGCATTTTTATATGGACTTAGCAGAAGCATACTACAAGATAGATCCTACTGTCGAATTTGCTATATTTTGCGGACACCCGGAACTGAAGAGTTCAGACCAAGAGTATGTTGATAGAGCATTAGAGTTACAAGCAGGTAATACAGCAAACTTTAAAATTTACACAGGCTTAAAGAAGAATGATTACTATAACTACCTAGCAGACAGCAAAGTGTTATTTAATTGTGCCTTACAGGATTGGGTAAGCAATACTGTCAGCGAAGCAGACACACTAGGTACATTAACATTGTATCCAGCATATAGAAGTTTCCCAGAAGTATTTGCTAACAACGGTAATCACTTGTATGTACCATGGAGTTTAGATGATGCTATTGGTAAGTTGACGTTGATGTTTGATAACATTAGACAAGGAGACCTAAGTCCTTACAACTTAGGTAAGATCAGTGACTATCAAGACGGTACCATTGAAAGAACATTAAAGGTTATTAGTGGATTAGGATTAGAGTATCAACGAGACAGACAACATTACAGACGTAAGGTAGCAGAGGCAAAATATGATTGAGTTATTACAATATGCATTTGGCATTATCGTAATTGGGATTATGGCGTACGGATGCTGGATTAGTTCAGTAATACTAAGTGAAAGAAGTAAACTTAGAAAGTACACAGGCGAATACTATGACTTTGACATAGATGAAAAATTAAATGAAATGGGCAAGACAAGACAGGAAGTATTAGACAGTGAGTAGTATTAAAAAAGCAGTAATATATTTTATTATAGGTTCAGTATTACTATTGGTTGCTACTACGGCAAATGCTAGTGGTAGTGCCAAGATAGGCGGTACCTTTGTAAATAGCGATGATGCTACATTTAAAGTTGCGTTCGACACTTCTACGGAAACAGGTAATTGGCAAAGAGTTATTGAAGCCGATTATATCTATCAAACAAGCAGTGATATTGAAACATCTAATGAATTATATGTTAATCATAAATTAATATATACCTTTGCTCCAAAGCATTATATAGTAAGTACATCTACATATGACATAGATAAATTTAGAACAGATGAGCAAAGAATTAGTATGGCAGTTGGGTATGGATATAAGATATTAAGAACAGAAAGATTTAAAGCAAGTAATGAGTTCTCATTAGGTTATTTAACAAGTGATTTAGTAGAAGAATTAATTTATAGGAACAGTTTATGGTTTTTTTATAAACTATCCGATAAGGTAAACTTTACTAACAAGTATCTAGTCGAAGTAGGCGATGATGCTGATGACTATATGAGGAACGAAACTTCATTGAACTATAATTTTGATAATGGTATAGTGTTAGGATTAACAAATACATACACAGAAGACCCGGTTGACAATAATATCTTAGGTGTTACAATAGGTGTAAAGTGGTAGAAATATTACTATGGAGTTTAATAGTAGTTACATGGGCATCTTATGGGATGCATATAATCAAAGAGTATGTGAGAAATCACACAGAATAGGAGAATGAGATGATCGAACCAAGTGTAAAAAAGCCAAGTCTATTTAGACGAACTGTATTCAGCCTTGTGAATGGATGGAGACGTGTAATGGATGTTAGATATAATCCGCTAAAGTATATCCCAGACCCAAGTTTACAGACATACTTTATGTTAGTGCTGTTTACTATTTGGAGTGTGTTCTTTGGCTTTATAGCGGCAAACTACTTAGGATTTTTTAATTACAACACAGTTATTAGTATTGTTATACATTGTGCTATATTGCTACCATTGGCATTTACTAATGCGATCTTTATAGACGCAGAACGTGACGGGCATAACTGGTTGAAAGAATGGCAAGAAGAACAAAGCAGGTATAAACTTGTAGTAAACAGATTAAAAACAAAGAATTTAACACTATGGGATCCGAGTAAGGAAGCATAATGAAAGAACATAGTCCGATTGGACATGTAGTTTTGAAGGAAGTACCTTTAGAATTTAACAACGAAGGTAAGACTTCAAACAAAGGAAAGAAAGAATGGCGACAGGAAAAGTAAAATGGTTTGATACAACTAAAGGATTTGGATTTATTACTCCAGACGGCGGCGGGAAAGATGTGTTTGCACATCATACCGGTATTGCTGGTGATGGATACAAGTCACTTAACGAAGATCAAGAAGTAACTTTTGATGTTACTGAAGGTGCGAAAGGACCTCAAGCAAGTAACATAGTATAAGGAGTATTGTATGAGAAGTATTTGGGTAACATTTAGTAAAGAAGGTATACATAAGTATCCTGCGGCATTAGAAGATCCTAATCTAGCAACTGGCGACGAGTATGACGTTAGTTTTCTAGGTTATCCTCATAGACACACATTCCACTTTAAAGTGTGGATTGAGGTGTTTCATGATGACAGAGACATTGAATTCATACAATTTAAGAGATGGTTGGAGAATC
>Ga0206131_10002898_pt1 | contig 20238 bp, 27 predicted proteins | sample Helgoland_Spring_FD_148636 | JGI IMG/M metagenome (GOLD analysis project Ga0206131, IMG submission 148636) | Pelagic subsurface seawater microbial communities from Kabeltonne, Helgoland, North Sea - Helgoland_Spring_Bloom_20160517_1 | ecosystem: Environmental > Aquatic > Marine > Epipelagic ...
TTGAAGCAACAGCAGCAATCGCATATATCTGCCAGTTGATGTTAGTAACACCGCCTGGCACTGCGGTTGGGTTTGGATTCCACAAGTAAGTACCACCATTAGTTTGGTAGATACCACCAGTCAAAGAGGTTCCCGTAGGTTGTAGGTCGTTCGGGTCATAGTCTCTAGGGGCATTAGTATAGTATGGGAAGTTGGTTTCACCAGTTGCACCGGCAGCACCCTGCTGTCCGGAACTACCTTGTAAACCAGTTGGGCCTGGTAGACCAGTCTCCCCTTGTGGGCCTTGAGCTCCTTGCTCACCTTGTAAACCTTGTGGGCCCACAGGGCCTTGTGCGCCTTGTAAACCAGTTGGGCCTACGTCACCTTGAGCTCCTTGCTCACCTTGTGCACCAATAGCACCTTGAAGACCTATCTCACCTTGAGCTCCTTGCAGTCCCTGTGCACCAGTCTCACCTTGACTACCTTGGACACCGATTTCACCCTGTGGGCCAGGAAGTCCCTGCGGCCCAGTTTCTCCCTGATTACCTTGAAGACCCTGAAGACCTATAGGGCCGATTGGGCCAGTATCACCTTGTTCACCTTGGTCACCTTTGATACCTTGAAGACCAGTTGGCCCTACCTCACCTTGAGCTCCTTGCTCACCTTGGTTACCTTGGACACCAATTTCTCCTTGAAGACCTATAGGCCCTTGAGCTCCTTGCTCGCCTTGGTCGCCTTTGATACCTTGGTCTCCTTGGGGGCCAGGAAGTCCTTGTGGGCCTTGAGCACCGACTTCACCTGCTAATCCTTGTGGGCCTTGTTCGCCAGTATTACCCTGAGCACCCTGTTCACCAACAGCGCCAGGAGCACCGGCAGGGCCTTGTTCACCAGCAGGGCCTGCGGCACCCATCATAGCGATACGTGTTGGTGGTTCCCACGGTGCTGGAATAGAGTCTCCGGTCGCTGGGTTACCGTTTACAAATCGTCTGCATTGCCAAAGGACTGGGAAAGAAGTGCTTAGGTCTCCTTGGAAAGTAGTCCAAGAGATTCCATCAACCGCACCGGCCGGAGAAGGTAGACCATAAGTCCAACTATCACTAGGAAGTTGGGTCGATAGGAAATCCCCAGCATCATCGATACTGGAGATTGTTTTAGTATAAATGTACTCAAAGCCAGACGCATCATATAGATCTGTAAATGTTATAGATTGTGAGGCTCTTATGGTTGCCATTTTACTTCCTACTAATTAGATTAGTTTATGGTGTAGTTACTGTAACGTTACAACGAATACTGATTGGTGCGCCAGTATCTGGGATATCAGACGGGCCAACGATTACTTGGTTAGAGTTAACTTCGGTTGCACTTGTGCTACCATTAGCAGCACGTCTTGCTGGACTACCACCAGAACCTAGTGGGGTACCGGAAGCGTCTGTCTGTACTTCTAGACTTGTGTTAGCAACGTAAACCTGATCGCCCGAAATCCATTCCCAGTCATATGCTACAGACATACCACCAACACCGTCGCTGAGTTCAGAACCATCGTTCGCGTCATATACTTTCGCGGTCAATGTGACTGGGTCACCTTGGTTATTGCGGAATACTACAGGGTTGTTTGCTTCTAGTTCAACATATACTGCTGCACGACCAGCTCGAACCTTACTGAAAGTAACCGCATCTTTACCTTGTTCACCACTTACACGAACTGTAAGAGTCGAACTACCGTCACCGATGTTCTCTGGTTTAATCTCTAGACGAGCACCAGATACAGCAGCAGTTGGTAGAGTACCAGTTGAGAATGCACCTGAGGCATCATCATCGTAACCAGCAATACCACCAGCGTTATTAGAGGTAGAAGTCTGAGTCTGGAATGGAGCACCGTCCAATGAAGTTTCATAGTCCAATGCGCCTGGAGAACCAGCGATGTCGAATAGGATAGAACTGTTGTTTTGACTACCTAGGATTTTACCGTCTGCATCAGCAGAGAAGATTTGACTAGATGGAATCAAGTTAATGATTGTACCACCAGCACCATCTTGAATACGGTTAACAGAAAGTTCTAGAGTGAACGTTCCAGTTGTACCGCCATTGTTATATGTGACCGGTACAAGAATAGTTGCAGATGAAGGTACACCGATTTGGTCAGCATATACAACACCAGCACCTTTAGTTACACCACCACCGATATCTGTGCCGGCAGATTGTGATACTAGGAATTCCCATCCGCTTACCGCAGAGATAGAACCTAGTGTAAACTGACCTTCTGATGGAGAAGAACCAGTTGCGAATGACTGTTCAGTACCACCTACGAATACTTTAACAGAACATGAAAAGTCGCGTCTTGTAGAGTCAGATACCACGCCTGCATCATTTGCAGCGAATGTGTGGTTTTCGTTAGTCAAGAACGCAGTTACCGAACTCTGGCCATCTGCCAAGTCGGTTAGGGTTATGGCGGCGGTTGCCGTTCTAAGTGCCATTGTTAATCCTCTTGTTTATCGTTAATTGTTAATTGCAAAGGTAAGGTACCCGAATTAGGAACCGCCTGCGCTTCTATGTTTAAAGTTTTTAATTCACCGTTAGGGAAATTATCTACATCCCCAGAGTTAGTGGCAGGAACGCCAAACCCTATAGGACATGTACCATCAGGCCCAACAGTGACAATATTTCCGTCAATGTGTGAGACATATCGCGTTGTTTCGTGGACACAGACAGGCACACCGCCACTAGTCCATTCATAATTAAATTTATTATAGTCCTCCGATGATATTTCAGCACCGTCAGATGTTATAAATGCTTTTACTTCCGTCTGACCAGTGTCATTGCGGAAGATGTTTCCATTAGGTGCGAGTATATCAACCATCAAGTTAGGTAGACCACGGTCGTAGATTAGTACTGGGTCAGACCACTTATCAACAGGGACTTCTTGCTCGTCCTCTGTACCGATAACTGTGGTCTGTACCATGAATACATATCGACCAGTAGTAGGTAGGTCATCACTCCAACCATTGAAGTCCGTGCTAGAACCTACAGTGGTTATTAAGTCACCTGTCGCGAAAGTATATGTTGTGGAAACGTTTATGTCTTGGTCAACAGAAAGAACCTCTTCATTGGAACTCTTATATAGAAGTATGTTCGCTGTACCCGTTCCCCCATCGGGGTCTATACCGTCCAACTGAATAGTGATCTCATCTTCTACTATTTGTTTGAGTTGTTCGGCAGACACACCTCCACTACCACCACCCAAAGAAATGAGGGTGTAGAGTTCAGAAAAGTTATCATTAATCTTCTGACTGGCGTTGCGAAGGGTATCGCCCTTACCATCGTTTGCAGCACCACCAGTATTAAGTATTTGTCTAGCCATCAGAGGCCCCTGTATTAATCACTCTTATTTATAAATTTAAAGATATGTGTCATCGTCTAGTGTTTCGTATCCCGAAGATATGTCTAGACCTTCATCGTCTAGTCGAGATGACGCAACACCGACCCAATTACCAATCGTACCGAAGTCGTCTGCTAGGTCTTGTAGAGACACACCGTCGTACTTCTCTAGGGTCTCTAGGGAACTTACAACAATACCGGAACCCTCATCTCTTTGTAACTGAGACCGTGCATCCATAATATCTGTCTCTTCCATAGTCAGTAGACTGTAACGAGAGGTCATAGCAGTAGGTAACGCAGTACCTTGAATAACAATTGGATAGTTAGGTGTTTCTAACGGGTCAGTTGTAAGTCCCGCTCGCAGGTTGAGATCCGCAATACCTTGGGTCTCAACTTCTGCAGCTAGATAGAAACCAGCAGGGTGTACCAACTTTTTATATAGAGTTTCATAGTCACTGAGTGACATACCTGTTTTCAAAAGAATTGAGAAGATTTGATACTTCTTGTCATCTTGAATATATTTGAGTGACTCTGGGCCGATTAATGAACCGCCCGGTTTATCGTTCAGTATAAAAATGTTACGTTTGGGATATGATACTTCGACAGATTCATTATAGAATGCTTTAAAGAACTGTTCCGCAGATAACTTTGTACCCTTGTTACGATAGAAGTCGGAAAGAAGTTTCGCCATCAACCGTGGGTTTTGATAGAACGAAGTTGTCTCTAAACCATCACTAATCTCTCCTATCAAAAGATTCAAGTGTTTTATGTCGGTCGAAGAGATATCCCGTATATTAAATAAATCATGAATCTGGTCAGTAAACGAAGCAGACCCATCTTCTCCGGTGTATGCGTAATACACCTCAATAAACTTAATTAAATCCGGATACTGTTCCTGATAGAATTCAGGAAGTATTTGAGTTACCTGACTCTGATGAAACTTAGCATTCGTTCGATATTGATTAGCGAGAAATCGTGACATTACAATAGAACCTTAGTGGCTCCGGAGTCTACTCTACCTGTGGTAGACGAGGCCTCACTATCCAGAGCAAAGATGTAGTTTCTCAATGGACTAATTGTACTCTGGTTCGCCGGAGTTGCACTTATTTTAATACCCCTACCCACGTACCCCGCTTTGTCTACTAACAAGGAATTCAAGAATACCGTACCTTTAGCAGGGTCATATGAACCGATGTTGGCAATTCTCACAACACCATTGAGGTCTACGAGTTGTAGTTTGGTCGAACCCAATTCGTTCTTGACCAATACGTTCCGTCCATTAGACTTGAATACCGTAGAGGTTACTACGTAGTCGTCTTTATCCGGTGCTGCTAGAATAACAGGGAAGTTGACAGTATAGTCCTGTTCGATATACGTGTTGAAAGGGATGCCCGCCGCTGTTTGTGCAGCTTCTAAATCCGCAACCAATTGAGTGATGTCGATTAACTGTTGTACCTTAATTTCCATTCTAGAGTTTAAGATTGCAGTAGAAAATGAGTCTATTAAAGACAATAGATTAGAACGTCGGAATACTGAATCGAATTGGTTCAGATTAATACTCATATAACTTTGTATTAGTTCGTCAACCTGTACCTGAAGTGCTTCTGGAGTTGTGGTGTTCTTGATAGGGTCGATATTAAAAAACGTCTGGAGTTCTAGGTAAGTGAATTGAGGTTCAACAAACTCTGTATCGATAGACATGATAGATAGATTAGAAGTCAGTTGGTTCCTAATCATATCTTCAACCATAGTCTTAGAGTTCTCATCAACTCCTTCTAGGAAGTTTAAACTCACAAACACCTTACCGTACTGTGGGGGTACATTATCGTTACCGCCCCATGTTGCAACATCATTTACATATGCACCATAGTTACTTAATATCAATCCAGTGTAATCATCTGCGGTGACCAATCGGTTCTGTGCAGAGTATGCAAGTGGCGCGTTCAACTTGATGGACTGTATGCTTTCAGGATTAGAACCACCCGCTGAATTAGATACGGTTGTTACTTCGATAACGTAACCTGTACCAGAGAACTCATTCAAGGTGAACGTCGTCGCACCATTAGCAGCAGGGCCATTGGTCGCAATATATTCTACCCTAATGACGTTTCCTGTCTGTGGTCGAACCCCAAGTACGTTACCATCTCCGAATATCATCTCGTAATCACCGTTGTGAGATTCGCGTACCATGTACACGCGTGACTCATCAGAGACAGTCGCAACCTCTTTAACGTTAAGATATATTTCAGATTCTTCGGTGGTACCATTAGGAAACACATTGACTATCATTGTAGATGTGTCTAATGTGCTTTCTGGAATAACATAAGGTATATCGATATTGCTGTCTGCAAGGAACGTCTTGAATTGTTCCTTACCTTCTACCAGAGTGACTCCGGTGAACGTAAAAGTGTCGCTACCAGAGTTAGCCACACTGTAGTTCTGTGTAGTAAAGAACTCGTAGTTGGACTCATCAATGGAAGCAAAGAAACTCGAACCTTTAGGTAAGGTGAATGAGGTTGGGCCACCAGCGATAGTGATTGTAACATCGACCACTGCTCGAGCAGCAGTGCTTGATTTAGGGAAGTAACCTAAACTCTCTGCATGTGATACTACCGACGAACGTAACTGAGATGTGCTCAGGAACGACTCATTGATAGACATGTTGGCAGTAAGACCATTAATATGTGTGTTATATGCCAAGATATCTAGGATGTTAGATAGACCACTTGCATCAAAATCATAGTCCTCGAACTCCCCACTATTTCGGAAGTACGTTTTTAGTTTGGACTTAATGTCATAGAAATCTAAGTCAGATGTATTAATAGTCATTTATCTTGCCCTTGCAATAGTTAAACCTAGAGTAACGACCTTGGTTGTATTAACAACACTAAAGGTTATAGTTAGGCTTGCCGAGTTATAATCTGGGTTAATATTAACCTGTATGTCTTTAAGTACCGCTCTAGGTTCATAGTTTTCTATGGTAGAACGTACCCTTTGTTCTATATCGTCTTCATCCAAATCAGTTGACAATGAGAACAGTATCTGCTCGAGCCCCGCACCATAATATGGACGAAATGGCATAACTCCCTTTTCTGTCATCAAGAGATTCTTTACAGACTGACGAACTGCCGCAGCATCAGTCGTCTTGTATATGTCCCCTGTAGTAGGGTTAGGGGTGAACGTACAGTCAATATCCGAATACGTACGTTTAATCGTAGTAGTAATCGGTTTGTTCTGTAAGTTACCGTCTTGTATTGAGAATGCTTTTGCCATAATGGTTAAACTCTTTTTGTACTATTTATACAGTTAACGTGTCATCATTTAACGGTAATTCAGGTAAAGTTAGTTCGAATGATGTCGGGATACCTATCAACCCAAGTACGTCACAGAATGTCAGCGTTAGGAAGTCAAGTAGAGCACCTAATCCTATAGCATCCAAAAAAGATTTAATTTTCTTTATCCACATGTTAATGAGTTCTTTCTGCCACTGTGCGAACCAATCTCTTGCGGCACGTACAAGGTCTGCAATCTCCTCCTCCGGACATTTAACATTGGTATTAATCTCACCCCCAATGATATCTTGTAAGGACATACCGAATAGACTTATATCTTTCAGTTGGTCTTGGACGAACCCACCGACACTGAAGTCTTCGATGTCGGTATTCAACTTGTCTAGTTGATCTTGAGCATTCTTCTTAGCATCACCGACCGCAGTCTCGATGTCTTTCTTGAGTTGTTCTGCTTGTTGTTCTAGTGATTCTTTGTACTGAATTGCCTGCGCCTTGAACCCATCTATCTGCCCACGTATCCATGTCTCTACATCGAATGTGAGTAGAGCGGGTAGACTAGGTAGACCTAATGTATCCCATATCGTCTTAAACTTGTCAATCAACTTGCCGAATGCAGCATGTAGTGTGTTGGTGCAGAAAAGGATGATTTCATTCTTAAAGTAGTCCCATGTCAACTTACCCTTCCATTCATCACACAACACACCAAACTCGCCATCATAGTACTGGTACCCTTTAGGAACCATACCGTAGAACTTATCTACTTCGGATGTAATCTGTCTCTTGATACTTTCCTGTTCATCCTTCTCCAGTATCTTGAGTACATCAACACTGATTCCCATAATGGATACAGTGAACCCTATTGGTATTACCTTGGATATCATCTCCAACATCTTGGCTGGGATGTAGATATGGAACTCATCTATCAGTTCAGACCATGCCTCTCTACCTTCCTTCTGCCAGTTACGTATCTGACCTTTCTGCCAGTACGGTGATAGGATACTGGACTGTAGTTCTGCAAAGTCTTCTATCTGTTTGACGACATCATCTATCTGCTTCTGTACCTCGGCATCCAAGTCTGGGGTCGAAACGGAGTACGCCTTCAACTGACTAGGTATCATTAGGATGTCATTGTACACCTGAACGAACTCGGCCTTAGTAGGTAGAGTTGTACCAGAACATGGAAGTTCCGTCATCATGAGTTTAGTTTGACCACATCACCGTTCACATTAACGACAGGTGCGGTGACATTGATTTCACCGGAGGCCTTGATTGTTATAGTTCTAGCCTTAGATTCAGTAGCATCAATCGTCATGTTACCGTCTTTGTCTATCTCGTAGTACGTACCCGACTTGTGGTATTCTTTAATACGTTCAGCGCCAAGCGTATCATCATACTCTTTGTAGTGACCACTCTCTGTTTCATACACCTTGTTGTCTGGGTAGTTCTCTAGTGCCTTCTCGTTCGTGTCCCCTTCTTTGGGTACAGTACCGATAACCATAGGCAACTGAGAGTTCTTACCGTCCAAGAACATACCGAATACTTGGGTACCCTTGAGGATACCTAGGTATTGGCCCTTACCTTCATGTACCCCTTGAGTAACGGGTACAACAATCTGGGCCCATGGCAGGTCGTCTTCTTTAACATCATCGTAAACCCCGAAAACTCTAACCTTGACTCTACCTAGTTTCTCAGGGTCGTCCTTTACATTAACAACCTCACCAAGGAACCACCGAGTCTGGTCTCCATAGAAGTCAATAAAATTATTAGGTATCATATCACTTCACCATTAGATAGTTTTACTCCAGACATCGTCACGAAGTATGAACTTCGGGATATCGAATGTTTACATGCGAATATCAAAAAGTCACCGGACTTCTTAGTGTCATATACTCCCTCGGCGTTCTCGTCCAGTTTGTTACGTAAGAACCTAAGAGAAATTTTTCTACCTAGAGTGCTATTCTCATCACCATCCAAGAACTCTATCCCTTCAAGCACAAAGTCTATCTTGCTTTTGGTTAGCATATGGGTCATTGCTCGATTGATGATGTTCAATCTATATTGCGCTACTCCTTCGCTCTCTGAGTAGGACTTATCATTAGGGTGTGCGGAAGTCCCGCCTATCTGGCTTATACGCCTACTCTTTATGTCAGCAGTAGTCTCCGCATACCTATCATTGTCAAACAGCGGGGTACCCTTGTTGATTATATTATCTTTCTTCAAAGGTTTGATTACTTCTTCATCTACGTTGAATGTAAACTGGTCTACCTTATTCTTAGTTACATTTATGTAACGGTATTCCGAACCCACAAGTCCCTCTCTAATTAGTTTGAATAGATTTTCGGTGCCCTTAGATTGATACCTAACAATAAATCTTTCCCTTCTCTCAGGAGGGTTTTTTGTCATACTAAACTCACTCTCAGAGAAAGTGTACGGATGGTCGACAGCATTCACTGGAGCAGCTGACATAAGAGATTTCAGGTCTCTTAGTTGAATATCCTTTCCTACTAATGTGGAGTACAGATAATATGGATAACCGTCCGAGGTGGATGCTCGGTTCTTTATCCAGCACATGGTGTCCACCGGAGTTAGGTTAGGTACTATCACCTTCATCGACTGAAAGTCTTTGGAAACTTGGTTTATGTTTTTGTCGAAGTATTCTTTGGATATTTTGCCTATAATCTCGCTAGGCTTACCACTATACGACCTATTAAGATTGTGTAGGGCGGAGAGGTACCCGATATCCTCTATTAAATGAAATACATACATCTCAGATATATCGGTACTTTTATCAGATAGAACTACCTTATCGATGAAAAACGTTTTGGAAACAGATATTGTATTGTCACGATTACTCTTCAACGTAATACGTATCTTCTCTCCACCGGAAATGTCAAACCTCGAAACAATGTTGTCTCTATCGGTATATGCCAACATCGCGGTTAGGTAAGGTTTATCCAGATGTTCGAATATATCGATATCAGAAACCCCATTGGCTATCTCAGAAGAAAGCTTATCGTCTTTCACTTCAATGATTACAGATTCTATATTAATCGAATCAGCGGTATCGTCTGACATTACGACCTCAATGCTTCTTTAAATAATTTTTGTACTGTATTAACTGACTTTGGTTTGATAACTCGTATCTGTTTCAGTTTATCATTCTCTTCCAAGTAGAACTCTAGGTTCGTCTTAGGCACAGCATTCGTAGGTACACTCATGTCGGTTAGGTCTAGGTCTACCCTCTCGCCTTCTAATAGGTAGTAACGTACCGCAAGATGTCCTTGAACCGAACTGCTAATCGTAACAAAGTCGGTACCATACACAGCAAGTTCTCCTTGTTGAAAAGTTTCAACACCAGACATCTCTACGTGTATCTGTCCTAGGTCTAGGTTCTTATACTTAACAACCCCCACAGCATTAGATATGGAACCCGTTAAGGTATCCCCTACATTGAACACACTGTGTATAGGTTCTTGAGTGGTTAGAACATAGTTAGGGTAATCGGTTTTGGTCTTTTCGACAACTTGTTCGTAGCCAAGTGGCCATCCCTGTTCACGTATCTTATCATTCATTATATAGAATGTCCAGTGAAGATGTGGGTTCTTGTACAACATGAATGCTACTTGGTCTGCTCGTTCTCCACCTTGAATGTAATAGTCTTGGTAGAATGCTTGATTCAACTTAATATCGTCTAATATCTCTACATACGTAGAGATATTCTGTACCAGAGCAGTTTCTCCTTCGTCTCCAAAGGAATAGAACTGCAATGGGAAATCTTTAAAGTATGACATTAGAAACCGTCCTCTAATAGAATGTCTTCCCGATTCAGTGTCCTCTCTTCTACGAACGATAGAGACAAATCAATCTCGACTGGGTATCCATCTGGATGGAATGCCATGCTACTTGAATTGTAGTTAGTAGAGATTGCCTTTAGGTGACACTTCTTCATCTTAGTACCCACACGCTTCTTAACACCGGCTTCGTTCTCGTAGAACATGTCCAACTCAAACATGTGTGGGTACTTGTATCCCGCACTAATCCCGCCAACGACTATAGGGTCTGGGTATGCATAACCACGGAATCGTTTTATAATCTTCTCAACTTCTTTTGCTTCCCGAGCAGACTTAGGAATGAACTTGAACTGGAATGCGAATTCACGTATGTTAACACCCTTGAATACAGTTCTTGCATTAGGGTTCACGGTTACACCGAATGCGAGAGAAGTGACATTACCGGCAGTATTGTTGACCGAATTAGCAGTACGTTGTAATGCAAGTCCAGCAGCAGCACCCTGTAGGTTACCAAAGGCAAGGTCTGTTAGGTTGGAAAACCCTTTCCCTGTGGCCTCACCAAGAGTTTCGAGGATACCTTTACCTTGACTAAGAGCCCCTACAGCACCAGCACCCATTGGGCCCAGTTCCGGTTGCGCGTAGTTAAGACCATCCGCTTGTGTCATTGCAATGGGTAGGTATAGTTTAACCGAGTTTCCGGTATCCTCTACAGACCTATCAGAATACTCCATAGGACTTTCTTTTCCATGCTTTTCTACATACCGTTTATCCAAAGAGTTCTGAACTCTGGTCTTCTCTTCTCTATATTGGGCAGGGGTGAGTTCTTTGTTAGCATATTGTTGATCAATAGTTTTGCTTTTGTCATTCAATGCTTTATACTGCGCATCCCCATCTTCTCCCAACAGCTTACTAACTGTCGCACTATCTCCCTTCAGGGTTGGTGGTACAATCTCAAACACCTTAAATGTTATGCTCGCGCCGTATCTCTCTTGGTTATTAAGAGGGTATGTCAATTTTTCGGGCGAAGATAGGACGGAGTTCGATGGAGCGTCATGAGCCCTTTCAGCTTCAGACTTGTCTCCCTGAATGAACTCTTTTATCTCAGATACAAATTGTTTGATTGGCATTGGTGAACCCTATGTTTATAAATAGTATGACAGTATTTATACACAAAATTATAATGAAAACATATAAAGGTAGGTACAAACCGAAGAACCCAGAGAAGTATGCTGGGGACGTGGACAATGTCGTCTACCGTTCGGGGTGGGAACGACATGTTATGAAATGGTGTGACGATAGTCTGGACGTGGTACAATGGATGTCCGAAGAGTTGGTTATACCATACATCTGTGAGACAGACAAAAAACCTCATCGATACTTCATGGATTTTGTTATCAAATACAAGTCGGGTCGCGTTGTGCTGGTAGAGGTCAAACCTCACAAAGAGACGAAGTTACCTGTACGTAAACAGGGTAAGTCCCGTCGAACCATTCTGAACGAGGGTATGACCTACATCAAGAATCAGTCCAAGTGGAAGGCCGCGTCAGAATACGCGAAAGATAGAGGGTACCACTTTGAGATATGGACTGAGAACGAACTCACCGCCATGGGCATCATGCCCAAGTCTACCCAACGTATGCGTACCAAGAAACCTTTGAAGAAACTACCTCCATTCCGTAAGAAGAAAAAGAGTTAACTAGTTAATAAGATTACGTATAAATAGAAGTACGAATTTTAACGGATACATCGATGTCTAACATATTTCAGAGACTAGAACTACAAGCGTTCCGTGCGGGTATCACTCCACGCACCAAGGAATCTCGTAACTGGTTCCGACAGAAAATCAAGAACCTTCGTAGCATCAAGCGAGAAGAGTTAATGAGAGAAGACCCGTTAAAACAAACAGGTCAAGAAATTGTCGGTAACATGTACATGTTCTTCTATGACCCAAAGCATAAAGAGACCTTGCCGTACTACGATACGTTTCCGTTGGTGATAGTCGTGGGCCCTGCCGAGGGTGGGTTCTATGGGTTGAACCTACATTACCTTCCACCTATCCTACGTGCAAAGATGTTGGATGCGTTGATGGACATCACGACGAACAAGAAATACAATGACAGCACACGTTTCAAGTTGTCTTATGAACTGTTGGTCAAGAGCAGTAAGTTAAAGTATTTTGAACCATGTTTCAAACACTACCTGAACGACCAAGTAAGAAGTAAGTTCGCTATGGTACCAGCACCAGAGTGGGAGATTGCTACCTTCCTACCAACCGCTGACTTCCGTAAGGCGAACTCCAAGAAAGTATACTACGACTCCAAGAAAATGATAGGCGGTTAATAGATGGCTGGCATAGAACAATTAAAAGGTAAACTGACATCTAAGAATGGTATTGCGATGGCGAATCAGTTCGCGGTCACTCTTCCTTCTATGAGCGGTATAGAATCAAGAGAACTTAACCTAGTGTGTAAGGACGTTACTTTGCCAGGCAAACAGATAGTGAGTCTGGATAGAAACGTCGGACTATTCAATGAGAAAATTGCAAACGGTTTTGCAGTCGAAGATGTGTCGATGACATTCTATGTACTCAATGACTATGGTGTCAAGAAATACTTTGATGCGTGGGCGAAAAAAATAACTGGATTGAATTACATTGTAAAACCTGCTGGGGCCTCAGATGATGCGTCCGCAGAAGAAAAGGCGGCCGCTAAAGAAGCTCTTGCAGAATTCTCTAACTCTCTCAAGATGGGAGAATTGGGTTACAAAAACGATTATTCTAAGTCGATTATAATACGACAGTTGCGTAAACCTATCGCAAGGTTCGGATTCGACCTCGGCCCATTTGATTTCAATTTTGATGTTGGGGGTGCATCTATATACAGCGTAGAACTGTTAGAAGCATTCCCTACATCGCTTAGTTCGATACAACTGAGCAACGACGGACAACTAGTAGAGTGTACAATGCAGTTCTCGTACACCAACTGGAAAGTGATAGGGGACGAAAGAGGTTTATTAGATGGAAAACTCGATATAAACTTAGGCGGAATAATTTAAATTATAATATAGGATACATCATGGCTTTACCAAAACTGAACTCAGCACCAACATATGAAATGAAAATCCCTTCGACGGGACAGAGCGTGGTCTACCGACCATTCCTCGTAAAGGAACAGAAACACCTCCTTATCGCATTCGAAGCACAGAACCGCCAAGACCTAGTCCGGGCAGTTGTACGAACAATCGAGGCGTGTGTCGAAGAGAAGATTGATTCGCCCCTAACAACATTTGATGTCGATTACATGTTCACCAAGATACGTGCCAAGTCTGTTGGCGAGACAGCAGATATACTTGTTCCATGTGGAGAGTGTGACACTAAGAATGAAATTAAGGTCGAACTTGATAAAGTAGAAGTAAGTGGTGAGATACCAGAGATGCTGGTACAGATTACAGAAGATGTTACTGTTAAGATGAAGTTCCCGACGTACGAGGAATTTCTATCCAACCAGACTCTTCTGGACAGCTCTTCTGCAACAGAGGCGTTACTTCAACTTATCGTAACCTGTATGGATTCGGTCTTGACCGAAGAAGAAAGGGTCTCTATTAAAGATGAACCCCACGAAGAAATTGTAACCTTCTTGGAGTCTATGACGACCGAACAGTTTGAGCAGGTATCTGCCTTCGCTGCTTCGATACCCGCACTGACCCAAGACCTAGAATTCGCATGTACATCATGCGGTCATAATAATAAGAAAACACTGAAAGGACTTGACGATTTTTTTTGATAAATCTCTCTCATGACACCCTAGCCAATTACTACCAAGTCAACTTCCAACTACTGAATAATTTCAATTACTCGTTGGATGAAGTAGAAGGAATGATACCTTGGGAGAGAGAGATTTACTTGACGATGTTAGTTGACGATATCAACGAGAAGAATCAAAGAGCCAAACAGAAAGGATAACCAATGAGTCTTAAACGAGTATCAGAGAAACTTGGAGAACAGAACGAACTCTTAATGGAGATTGCTCTGGACATCTATGGGTATCTGGATAGTGCAATATCTAAGGTAGAGACCTCTAGTAAAACATTGGATGCTATAAACGCTACCAATAATAACATCTTAAATGTCGTACAATCGTTTCAGACTCAGGGCGGAGATGCCCTAGAAGAAAAGCGCGACAACAAACTGGCTGACAGCAAAATGCTCGCGGCCTTAGAGGGTATCCAGAAGAACACCAAGGGTGGTGCCACTAGCAAGAAGGGTTTCGGAGAGACTGCCGGTAAAGGTATCGGAGCAGGTGTTGGTGCTGGTCTAGGTTTCGCTATGAAAGGACTTGGTGCGGTCGCAACTCTTGGTGCGTTAGGTTTTGGTATCGGTGCATTCTTTACTGGTTTGGCATTAGGTGACAAAGCGCAAGCGATGATTGGCACGGATATGTCTGCCACTAAGAAGAATATGATTACTCTTGGTGAAGCATTCGCAGAAACTCCCAATGAAGGTCTTTTGAAAATGGGTGCAGCCATGGCGGTTGGTTCCATGTTCGGTAGTTTCAAAGGTGCCATGAAAATGGGATTCTTTGGTGCTGGTATAAGTGCGTTCTTCGGTGGTTTAGCATTAGGCGACAAAGGAATGGGTGCACTAGGCGTTGACGGTTCAACACTAAAATCAATGATGGTCAATATGGCTGAGGGATTGAACGCATTCTCTGGTACCTCACTAGCAGCACTAGGCGGTCTTATCGCATTTGGTAGTGCATTTGGTTCTGCCGCGGTTGTAGGACTTCCCCTCTTGGGTGCTGGACTGGCAGGGTTCTTTACTGCCTTAATGGGAGTTACTGAGTTACTTGGTGCGGCAGGCGTAGACGGTAGTGGTCTACGTGACATGTTGGTAAACACCGCAGAAGGTCTCGCGCCACTTAGTGAACTAGACGGAACTAACCTAATTGCGGTTGGCGGTGCCATGGGAGCACTAGGTCTAGGCATGGTCGCTCTAATGGGTGGTAGTGGACTTGCTGGAGTTATGGACTTCATTGGTAGCCTTTTCGGTGGAGACGACGAGACAATATTCGATAAGTTATATAATGGTCTACAGCCCTTATCTACATTGAACGCAGATAACCTTAAAGGTGTTGCAGACATCTCCAGTGTCATCGATGGACTATCCGATTCTCTGGACAGACTTATTGATACTGACTATGATGCGGTCAATGATTCTATAGGAAAGTTTGGTAAGACGATGGCATATGCAATACCTATGCTGGCTGCAATAAAAGGCCAGGGTACCGGAGAGAACCCTTATGTAGTCGGTGAAGGTTGGTTTGATGGTCAGAAGAAACTAGACTTCTCGCCAGGTATAAACAGCTTCACTCCTCAAGATGTACAGATGATGAATAACATCGCATCTGCGGGAACACAAATCTCTTCAAACTCTTCGGGACAAAATAGTAAACCAACATCCGCAGGGAACGTCAGTAAACTAGTGACCGAACAAGAAACCGCAAATACCGCGGCACCGGTTGTGATTATGGATAATAGTAGTAACACCTCAACATCCGGCGGAGGTGGAGGACACACGGTTTTAGGTGGGCCTATCTCTGCTTTCGATTCTATAGACCCTTACTTCTCTACCCGTCCCGCATAAAAAAAGGGGAACCGAAGTTCCCCCAAAATCTCATTTACATGAGGGAGATAACCTTAATCTTCTGCAGCCATCTGCGCGAAGTATGACAGGGTATCATCTTCCTCAGCAACAACCGCAGGGGTAGGTGCAGGGGAAGAGACTACAGTAGGTTCAGATGCTTCACGCATCGGAGCAGCCTCAGCAGTCTGAGCAAGTGCTTCGTTCTTGATAGTTGCACCAGCACCAGTCGCAAGACCCAATACGGTCTCCAACTTATTCTTCAACTCATCGTAGGTCTTAAACCACTTATCGTCATGTGCGTTAGGGTAGTTGGGTACTATGAACTCGTTTAAGTCATACAGACCATTGTACACCGATTCAAGTTGTGTCTCATCTGCTCCTAGGAACTGAGATGGGCTCTTGAAGTCTGACTTATCATAGTTTCTGTAACCCGCAACATTACGAATCTTCAGTTCGAAATCCGCACCCGCCCAAAAGTCAAAAGGATTGACTGGCTGTTCGCCTGGGAATTCTGGTTGCATCTGATCCATAATCTTATCAAAGATCTTCTTACCGAACTCGTAGATGAAGGTTTTGCCATTATTGGCAGGGTTCGCAGGGTCGTTAATAACTTGAATGTTAGTAACGTAGTGTAGACGACGCTTCTGTCGACGTGCAGTCTCCTTATCTTCTTCGATACCGGAGTTCCACAGACGGGAGTTCAACTCACCCAGTGGGTCATTCTGACCTAGGGTAGTGAGAGAACGTTCGATGTACCATTGTCCGGTTGGGCCCTTAAAGGCGTGATCCCAGTAACGTACCCACGGTAGGTCTTGACCTTCAGTAGCAGGTAAGAATCGAATAACCGCGTAACCGTTGCCCTGTTCATCAACAGTAGGTTTCCACTTGCGGTCGTCTTGGTATTTGTTAGTGTTAGATACTTGTCCAGATGCAGCAGTGGCGGCAGTAACAAGTTTTGAGATGTCCATAGATTTGGACTTTAGATTTGCAAAAGACATAAAATTTCCTTAATATAAACTTAAATATAAACAATGTATGTGATTGCCTCAATGGGCATAGCTATTTATACGTCAAGTGTGTTCTGCTTGGGCAGAAAGTTCAATTGACGGGCTTCACTCTCTAGATGTTCCACTATAGTGGGAGACAGATACTTCTTGATGTCTTCCAGTTCTAGACCGTTCTTTTCACAGAGATGTACAATGGAATCCATATATGTCATTCTGTGTTGGAACACGAAACTCTCTATCATAGCCGAGAATGATTTTTTGGTTAGAAAGTTCTCTTCTGTTTTATCATCCATCGATTACCTCAATCGCAGTGATATTATCGACACGGAAAGACCGCCAAGATTGCTTATCAATTGCGAATGCGCGAATGACGGATTTGTTAACAGAGAAGTCTTTCACTTGGTTAACTTTTGATTCCGACAACTCAGGCATATAGTCAGTCTGGAGAGTACAGGGCATAACCCTCTGTTCCCCATTAACCTTATTAAATGTAACCTGAAGAACATTACTTCGGAGTTGGTCAAGCACTTTATCATAATTAAACATTTCGTTCTCCTTAGAAACGTTCGTATTCATCGTTATCAGACTCAGAATCTTCTTCACCAGAGTCAGCATGTACAGCCTCAAGAAACTCTTCGTTACCATCTAATACCGCAATGGTGTGTTCGAATGCTTCAAGAGTAGAAAGAACCGCCCGGCGAGTGTCGTTCTCTTCGTCGAGGGCAAAATACTCTTTGGCATAAGTTTCTAGAGTCTCTAGATACGCGTGACGCATATACTCACGAGTAATGAGTTCCACATCGTTGCGAGGATATTGGCCTAAGTCAATTAGGTTTTCAATCGGTTGGGACATTAATTCCATTCCTTATTTTGGTTTGCTTGATATGTATCGGAGAAGTTTGAGGCAACAAAACTATCCTCATCACTCCAACGTACATCTGATTTATAGTCCTGACGGTCAAGACTTACCACTTCGTTCGCAAGACGTTCATTTGATTTAATAATCTTACTACGCTTATTACGCTTCTGAATCTTTAGTGCTGCTCTGCGAATCATTGCATAACGTACTTCTTTTGATATGGACATATTATACCTTTTTTAGTGGGGGTGTGTCAAGGGCTATTAAAAATTATTTTCAGAAGGATAACCGCGTTTCTTTGCTTCCTTCTTTTTGTCTATATGAGTAGACGCACGATTAAACTTCCGCGCATATTTTGCGACAGGATTAGTTCTAACTATAGTTGCTTTCTTTGCCATGTCAGTTACCCGAACGAATGCTAGGGTCATAGTCGCTATCATAAGCAAACAGATTCGACCACTTCCTCAACTTGATTAGTTTCTCTTGGCGATAGTCTTCGACCGCACTGTACGATACAACTTCCCATTGTTGTAGAAGTTCTATCATACACACAAGGTCACCGACCTCTTTCGCCAATCGGTCTAGATTGTCTTGTTGCTGACCGAATCGTTTAATCTTTGATGCTTCCTGAATAACTTCAGCACACTCTTCTTGCAGAATGGTGAGCAACTCAGTACAACTGTCATTGTACTTCAACATTAAAATTCTACCCTGTCGTGGAAGGGAACTGCACCAGAGAATTGACCCCCAGTAATATCACGCACCTTTTGACGGAATCTACTGTCGGCCGTGGCGACATATGTACCACCCATCATAGGACGTTCAGTCCCTAGGTAAACGGGACGTACGAAACAAGTCCCTTTAACGTACCCCTCCACCAACTCAACCGCAGGGCGGCCTACAGTGGGTTCAAACGGGCCTTCTACATTCACAACAGTCACCGATGTGAAGTTGGAACTTATGCCGTTGTTAGAACAATCACGCATATCCGAACGGAAAATATCAGCTATCATACCCATGTTACTTAACCCCCACAACTTTGTTATTCTTGAACTCGACACCTTCAGGGCCAACCAACTTACCCAGCATCCAGAAGTCTTCTGCCTGAAGTTTAGAAACATCATTGGAGTAACCTTCTTGGACATAATCCGGGCCTAACTGGTTGTACGCGTTGAGGTAGTTAACTGCCTCTGTCACTGTATCAAAGGTCTTGGCGTCGTGCGTATTGGACATCTTGGGTTTTGCATAAAACATAATATATTCTCTCTTTATCAATTCAATAGGGTCATTATAACAGGCTGACAGTATATGTCAAGGCCTTTTTTCATTTATTTTTAAGGTGGACATATTCGCGTTTCAGGAACCACTTGTACTTTGCAAAGTAATCCTTCGCTTTGTAGTCCGGTCGTTTTCCAGTGAAGGTCTCAACCTCATCACAGTGTTCGAACCACATCTCGTTACACCACATTCGAAAAGTCATACCAGTCATTACGCAGCCTCCAACACATAAGGCTTACTGAACGTACCGACGTTGATGTCAGTGTAGTGACTTCTGTGGAAGTAATCAGTCATGCTGTCATCTTCACAGAAGAAGTCTGGCCCTTCCATCGCAGCCTTTAACTCAGTCAAGAACGCAACGACAGTAGGACACTCGTAGTTCTCAGCAATCCAGTAAGGGTTGACTTGAATATAATCACGAGGGCCATACTCACTAACAGGCAGAGCGCCCAAGATGTCTAACTTACCACTCTTGATGTTGCAGACTAAAGTACTGTGATGACGAACGGCAATAGTACCTTTCATATTGTACTTCTTTAATACTGCTTTGACTGCTGGGGCTAACTTCTTTTTTTCTTCTTGACTTACAAACGCCATAACTTTTCTCTCTCTGTTTATCAATTCAATACAAGTATTATACACCAACCACAAATAAAGTCAACACTTTTTTTACTTTTTCTTAGAACATTTTGTTATATGCTTATTCCAAAAGGTGTTTAAAAATCCACCCTCTTCCCACATCAGAGGCAAGCTCTCGTTCGCCCGTTTCTCTTCTTCCATATGAAGATTGACATACATTAATAGACCAAGAAACGCAAAGAGGGCAATACCTAGGACATCATATACCAGTTCCATTACTTCACCCATACATGACTATAGAGTTCAGGGAGATTTTCACAAGACCATTTATCAGTCTCTTTGTAGTTGATGACTCGCACACACTCGTTGCTTGAATTACTCACGTGTACTTGAGGGGCATCCCATATACCAGGCATTGACCAAGCGTATCCAAACAATA
>Ga0206131_10002899_pt1 | contig 20232 bp, 26 predicted proteins | sample Helgoland_Spring_FD_148636 | JGI IMG/M metagenome (GOLD analysis project Ga0206131, IMG submission 148636) | Pelagic subsurface seawater microbial communities from Kabeltonne, Helgoland, North Sea - Helgoland_Spring_Bloom_20160517_1 | ecosystem: Environmental > Aquatic > Marine > Epipelagic ...
ATCCTCAGATCCTTTCAGTGAAGTTGCAGATCTATGGGACAGCGCAATGCTGCCCCATAAGTTGGCAGAAATTAGCTATATACTTGGCTTGCAGCGCCGTTGGTGTAAGTGGTGTCACCTGAAGCCGATATTGTTGCTTTAGGGCCCACGCGGATCATCTTGGCGGCGAATTCCTTTACGTCGCGTGCCCGTTTGGTTGCAAGATCGCCTGCATCAAGCTTGGCGAGGCTTTCTTGGGCGCGCTCATCAAGGTCTTTCCCGGAGGATACGAGTACAGCATCGATGATGCCGGCTTCATTGCAACCATACACAATAGTGCCGGTGCCGTTATCATTGCAGCGCACCAGGGCAACTGCGTAGTCTTCCTCGTAGTCGGTGTTTGGCTGGATGAACGTTGGCAGATCAAACGTCGACACACCAACTTGGACCTCTTGCAGTCCTTCAAGGGCAAGCTTTTTGAAGTCTTCTTTAGACATAGAGCTTGATTTTGTAGTTGTAGACAAGCGGCGCACTTCTTCTATACCACCACATTCTTGCACATAACTGGTGAAGCTTTGATCAGGGCTCTTCATGTCATGAGCAATAGCAACCACGCGGGCGTAGGCCTCTTCACGGCGTCCTTGGCTTGCGAACACATAGCGGATCACTTTGAGCGCCAAGCTGGTGTTGGCTTGTGTTTTTACTTCGAGGTCCGTTAGCAAAGCCGCAAACGCACGGCGCTTTCCAACTTCTGTTTTAAGCTCGGAATAGAGCGCGTACACGCTCTCTAGTATTGCGTAGAGCTCATCATTAGATGCGCGCAGCGTGCCTTCTTCCCAAGTTGCGCGTGCTGTGTGCATTGCGTCTAGCCGCTTGTGGATATCAGTTTTAATTTGTGTTTGAATAGACATGGTTCTTCCTTTCAGATTAGGCCTGCAGGGTTGTGCAAACCGTTGAGTAAAAGCCCGCCGCCAATGAACATTGCTATCGGCAGGTGATGGGCTCCAGCATTTAAGTGTCATGCTAAGACTTGCATAGCCGAACTATCGGGCTAGTTTTTGACTCCAAACGCAACAAACGGAGATGGAGTCATGCCCAAAGACTGGGCCTATGAAAACGCGGAGGCACTGAGCTTTGTTACAGCCCCGCCTAACAACGCAGAACTTGCGCATACTCGCTTCAAAGGTAGCCGAAACATGCCTTATAAAGGTGCTGAGCCATATAAATCTTCGATTTATTATTGGTGGTGGGCATTTTTGAAGCGCAACAAAGATTATAAGCAAACATGCCGGAAATGCGGCACAGGCAAACTCGCGCGTCTTTATCGAGACTTTGGAAACATCTTTGAAGGCAGTTTTTTAGAATGGTGGAAGGGCCACAAGACACTGTTCGCAGAGCAGCGACATTTGAATGCACACGGCGATAACGATCACGAAATAGTATATCATATTGACCCTTATCGTCCACTTCACCACATCCAAGAAGAGATCAAAGCACTTCACATGCGCGCACATGCAATCATGCCTAGGTTGGGCTCTAGGTCCAACTCAACTGCTCAATATCCAATTTACACCAATGTCTCTGCGCATACGCTCCACCGCGTTTTGACCATATGGGATCTCAAACAAACTAACCCTGCACATCGCGCATATGATCTAGGTATATTGGCAGGGCTACGCCCGAACTTGATGCCTCCGTCTAAGTACGGCGCCAAACGCACGTTAAAAGCCCTTGAGATTGAGCGACGCAACAAGCGCGCACGCATTAGCATATCCAATCAAACCAACCGATATTTGCGAACAGCGGCGCAATACATTGAGAATGTTGGACTTGGTGAATTCCCTAAAGCGTTACGCCGTTAATATTTTTATATTGATTTTATCGATTAATAATCCAAACACGCTGTTTAGAAACGCCATGTTTGAGTTTTTTGTCAAACACGCTGTTTGCAACAGTAGTGTTTGGTCACTTGTGAATAAACGCCGTGTTAACACGGCATGTTAAAACAGCGTGTTTACTCCAAAATTTACTAGCTCGACAGTCTAGCAGTGCTCACTTTGGATAGGGCAGATTTGCTGTGTTTGTGTTGAGATGGTGTGTGTTTGGCTTCAATATTCCTCCGCTAACATAATAGTGAGTATGCGTGCTGTGACAGCTGGATCACTGGGATCGGGTGAGTGCATCTGTAGATCAATGTCGTAGTAATCGATCTTCCAAAAGATTGTGCTTTCCCCAAATTGAATTAAGCCGAAGTCATGCTCGAAATATGGGTCGTTGATGGGCGTGAAGTCTTCATATTTACGTACCTTGTCGAGAATGTAGGCGACATCACACTTGCCTAGCTCAGAAACGCCTTGAGTAATCACCACACGACACTCACCAAATGTCTGCCGTGCTTGATCATTAAGTTCTGCTATTTTTGCTGTGGTAGCGTCAGGCATGCGCTGAAGCTTTGTCAGCACTTGGTTTGACTGCAGGTTTGCGCTCTGCCATTAGCTTGTCTCGTCGCGCTATGATGGGATCACGCTTCATACTGCGATCGACTGTTTTGAATGTTAATTTTGCCAAATGTGTCATCTGCGCATCTTGCTGTTTGGTTACAGCTAAAGCGTATGTTCAATTTGATAATTGGACTACCGAAAATACAGTCAAGTAACTGATTTTATGTATTACTATTCGATTATGGCTGATTGTGTATATACCTGCAATGTTGCCCCGATATGTACTTGTGGAGTAATGGCTGACTTTAGAGCAGCGTAGATACACCGACCCTACGCTCATAAAAAAGCGTCTAACGGTTTGCTCCGCTGACGCTGTGTTAAGCTGTTATCTCTCTGTCTGTTTTGCCATCTTCGTTTGAGCTTTGTAGATGTTTTGTGTTGTTTGCTAACTGTAGTTTGAACAACTGCTCGTGAACAAGGATGTGCCAAGTCCTGCGCCTTTGGCATTTGTCGTGTTCAAACTGCTCAGGTGATTGCTGCGCGAAGGGGCTTAGCCACGCTCCATCATCTGCAAATCACTGCATGCCTCATATGCTGCCTTTTGATCGTCTAATGCCTGTTGCGCTTGCCTAAGCCAGAGTGGGCTGGCTGCCCTTTGAATGCGTTGTGCCTGTTGTTGAGTATAGTGCTCATCCAATGCATGATCCGTGAGGTAATAGGACTGCTCTACAGTCCAACTAAGCTTGTCCAGAATAGTATCACTGCCCATGCGCCAATACTCGTGTGTGACGTAGCTGGCCACTGCGGCACGGTCCTGCACTGGCATGATCCAATTCTTAGCCAATGGCGCTGTTTGCGTATGGTGCTGGGCCCATACAGCGTTGAGTAAACAGCACATGCTCTGCGTGTTCTTCAGTGGGCTCTTCATTACAAAGTGAACGTGATAGTTCTCGTGATCTGAGCCTTCGTGGGCAAAGCACCAGCGCGGCACGCGCATGTTCTGACGTTCAGCAGCTTTGCCAAACATCACTCGGTCCATCTTGTTCAAGTAGCTGCGCAGGAGTTTATCAGCGCTGCTACGTCCAATGGTTCTGCCATTCACAAACTTGAGTGTGCCGAACACATTCCAGTCTTGTGTCAGCAAGTGATCAATCAAAGCCTGTCGTTCTTGTTTGCGCTGTTCATATGTCATGCTCGTCTCCGCATGTATTTATCAACGAGACAAGAAAACCCTGCAAAAACGGCTGTAACTTATGAACAGCGCAGCAAACGGCTCACACACACCGTATCTTCGCTCAATCGAGATAAATACCAGTGCAAGCAGCGCATTGGAGGCAACATATGAGCATAAGATTACTAGAACACCTAAGAGACGAATTGATCGCCACTGGCATTGTGCACAACACCCCAGAGTTTTGTCGCAGCTGGCTTGGGCGCAGTGAAGGATATATCCGTGTGCTGCGTTATAACCGCATTGATCCAAGTGTAGAGACGCTAGCGATTTGCTCTAACAAGCTAGGCCATTATGCAGCGCGTCTGAATGGGTCAGATGCTGAGGGTCATAAAGCGTGGGCACTTAAGTTGATCAACCTCAAAGCCCTATGTGACAGTGCCATTTCAAGGCAAGCTGAGGCTGTGTGGCGTGCACCAGAAAGGATGGCGCCATGAGTGCACATCCAAAATGGGTTATACAGCCTCAAAAATCTGCGCTGTGGTTTTTTATAGGCCAGTACTTAACAATCCGAGGTGGTCTTTTGCAGGCCCCAAGCGCGCGAGTTAGGGGGCACCGCAATGAACGATCGTGAAGAGCTGCGCCGCCTGATTGATGTTATTGAGAAAGGCTCTGGCAGTGGCAGTCTTGAGCAGGCCATTGATGACATCAAAACCTTTGCTAACACTGCAAGCTTTCTAGCCAACAAGCTGGATACACGGCTCAAAGGTGGTGAGGTCAAAGCAAAGAGTAAACCCAAATCGCGCGTGGGAAAAGCAATAGCGTCAGTGCCTAAGCCCAATATACAAAAGGCACCAAGTTCGAGGTCTGATCCGCTTCCGACAAATACATCTGGAATGCCAAAAGCGACCAGTATCGCAACATCACAGGCTGATTTTGAGAGGCTTAAACCTCAGAGGTCGCAACCGCCCGTTGGAGCTAGTTGATCGAAATGGTGTCTTTTGTCGTCTGTGCTGCGGTGTGCGGGCTCGAACTTAATCGTGCCGCTCTGTGTGGCAGCCTACGCGGGTTGGTGACTTACACAGGATTTAAGCGTGTAATTGCACGGTTTTTGGTCAAAGAAGTGTGTTTGATTTGCTCATTGTGCTTTCTTTAGAGAGGCATAGTTAGAATGGAATTAGGCAGATGAATAACAAAGAAACAGAAGCACTGATTTGTAATCAGTAGGTCCGCGGTTCGAGTCCGTGTGGGGGCACCATCTCAAAATCTTCTGGTTTGAAACCTCCTAAAGCCTTGAAAGGTAAGGAGGTTTTTGCGGTTCGATAACCCTCTTTTCGGTCATAGGGCAATGGCTCTGCAAATACGAGTTTTAGCACTGCACGTTTGTCTTCAAGCCGATCAGAAGCCCATAGATTACAAGGACTTGCGAGGAATTGAAAAGCGGTTCGATAAATTGTCTCAAAGGGAGCAAGAGGAGTGCCGCATTTGTCAATTTTCTCGGTTAAAAACACTTTCTGTTCATCCATCTCGCGTAGACGCGCCTCATAAGCGGTGACCATCGCATCGTTGTTTGTGTCTATCAGACGGTCCATGATCTGGGTTGATTTGCGATCCATTAAGGAAAGCTGCTTTTTCATCGCATCTTTATCATCTTCGGCAGATTGTAATTTCGTCTGCCAGATATCACGCAACATCTCAAAAGCCATTGCGAACAGGTTTGCACTTGGGCGCAGGTCTTTCAGCAGCAGTTCAAACTCACCTTCAAGCTTTTCTTTGCGGAAGGATTTACGGTATTCTACGCACCCTTTCGTGTCGCACAGGTAGTATGGGTATTTCGCACTTCGCCCTTTTGACCAACAGGCCGTCATAGGCTGCTCACAGCAGCCACAGGTGACAAAGCCACGTAATGGGAAGTCTTCGTTCAAGTCTTTGCGAGCTGCTAGCTTGGTAGTATCGAGCATACGCCTTTGTAGCATCTGATACGTTTCAAAATTGACCAGCGCTTCATGTTTGCCGGGCACAAGATGCAAGCCCCAATCATCGTGGCTGAGATAGCCTGCATAGACGGGACGATTGAATATCTCGATAATCCGCGTGAGATGCACGGTACCTTTACGATCTTTCGGAAAGGTTGGCTGTCTTTCCAAAAACCGCTTCACTTCGGATTTTGACCGTAGTCGACCAGACGCATAGCGTTCCATAGCATCTGCAATGATGGACGCGACGGGTTCATCCCGCACAAGCATTTTCCCATGCCCTGATTTGGTTTCAAATTTATAACCAAGCGGTGCACCAAACACCCAATAGCCATTTTGCATTCGCGCACGCATCCGGTTCTTTGTTTGCTCGCCGTTTTTCTCGCGTTGGTGTTGAGCTACGCTGGCGAGCAGGTTTTCGACCAGCAGGCTGTCGGAATCTTCACCAAATTCGATAGTAGGGCTTTCCAGCTTGCCGCCCGCTTTCGCCAGAGAAGCACGAAGTTGTAGATGTGCCTCAAGTCCACGGGCAAGGCGGCTAATGTCGTCAATGATCACGACAGTGCCAGTTTTGCGGTTCTTGCGCAGATATTGCAACATATCCAGCATGGCAGGCCGCGCGGCCAGTTTACCACTCATATCGTCTTTGAAGACCTTGGCGACGTCATAGCCTTTGTGGGACGCAAATTCCCGACAGCGGGTTTCTTGCGACCCGAGGCCATCTCCTTCACGCACCTGTTTTGCGCCCGAAACGCGGCAATAGATGACAGCTTTTTGTGTTTTTGGTTTTGGCATTTTCTATGATTTTCCTTTCTGCCCGTTGAAAACTTTCAGAAGTTGATTTGAATGAACAGCGGAGTGCTCTGATGATATCACATCTCCAGCAACAAGTGCATTTTCGACAACGTGCCCTTCGATACATTGCTGCGTCGCATCATCGCCAAAGGCCCGTTCCACAAAGCTTTCCATCATACGGCCCACCGTGTGGATAAGCTCGATTTTCTGGTGTTCAGACAGGTCGAAGTGATCGACATATTTGCGGTAACGATTAATGCAATGGGACATAGGAATACGCTTTCTGGCCGACAGATGCGCCAGCCGTTCAAATTGTGAATGTGGGTAAGATGCTGCACGGACCTGTCGGTCAACATGGTAACATCAGTAAATATATGGAAATCATCAACGAGAATTACAAGTCAGTCAAAAGACGCAATTCTGGTGTTGATGGGAAAACAATCTCACAATATACACAATAAGTCAATACTTATTACCTAAAGGGAATATTCAAGAAACGCCCATAAATCGCTACCATTCGCTGCGCACGGCATGAACTGGTAAGATGGGGGACTTTACTGCTGTTGCCGAACCCTCGATTAGCCGAGTATATTCGTTCACATGCAGGAACCTCATAACATTCGCCAAGTAGTCTTTCTAGATGGTCCAATAGGTGTTGGCAAAACCACTTTTGGTCAGCGTTTGGCTTTAGAATTTGAGGGTTGCTTCATTGACGGCGACGACCATTCCAAGGCCAACTTACCATGGTTTGCATCAAGCCTATCGACGAGCAGAAACATACTTAGGGCGACAAAGAACGCGTTGGCATCAACGCGCATAGTGTTTGTCGCTTATCCAATACGTTGTATTAACTGGGTTTTCTTTGAGAAAAACCTTCGCGCGGCACGGATTAATCCAGTTCTCGTAGGACTACAGGCTCACCCAAACTCCATCGCTGACGTTTGCCGACATCGTCATTTATCCGACGTCGAACTGGCTCGATCAAGAGAAATGATCGTCCAAGGATATGGAAACCGCCAGTTTAGCAACTTATTTGTTCAAGCTGACGCGGGAGCACTGCACGAGGTAGTCCAAAATGCCAAGACTGCCTTACAAGAGGAACTGACCAAACCAATGTAGGTATGGGCTCAGAGCAGACATCTGACGGTTTTTGTCGGTTGACCGGTGCCAGCCCAAAGCGGACATGGGCGATCAACAGGTCGGGCGGTTTCCGGAAGTTCGCTGCAATTGAGTAATCTATTTATTGACGTGACAAGCGGACATCGAAATCACACTTTGACTTTGGTTTCGCAAAAGATATTGTTCAATATGGCCTCGCTTACTCAAATCGAAGTATTGTTACCCGAATTTCGTGCATATTCGCGATCAATTTCTAAGTCACAGGATGAAGCAGAAGATTTGGTTCAGGATGCTATTGAACGGGCGTTGCGAACAGATAAATGCCCGAACAAATTAGAAGAGCTGCGCCCTTGGATGTTTAGGGTTATCCGAAATCTTAGTATTGATGAGTTGAGAAAAAAACGCGTGCGTCGGGAATATATTCAGGCGCAGGAACGTCTATCTGATGGGCTCTCTTCACACCCTGATGTGGCACGAGATACATTATTGCGCATTGCTTTTGATAAATTGCCACCAAATGCACGGGAAATACTGTTTCTAGTGGATATTATGGGTACTAAATATAGTGAAGCTGCAAAGATCATCGGTGTTCAAAATGGCACAGTTATGAGCCGAGTCAGCAGAGCACGCAGACAGTTGTTAGAATTGGTGGATGGATCAGAGATCACCGAGGCGCGTAGAAAGAAGAACTAATGGACTTGATTGAGGAAGATGATTGGGATGCCTTGAGCGCCTATTGCGATGGTGAATTACCTGCGCCTGATGCTGCTATATTGGAAGCTCGGTTAGAAAAAGAACCTGCGTTACAAGAGGCCTTGGCGCAAATTCAAGGCATCGGGCTGGCGTTGCGTCCCTTACGACCCGAGATTGGACCCATGCCTGCCGCTCAGAAGCCAATACAACAACGTTATGGGTATTTTGCTATTGCCGCCTCTATAGCGTTGTTTGTTACATTTGCGGGCCAATTCCTCTTCGACTTCAAATCAGCGCTTTCACCATCGGATCAACATCAGGCGTTCTTGCAGCAGGAATTTAATGTCTCAACTGATGATATTCGAAAAGTGAATTCCAGAAGTAACATACCCGATTTGACCAGTGCAAACCTTGTTTTGGTAGCCAGTGTCGCTGGCAATGATGAAATTCAGGCATTCCATTATGCAGGTCGCAATGGGTGTCGGCTAACGCTTGCCATTACAAAGAGCGATCCGCCAAATATTAATGTAACACTTGATTTACTTACCGCGTCATGGAGCAGCGTATCAGGTCATTACACATTATTGGCCACCAGAATGGACAGCAATCGCTTTGCCACCATCTCCAAGTTCATACGCTTTCATTTTGATCAGAAGGGTCGTCCTGTAACCACTATGGCGATGCAAAACGCGACCGAAACCGCAGCCCCTTGCGCGGCGGCTTAAGGCCTTTCGCGTTTTACTTGAGACACCAGACATCCCTTAACGCGTTGAAGTCGTTGATTTCAGGCAGCGTTAGGTTATTCAAGTCGAATGCGAAAGGCTATTGGCAAGGGACAACGTCATCATTCAATCGGTTTAGGAAAATTTGGCCGATCTTCACCGTAATGCACGGCCAAATAATCCAGAATTACTGTGCGATCAGGCTCTTCGATCTCATCCATTTCCTGTTCGTCCACCATCCAGACAAGCAGTTCATCCCAGTGGGTACGGCTGAGACCCTGCTGCGCGACAATCCGTTCAGAATGACAGGCCGAACAGGCGTAGAAAGTTTCTTCAGCTCCCGCCGCGTTGAATAGCACGCCAAATTCAGCAAGTTCTTCTGCTGTTCCGGCCTCGGGTTCGACTGTTCCCGCCGCGATGGCCATGTCCAATGGGGTGTCCGATTGGGTATTAAGAAAGGCAATAAGGTTCAAGCGGTCGGCCGGTTTTTTCAAACCTGCAAAGCTCATTTTTGTCCCTTTGACCAGTGCTTTTGGTTTTTCCAAAAATGCATCTAGTCGATCAAGTTCCCATAAACCACCAAAGGCAGTCAGAGCTTTTGAGTATTTGGCCCCTTCCACCGAGGCGACGGGACGCTGAAGGATGCCATAAAGATTTGGTCCAACCTTGTTCTTCCCACCACTGGAAATCGTATGACACGATTTACATTTCTTGAAGACCTTCTCTCCTTTAGCGATATCTGCATTAACAAGTTGCTCCAAGAGCGGCTCTTGGGCCTGAACATTTGACGCCACAAAAGCAGCTGTGGATAGTACAGCCGCACCAAAAACGAGGTATTTCATTGTCTCTCCCATAAAAAGGGCAACCATTTATTGATTGCCCCATAGTCTTATTGATTGTTGGATTAGCTGGCGCGCACGCCGACACGGTGCATTGTGTTGTTCAGATACCCCTTCGGGTTCCAATCAATTGCAAAGGGTTGCATGACACCATCGCTATCCGTGGCACGCGCCCATATTTCATAGTAACCAGCTTGCGCAAATTTGGCAATTGTACGCCAATTTTGCCATGCACCAGAGTTCACTGGTTGGTCCAGTTCTGCATCTTGCCACGTTGCCCCAAAATCCAATGAGACTTCAAGTTTCTGAATTGTACGGTCCCCAGCCCAAGCATGGCCGCGCACGTCTGTTTCCATACCAATGTCCGCATTGTTCGCAGGAAAAGTGACCAAAGATTTTACGGGCATACGCTCGATAATTACAAAATCTTCTTTGGCTACTTCTTCTCCAGCAGAAACTTTACGATTTGGAACACGGTAGGCCTTGCCAGTCATTTTCGGTCCGTCATGGACGATATCACGCAGCTCAATCCGCTTTAACCATTTCTGAGCCGTGGATGCTGGCCAACCTGGCACAACAAGGCGCAACGGTGCGCCGTTCATTGGATGCAAGGGCGCACCATTCATTTCAAACGCAATCAAAATATTGTCGGTCATTGCCTTGGAAATCGGCACGCCGCGCGACAAGGAAAGTTTACCCGCTTTACCCGACAAATGCGTATCGGCACCATAATGTGCGGTGTAAATTACGTTGGACTGAACCCCCGCTTTTTCCAACACGTCTTTCAGCCGAACACCTGTCCATTCAGAACAGGCAACCGCCCCGTAAGTCCATTGGTTGCCTTTTGCAGGTGGATCAAAAAATCCGCGACCATTGCCACCGCATTCCAGCGTAAGGGCCATTGTGACAACTTCGAACTGCTCCCGCAGATCGGCGATTGTTAATTTCATTGAATTGTCGACGAAACCGTCAATCGTCAGTTCCCATGTGTTTGGGTCAACCTCTTCTGGTGGGATACCGTTGTTTCGAACGAAATGACGTGATGTCGGCGTAATGGCATCGTCCAACAATTCTGGAGGTGTCTCAGCATTCACGGGGCGATCATTTAATAGCGTTAAACCGTCCTTGCCCATAAGCACGTTGTCTTGCGCCATTGCTGCCGGCACAAACCCAATCGGCATGTTGCGATGAAACGGGATAGATGTCCCCACCATCGCCGCCATTGTTGCCAGACCCGTTTTTTTCAAAAAACCGCGGCGATCCGAATTGGCCACACGCCCAAAGAATTCTTTATCGGCTTTTTGGGGGTCTTCCGCGAAAAAGCTATATACATCCCGTGTCTCATTATCTTTTGGTGACATTATTTTCTCCCTGTTTTACCAGTTCCATCCCCGAAGTGATGCAACCCACTACAAGAAAGACGTGCCAAGTCTTCAAATAATTCCATAATTTTTTATCTTACCATTTCCCTAATTATTTGTTGCGTTGGATATTGAATGTTTTTCTACCCCAACTTCTCAACGTTTGTGCAGGTGCAGCGAATGTCTATTTCAATGGATAACACGGAAGCATAAGCAGTTGGGACGAAAGGCAGGAATGGGCCGCCAGTGAAGGCGACCCAAAATTGTTAAATCTCTACAGCTTCGGAAATGGCCAAAGCATCCTCTAGTTCTACACCAAGGTAACGGACAGTGCTGTCCATTTTCGTGTGGCCTAGCAACAACTGCACGGCACGCAAATTTCCCGTTTTCTTGTATATCTGCGAGACTTTGGTTCGGCGCATAGAATGGGTTCCGTAGGCGCTTGGTTCCAACCCGATTGACTTAACCCAATCTCGAACGAGGCGCGCATACTGGCGTGTGGATATGTGATACCGATCATGAAATCGGCCCGGCCACAGGAATTCCGATCCGACCATCATCGGGTCTTTCAGCCAAGTCACCACAGATTTGCGTGTCCCTTCTGTGATTTCAAAGCGAACAGGTTTTTGCGTTTTGCTTTGCAACACAGAGGCTCGCTCTTTCATTTGACTGGCAGTAAAGACATCCGCAACTTTCATACTTACTAGATCACACCCTCGCAGCTTGCTATCGATGGCCATATTAAAGAGAGCCAGATCGCGGGTATTTTCAGATATTTCCAAACGAACACGAATGGCCCAAACGTGTTTTGGTAACAGTGGGCGTTTTTGCCCGACAATACGGCCCTTATTCCAAGCGTGACGTTTTGGCAAAACAGCGGGTAGATTTGAGTATTGCATAACAACTCCTCCTATCCACCGCGCTCCTCCTCATCGCCAACCAGACGTTGCCCATTGAACTGTCAATGGCGCCTGAATATCCGGCCATTTGGGCGCCCTGATATCCGGCCAGTTTGGGGCGCAGCCTCTCGGCAAGCGTTAAGGGCGCGCTGACCACAAGAGTCAGAGCGCGCCCGTGTCTCAGTATGGGTTTGTTGGGGGGGGGGGCGTCAGCCTGCCTTGCGCGCTTTGCTTTGAGCAAGGCGATAGGACTGCGCGTTCATTTCAAGGATATGAACGTGGTGTGTCAGGCGGTCGAGCAAGGCGCCTGTGAGGCGTTCCTCACCGAATGTTGCTGTCCATTCGTCGAAAGGCAGGTTTGACGTGATGATCGTGGCGCCCCGCTCGTAGCGTTGGCTTATCAGTTCAAAGAGTAGCTCTGCGCCCGTTTTTGAAAGCGGCACAAAGCCCAGTTCATCTATGATCAGGAGTTCCACGGTCGCCATTTGCTTCTGAAGGCGAAGAAGGCGTTTCTCGTCTCTGGCCTCAATCAGTTCGTGAACAATGCCAGCGGCTGTGGTGAAGCGTGTCTTTATTCCGCGCTGACACGCCGCCAATCCGATACCGAGGGCGATATGCGTCTTGCCCACGCCTGACGGGCCGAGCGCGATGATGTTCTCGCGACGCCCAACAAACTCCCCCCGCGCAAGATCCAACACCAGTTTTTTGTTCAGCGCAGGGATGGCGTCGAATTCGAAGCTCTCGAGGCTTTTGATTGCTGGGAACTTCGCTGTTTTGATCCGGCGGTCGATCATGCGAGCTTCACGGTCCAGCAGTTCCAGCTCAATCAGCCGGGCGAGGTATCGCACGTGATCCACATTCTCGGCGGCGCATTGACGGGCGATCTTCTCATGTTCGCGCAGAACCGTCGGCAGCTTTAACTTCTTCAGATGATGGCGCAGCAGGATCTCTGGCGCTTCGCTTGAGGCCGCACTCATGCCATCACCTCTGCTGTAAGAGCCATGTAATCCGCCGGGTTTGTTACTGTGACAGTGGAGGTTGGCAAATGCGGATAGTCCTTCAAATTGAGGCGTGGTGGACGGCGCTCAATTCTGCACAGCGCCAGATGCTTCACGGCGTCCGCACTGATAGCGCCCAGTTCCAAAGCATGATGGACCGCGTCGCGAACCACTCCTTCCGGGAATATCTTGAAGAGCTGCAACACCTGAACGAACTCGCGCTTGCCTGCCGCGCGGCGGTTCTTCTGGGAAAGCCGGGCTTCCATAAGGCGGCGGAGACGTCCGAACTCTTCGCCAAGGTCCCAGCCCTGCAAGGGTGCGGCCTGGTCCAGGGCGCCAACCTTGCGCTCCAGGAGGTCAAGATAATGCAATGGATCGAAGACAAAGTCCTCAGTCTGATATGATCGCTTATGCCGCGCGATCTCATCTGCGCCTGTCTCGATCACCACTTCATCGACATAGGCTCTCACCACAACGTCGCGATGCGCATAAGCGACGGGAACCGAATAGTCCGTGTTCTTGTAACGCACCAAAGACAGGCTGCTGACCCGTCCCGGGCGTTTGTGGCAGGCGTCAAAGGCTGTGATCGGAAGATCCACGAAGGCGGCTCTGTCATCTTCGAGCCGGGCACCTATGTCGGCACCCTCGGTACCACGAAGTACGGCGGGCAACCGGGCCTCGCACTGCTCAAGCAGCATCGCGTTCAACTCGTCGATGTCAGCGACATGCGGGATCGGAACCATGAAGGTGCGGCGCGTGAAGCCGACCATTCCTTCCACGTTCCCTTTGTCGTTCCCGCGCGCCGGGCGCCCAAACCTGTCATCGAATAGGTAATGTGATTGCAGTGCCTCGAACATCCGGCTGCGCTTGCGGGTTCCGTCGCCGAGGATCTGCGCTACAGCCAGCTTTGTGTTGTCGTAAAGAATGGAAAGCGGGACGCCTCCGAAGAAAGCGAAAGCCTCCACGTGGCCGTCACAAAAAGCCTCGGCCGTCTCGGCGTGATACGCTTTTAAGAACACGGCGTCGCTTTGCGGCAGGCTCATCACGAAGAACCGGACCTTCTGCTCAACGCCGCCCAGAACGACCGTGGCTTCGCCAAAGTCCGCCTGGGCGTGACCGGCGGGATGAAGCAACGGAACAAAGGCCTCTTTCAGATGCTGGCGGCGCGGGCGCACATAATCACGCACCGTCGTGTAACCGCCGGCGAATTTGCGCTCCACCTGAAGCCGTTCGAAAATCCGCTTGATCGTATGGCGCTGCTTCTTCGGCGCGTCCTGATCCTTGATCAGGATCTGATCGACAAAATCTGCATGTTCATCCATCCGGCTGCGCGGACGACCCACCTGCAGCCGATATCCGGGCGGCTCCGAAAACGCCAACATCTTTGAAATCGTCTCGCGATCAACGCCAAAGGCAAGCGCTGCTGCCCGTTCGCTCATTCCCCCACGCTGAACCGCATGACGAACTCGATGATAAATCTCCAAACCGTACATCCTTGCCTCGAACCAAACTCCGTTGGTCAAAGACTGCCATCTGGCGGGATATTAGGCCGCCCGCGCAGACAGAAGGTCGGCGCCTCTGTGGCTGGATTTACAGGCGCCCTCTACACTTGATATTCTTCAAGCGTGTAGTTCAGTGGATCAGAAAGAGTCCGGTCTTCATGGCCCTTGGGCATGTCCCAGCCATGTTTGATGTAAAGTTCACGGGACAATTCCATCAGACGGTCCTTGAAGAAAGACAGGTTGATGGCTTTCATCCGAGTTGTATCAATCCGGCTGACCACAAGATGCGCATGGCGACGTCCATGTTTTTCGTGAAAGATGACGACATGCGGTTGGCCGGATAGCCCATTGCATTCCAATGCGTCCTCAATGGTGGTTTCGAACTCTTGATCCGACACGACCGCATCTTTCGGCGGGGAAAACGATACCGAAAACATAAACTGTTTGCAGGAGGTTGCCCGCGAGATCGCTTCGATTTCTTGGAACGCACCGTACACGTCGTCGGCCATGAACCCGTTGATGGCATGAACGTCGATATGTTCGTTGTCATCGGCATTGAGAAGATGTGTGGCGAGAGCGGAAGCACCACCGCGTTGAGAGGCTTTGATGATCATTCAGGGCAACCTTTCTTTGGACGCATGCCGAGGGCTTTGATCAAATCAAGTCGAAGCTCATGCAGATCAGAAATTGCAGTTTTCAATATCAGTTGTTCTTCAGTAGACATTTGTAAAAGACCAAGCCGTGCCAGTTCGGCCAATTCGGCAAGGGGTTTTCCGGCATCACTTTCACCGAGTTTTGCTAAAATTTGAGCAAGCATCTTTTGACGCACCTCTGGTGATAGGCGATCATCAAAATCAAAGGACGCTGTCACGGCTTCACCAAACAAGCGCGCGCGGATGAATTCACTGAGCGAAAGCCCACCAGCTTCGCGTTCCAGCAAAGCCCGTTCTTCTGGCATTAGACGCACCGATACCGGCTGCGCCTTAGCAGTGTGTTGAGATTGTTTTGTCATGTAGGAATAAGTGTGGGGGTCTGAGTAAGATCAGACGTCACCGCGTCATAGTTTAGATATGGGTGTTAAATTGTCAAAAACCACCTTCACGGAAAAGGTGGTTTCATGCCCAAAGATGTTGTTTCAAGGACCTTTTCCCAGCGGGCTAACTCGTCAAATAGTTCCGAAATTTGGTTCGAACTTAGTCCGCTCTGGCGCACCAACATGAAATTGTACATTGTTTTCATATGGTTAGAAATATTTTTTATATTGTCTTGGTACTAAAGTTTTGACTTTTCATAACTTATATGTCAGTAATACTGACTTATTTAGTGAGTGAAAGATTTTAAAATGAAACCGTTTAGTAACGATACTATTACTGATGATTCTGGGGCTGTGTATTTTGTAGGTTTAGGGACAGTCATTCAGGCAGACGATAATTGGCGTGTTGTAGACCTTAACGAAAATAGTGGAGACCCTACTGTACAAGTTGTTAGAATGCGGCACAATATAGATGACACTTTAGCGGCTTCTCCCTCAGCGCTTCTTTATCGTGAGTATTCATGGAGGCATTTTGCTGACGCAGTTTTAGGAATGGACTCTCAACCAAAATTTAATGCGGCTCTAAGCAAAGGAGTAGGTGAAGCCAAAAAAGTTATAGCAGACATGATGTCATATACTCCAGCTAATATCGCAATTAGCCTGATTAATACTAGAGAGTCACTTCTAAAAAACGTTAAATCCATACCGGGTTTGTCCGAAGGAAAGCTATCAGATAAGTTTTTTATGATTGTAAAAACTCCTTATCAAGTAGCAGATAAACCTGAAGAACTTCCAAGTAGAAATTCTATTGATCAATACCGTTTGTATGAAGCTCACGAATGCGATGAAAATGGAATGCTAATTGCTAAGGAAAATTTAAAAATTTCTTTTATGTTATCTGATGATTTCTATGATGATTCAGCAGTTATGCAAAGACCTAAAATTATTGGTCAAAGAGAACTTAGTGAGCAACTCGCCTCTGATGGAGCATATTATAGTAGGCGTATGGAGAAACCAAAAATGGTTTGGCAGTATGAATTGTAATTGAGGTGTTTTTTTAGTTTGTTATACGTTTGACTCGTTAGATTATCTTCGGCTCGCGGCGGACGCGCGTTCCTTAATATAGGCTAAGCGTTTCTCTTGAGACCAGTTTTCTTTCTCAAACATCTGGAACATGGCAATTTGATCCGCATTGAGAGGATTTCCTTCAATCGACTGTAAATGCAGGGCCTCAGCATATCTGGTGTTAAGCTTTATTGTTGTACTCATGTGAATATTCTAGCGGAATACATGCCTGACGGCGAGAGATCTTCTCGATCTTTATTATTTAGGTGACGGTGGCTTAACTTCAATACTGGTATCCTTGAGAACTTTTTCCCAGCGGCTAAGTTCGTCAAATAACTCAGATATTTGGTTCGAACTTTCTCCGAAGGGGTGCACCATAAAAATCTACTAAATTATTGATTTTATTTAATTTAAATAACGAAAACGGCCAAATTGGTACCATTTTTGGTACCATTAATTTTGAGGCTTCACAAACTTCTGCGCTGCGTTATTTTAACTTGAACAATGGGAGTTAGCTTATGCCATTAGTAACAACGGTAACTCGTTTCAAAGCAAAGACAGGTTGTGTTGATGAACTTGTTGATGCTCTGCGGAGTTTTGAAAATGTAAATTCGGTTTCATGGCAAATTTTAGCACTGGAAGAAAATGAAGTCGTCTCGATTAATACGTACGATACGATTGAAGCAAGATCCAACGATGTTGTTGATGGATTGACTTGGTTGGATAGTGTGACGCCGCTTTTAGAACTATATGAAGAAAGTCGTACTCAGGCGTTTTCGGGAATTGTTTTACACAGTAACGAGGGTTAACCCCATGCGCGCACTCGTAATAGCACTACTGATGACACTCGGGACGCAGGCGGGAGCTGCGCTTACGAAAAACAGTTGAGGGGCTGATTGCTCAGCCCTCTCACTAGGTAAGTGCCAATTATTCGGTCATCTCTGTCATCATGTAGGCTTTGTAAACAGCGCCATTATCTTTGTCCCACTGCAATTCTGTAGGATCGGACATGAAGGCACCCATTGCTTCCATGTCGGTACAATTCATTGCACACATAACCTCGTTATCACCCAGATCAGAAAGGCGATATTCACTAACCCATTTGCCCATGTCTCCAGCCATCTGACCTTCAATTCGGGCTTTCAAAACATCGAAACCAGCTTCAATAGTACCGTGAAAAAATATATTCATTTTGTGTCCTTTATTTACAAAGCAGGGATAGAGGGGCTGATTGCTCAGACCGCTCATTAATTTAAACAGCTTTCATAGTGTGGGCCATTTTTTGACTATCATCATAGATCCAAAACTCTTTAATCTTTCCTGCTTCCACCTTATGAAAGTGTCCGAATTTGGCTTCCATACCATCGGCAGTGGCATCAAGTTGTGTCGCTACTTGATCGCCTTCAGAAATCATATTGGCTACTGTTACAGAAAAGTTGTCAAAATGAGTTGGTATCATAGCCAGCACGCTCATGAACTCATTTATCCCGTTATATGTTCCAGAAAATTTGTGCATACCATTCATAACAACTTTGACGTCTTCGTGAAATAATCCCACAAATGTCTCCATGTCGCCTGTTGAGAAACAGTCGTATCCTTTTTGTACAACTTCTTTAGGTGTCATTTATTTACCTCCTACTAAATGAGCCTCCACCCCAACTGCGGGATGAAGAAAGTAAATAGTTACCCAACGAAAGTTACATTTAAATGACACGCCGCGAAAAGATTTGCTCATTTATTGAGCATTTCTGTTCGATCTCAAAAGGTGCACAGGCTGGGCAGGCGATGAAGCTGATGACGCTCGCAATACAGGCGGGGCTTTGAAAGAGCATTGTAAAAATGGCTGACCTATTGGGAAGGCCAGCCAGTTACTAACCGCGAAACGCGAGGAGACGCGGTTCTAAGAGGAAAGGCTGACTTCCCCAACCATTGACGAAAGCCAGCCTTAATCTAACAATATACGGGAAGCATAATGTTAGAGCTCAATCATCTGATCGTTACCTAAAGTGTCAAAGTGTTACCTAACGTCACAAATTTAAAATACTGATGATCTGCCTAATTTTTGCTCAACATCTTTGGTGTAAGCACTATCGCTCCCGTACCGCTTATCTTTCATCGCGGTCTCAAACCGATCTATTATCTTAGCCTTATGCAGCGTTAGAAAGTGCTCAGCTATTCGATCTGCATCGCAAGCTATAGGCTGCTCGTTATAACCATCATTGTAAAACAAACCGCCAGATGACGCTACGCGGTAGCTTTCATTCAGCCAATTGAATGAAACCGCCTTAGCAGAGGTTTTTTGTACCGTGGCGCGCAAGCAGATGACGTCATTCTTTATGCTGACGTCGACAAACGGCACGCGGTTATATTTGTGAAATGGCTCGAGCTCATTTCTAATATGGTCGGCGGCAGCCTCAAACTCTGGCAGCATCGCGTCTTGAGCAAGTTGAATAAGCTTTATTTCTGCTAGTTTTTTGTTTTCAATTTCAGCGAGTTTTAGCATCATAAATCCTTTTAATCAGGGTTTTGACAATTCTTTGGCCAGAGCGGCCATTTGCGGCATTACGATGAATGCCGGAAGATTAAGCGCCGCCGCCAACGGCTCGTGGCAAATCAAGCCAGCGTCATCCGAGGTCAGACAAATCAGCTCACCGCGCGCGCTCTTGAAGATTGCTCGGGCTTCGTCAGTGATCGTAAAGTTGCGGATTTTGTCGGCGCGGCGCTTGAGAGGCATCTAAAGCCCTCGATTTGACAGCAGAGAAGGCGGTCGCGAGCGATCGGTTGGCGCGGCGATATCAAGGTCAAGCTCACGCAGCATTCTGGCAAAGCCAATGGCGCTGTCGCGCTGGATTGCAACTTCTGGGCGTGGCTTCGGTTGATCGAAGCGATCTATGAAGATTTTGCCTTCACGTTGCAAAACCTCTCGCGCGTCCTGTGCGCTGTCAAAGGCTTCACAGGCGAGCGTAAGTAGCCGAATGTGATGAGGCTCTAATGCATAGTCGGCCATTACAGAGGCCCACCATTGAGCCGTAGCTTCGCTGAGATGGGTTGGGGGAGTTTGTTCTTCCATTTTGGGGGGATCTCCTGTTTTTTCATTTGAACCGGGTAGACATGCAGAAAATGCTGGGTACGCCCGCCGGTTTTGCAAAAGGGGCAAATTGTTTCCAACCCGCCCCCTGTGTCTTAGCCCCCTAGAACTGTGCCAGTATATTTTGGCAAAGGGAGTAAGGAAACATGGCTCGAAAGCGTTATTCTGATGAAGATGTGTTGAAGTTATTGCGCGAGATTGATGTTCATTTGCACGATGGTTTGGACGTTGTGAGTGCGTGTCGCAAAGCTGGGATTTCAGATAAGAGTTATTATTACTGGCGTAAGAAGTTTGGAGGCCTTTCTCGTTCGCAGGTTTCTGAGATGAAATCGCTCAAGAAAGAAAACGAGCGCTTGAAGAAGATCGTCGCTGACTTGCAGTTAGACAAGGTGATCCTGAAGGAGAGCCTTGATCATCTAAAGCCGCGGGCCTGACGCGGGCTCAGCTTCGTCAGGCTGTTATTCATACGCGTCAAAAGCTGGATATTTCTGAGCGGCGTGCTTGCGCTGTTCTGGATGTAGCCCGCTCAAGTCTGCGCTATCAAGCCAAAC
>Ga0206131_10002900_pt1 | contig 20232 bp, 13 predicted proteins | sample Helgoland_Spring_FD_148636 | JGI IMG/M metagenome (GOLD analysis project Ga0206131, IMG submission 148636) | Pelagic subsurface seawater microbial communities from Kabeltonne, Helgoland, North Sea - Helgoland_Spring_Bloom_20160517_1 | ecosystem: Environmental > Aquatic > Marine > Epipelagic ...
AGGGTAGGCTGACGCCCCTCATCAAGGCCAAACACATTGCCCGTTGATGTCAGATCCATACCAGCACAAAACGCCTTGCCGGCACCGGTCACAACAATCACCCGCACAGCATCGTCTTCACTGGCGCGATAAAACGCCGCCGCCAACTCATCGCTCATTTCCAGCGTAAAAGCATTCATGCTATCTGGTCGATTGAGCAGCAGAGTTAAAATGCCGTCCTCAACCAGATACTTAATTGTGTTGTATTCCATAATCAGCCCTTGTTATGCCACCAATCAAAGGGAGAGAGCAGCCATTTGCCAACCTGAATAAAAGTTTTAACAGCCAAACTCCCCGAGAATTTTCCGTTCGGATATTAGCATCTGCAAAAAAAACAAACTAGCATAACTTTTATTTAAGCCCACAAATCCCAGAGCCCAGATACAAAAAAGCCCAGCACTTGCTGGGCTTTTTTGTATCCACTTTGTATCAGTGCCTTACTACTCAGGGCGCATATGGGGAAATAACAGCACATCGCGGATAGACGGCGAATCCGTCAACAACATCACCAGCCGATCAATGCCAATACCCTCACCAGCCGTCGGCGGCATACCGTATTCAAGCGCGCGAATATAGTCAGCATCAAAGTGCATAGCCTCATCATCACCGGCATCCTTCTCCGCCACCTGCTGCTTAAAGCGCGACTCCTGATCTTCCGCATCGTTAAGCTCCGAGAAACCATTAGCAATCTCACGGCCACCCACAAAGAACTCAAAGCGATCAGTCACATGAGGGTCCTGATCATTGCGACGCGCCAGCGGCGAAACCTCTGCAGGATACATAGTAATAAAAGTAGGCTGCTCCAAAAGATGCTCAACCGTCTTCTCAAAAATCTCAATCTGCACCTTGCCCAGACCCCAGATATCCTTTAGAGGAATATGCAGCCCCTCAGCAATCTTGCGAGCACCGGCTTCATCAGCCAACTGCTCAGCACTGATATCCGGGTTGTACTGCAAAATAGAATCAAACACCGACAGACGGGTAAATGGCTCAGCAAAGTCATAATGAGTCTCGCTGACCACCTCGCCCTCAGCATCCTTAACCGTATTCACCACCTTAGTCGAACCCAGCACCTCAGTGGTCATCTTGCGCAGCATATCCTCAGTCAGATCCATCAGATCATTAAAATCCGCATAGGCCTGGTAGAACTCCAACATAGTGAACTCAGGATTATGGCGCGTCGACAAACCCTCATTGCGGAAATTGCGGTTGATCTCATAAACCCGCTCAAAACCACCCACCACCAGCCGCTTCAGATAAAGCTCCGGCGCAATACGCATATACATATCAATATCCAGTGCATTGTGATGAGTCACAAAAGGACGCGCCACAGCACCCCCAGGAATCACCTGCAACATAGGTGTCTCAACTTCCAGATAGTCCGCCTCATTTAAATAGCGGCGTATAAAATCCACCACCTTAGACCGAATACGAAAGGTATTGCGCACCTCAGGGTTAACAATCAGATCCACATAGCGCTGACGGTAACGCATCTCCTGATCCGCCAGACCATGAAACTTATCCGGCAGCGGACGCAATGCCTTAGTGAGCAACTGATACTCATCCATCTGCACATAGAGGTCACCCTTGCCCGACAGATGCAGCGCACCTTTAATACCAACAATATCACCCAGATCAAGCGACTTAGCAAAGGGCCGCGCCTCTTTGGTCACATACAGCTGAATAGTATCTGAGCTGTCCTGCACCACAATAAAGGCACCACGGTTGCGAATTACTCGCCCCGCAACCGACACAATCTTGCCCAGCTTCTCGAGATCTTCTTTGCTCTCATGGCCAAAGCCAGACTGCAGCTCCGCCGCACTGTGCTCCGGCCGAAAGTCATTAGGAAATACCGCCCCGCCCTCTTCACGCAATGCATGAAGCTTAGCGCGACGCTCAGCAATTAACTTATTCTCATCTTGTTGATCAGTCATATCTCAGTCTTTAATAAAAAGTTTATGTCCCCGCTAACCAAACTACGCTCGATCTAGGATGCAATGCAGGGCAAGCATCTGAGACCTCGAGCAACAGGGATGTTGCTCAAGAGCGTACAGGGAAGTATTTACAGCGTGTCTCAGATGCTTGCCCTGTGTTGCATCCGCATTTAGTAACCAAAGTGACTCAGTTTTAAAGACCGGCTTTTAATGAAGCCACAATAAACTGATCCAACTTACCATCCAATACCGCGCCGGTATTTCTTGTCTCGATACCCGTGCGTAAATCCTTTATTCGCGCATCATCCAATACATAAGAACGAATCTGACTACCCCAACCAATGTCCGACTTGGTATCTTCATTTGCCTGAGCAGCATCAGCCCGTTTCTGCATCTCAACTTCGTAGAGCTTAGCGCGCAACATCTGCCAGCAAGTATCACGGTTCTGATGCTGAGAGCGCTGGTTCTGGCACTGCACCACTATACCACTGGGCTCATGAGTCAGGCGCACCGCAGAATCGGTTTTATTAATATGCTGACCACCGGCACCAGAGGCGCGGTAAGTGTCGGTGCGAACATCCGAAGGATTAATATCAATTTCAATATTGTCGTCGATCTCAGGCGATACATAGACTGCCGAAAAAGACGTATGACGGCGATTGCCAGAATCAAAGGGCGACTTGCGCACCAGGCGATGCACACCAATCTCAGTGCGCAACCAACCAAAGGCGTATTCCCCGCTAATCTGTACCGTGGCACTTTTGATACCAGCCACATCACCCGCCGAGCATTCCATTAACTCCGCTTTAAAGCCTTTATCGTCCGCCCAGCGCAAATACATACGCAACAGCATCTCCGCCCAATCCTGCGCCTCAGTGCCACCAGAGCCAGACTGAATATCCAGGTAAGCATTATTTGGATCCATCTCACCACTAAACATACGGCGAAACTCTAGCTTGGCTAGCTGCTCATCCAGTGCTGCAATTTCAGTCTCGACATCGGCAACAGTGTCGGCATCCTCTTCATCCACCGCCATAGCTAACAGCTCGCGATTGTCTGCAACGCCGCTATCGAGGTCCTCAATCGTCTTCACCACAGTTTCCAAAGACGAACGCTCGCGGCCCAACTCCTGAGCACGATCTGGATCATTCCACACATCGGGTTCGCCGAGTTCTAACTCAACCTCAGCCAGACGGTCCTTGCGATTAACATAGTCAAAGATACCCCCTCAACACGTCAGTACGTGCCTGCAAATCGTCGAGAGCGTTGTAGAGAGGATTAACTTCCATTAGATATATAGGCCTAAACCAAGTAAGCCGCGCATTTTACCCCAGCTAACAGGCCACACCAAGCTAAAACACAGTTGATTAAGCCACAGCACTAGCGCAACATAAGAGCCGAAAATAAAAACAATAAATTCGCCGCCATACTGGAGAGCCCAGCCATGAAAAATATCAGCCTAAGTATATTAGCCGCTCTGCTTGTCTACCTGCTACTGTGGCCCGTCCCCACAGACCCAGTCAGCTGGGAAGCACCCCAAAACCAAGGCTATATTGGCGACTTTGCCCAGAACAACCTGCTGAGCCAAATCGAAATAATAGAGCTCAGCGACACCCACGGGCCCGAAGGCCTGGCCCTATTAAATGGCGACATATACACCGCCACCCGCGAAGGCTGGATACTTAAATACAACGAAGCCAGCGGCCAAATCACCAAAATGGCCAACACCCAGGGCAGCCCACTGGGCTTAGTCTTTGATGCCAACGGCAACCTGCTAATAGCAGACGCCTACAAAGGCATACTCAGCATGTCCCCAGAGGGTGAACTCAGCGTGCTCACCAACAGCATGGACGGCGTACCCATAGTCTATGCCGATGACCTAGATGTCACAGAAGACGGCAAAATATACTTTAGCGACGCCTCCACCAAATTTGGCGCCCAAAGCAATGGCGGCACCTACGCCGCCAGCCTGCTAGATATAGCCGAGCACGGTGGCCATGGCCGCCTACTAGTTTATGACCCAGCCGACCAGAGCACCAAACTGGTGATGGACGGGCTAAATTTTGCCAATGGCGTAGCCACCGCCGCAGACGGCAGCTTTGTACTGGTGAACGAAACCGGCACCTACCGCATACAAAAATACTGGCTAAAAGGCGACAAAGCGGGCACCGCCGAAGTACTGATCGACAACCTGCCCGGCTTCCCTGACAACATAGTGCGCGGTCGCGACGGGCGCTTCTGGGTCGGGCTAGTATCACCCCGCAGCCAACCACTAGACGACCTGTCCAGCTCACCCATGCTGCGCAAAATGGTTCAGCGCCTGCCGCAATTTATGCAGCTAAAAGCCGAAGCCTACAGCCATGTATTTGCCATGGATGCCGAGGGCAACGTACTCAGCTCATTACAGGACCCTAATGGCATACACCACACCAACACCGGCGCACTGGAAACCGACAACTGGCTATATATCAGCAGCCTGCATGCCGACAACCTAGCGCGCATTAGCAAAGAGACTATTGGTATCCAATGAAGCTCCACAACGCCCAGCTACAGCATACTTATTATGAAACCTTTAAAGACCAGGGCGACCTGCACCTAAGCCAGGTAGTCCCCAATGGTTTACAAGAGCCCGTTTTAGTAAGCGCCAACCGGCAACTTGCCGAGCAGCTGGGCCTAGAGATTGAACAGCTAGACAGCCCAGAGTTTTTGCAGCTAATGGCCGGACATGTGCAGGGCGACAACTTCAACCCCATAGCCCTGGTGTACTCCGGCCACCAATTTGGCGTCTGGGCCGGCCAGCTCGGCGATGGCCGCGCCATCACATTAGGCGAGCTAGAAAAAGACAGCGCCCTATGGGATATACAGCTTAAAGGCGCAGGCACCACCCCCTACTCCAGATTTGCCGACGGCCGCGCCGTGCTGCGCTCAAGTATCCGCGAATACCTCTGCTCCGAAGCCATGCACGGCCTGGGCATAGCCACCACCAGAGCACTGGCACTGGTCGACAGCCAAACCCAGGTCTACCGCGAAGAAGTAGAGTCTGGCGCCACCGTCTGCCGCGTCGCCCAGAGCCATATCCGCTTTGGCTCCTTCGAGCACTTCCACTACCGCAACCAGCCAGACAACGTCAAAGCCCTGGCCGACTATGTGATTCAGCGCAACTTCCCCCAGTGGGTAGGCGAAGACAATAAATATTATTTGATGCTGGAAAACTGCGTACTTAAAACCGCCAAAATGATCGCCCAATGGCAATCCGTCGGCTTTAACCACGGTGTGATGAACACCGACAATATGAGCATAATCGGCGACACCATAGACTATGGCCCCTTTGGCTTTTTAGGTGCCTACGACCCAACCCATATCTGCAACCACTCAGACAACCAGGGCCGCTACAGCTTTAAAAACCAACCCAGCGTCGGCCTGTGGAACCTCAACGCCCTGGCCACAGCACTCACCAGCCTCATTAGCAACGAAGACCTGGTGCGCGCACTGAAACAGTACGAGCCAGAATTTTTAAACCAGTTCAGAAATATTATGGCGAGCAAGATTGGGCTAGAAGAATACCAGCCCCAAGACGAGCAGCTAATTAACCAGCTGCTGGAGATCATGCAAACCAACAATGTGGACTACACAATATTCTTCAGGCAACTAGCAGATTATTCCGCAGATAACCCCAGCATCAGAGATCAGTTTATCGACCGAGAAGGCTTTGATACCTGGGCAGAAAAATACAGCCAGCGCCTGCAACAACAGAGCAGCAGCGAGCAACAGCGCCACCAGCAGATGCTGAGCATTAACCCAAAATATGTACTGCGCAACTATATGGCCCAGGCCGCAATAGATGCAGCCCAGCAGGGAGATTACACGGAAGTGAAATTGCTGCTAGAGGTACTACAGGCACCCTTTGCCGAGCACCCGCAGGCAGAGAAATATGCCGGCCTGCCGCCAGACTGGGCAGAGCAGATATCAGTGAGTTGTTCGTCGTAAGCCCGGAAAAATAGAAAGATAAAACAGCAGAGAGGCATATATCGTTTTAGTGCTTCTAAAGCTGCACTCTAGACCTTGTCGTCAAAATAGCGTACCCGTAGCTCCTGAACAACGTCTGCACTATCGCGGACATGCCCAGCATTTATGGCAGCTAACCCTTTTTCAAGCTCCCTCTGCAATATTTCATCCCTTAGAAATTTTATTTTTGCGTACTCATCCGCAGAGATAACGACAGCTACAGGCTTACCATTTTTATTAATGCCAATAGGCCCAGACTGAGCCTTAAGCAAAACATCACCAAAGCCATTTTTAGCCTCGCGCGCGTTAATAATTTCCATAGAATACCTCCATCTCAATAAAAGCCACTATAACCATTATAGCTCTTATATTAAATAAAGCACCCGCGCTACAAGGCGAGTCAAACTCCCATCAATAGAGAATATTCAAGACGAAAAAAACCCCTGCTGTAAGGAGGGGGAGTGATACAGACCAGCAGGGGCTACAAAGTTTCGGACTAAAAACAGCATAAATAAATCAACACCATACAAACCAAAACCGCCGGCAGAAACCAATTTATTTAAATTTTAGACACTGTACTTATAAGACTCAGAAACTTAGAAAAACCCTACCCCTCTGGGCAAATTTTTTTGGTTAAATAATAGGCAGACCAACTACGCCACCTCAAACAACCCAGCCGCACCCATACCACCACCCACACACATAGTCACCACCACATACTTCACCCCGCGGCGCTTACCCTCAATCAGCGCATGGCCAACCATACTCGCACCACTCATACCATAGGGGTGACCAATAGAAATCGCCCCGCCATTCACATTGAGTCGCTCATTGGGAATACCCAATCGATCGCGAATATAAAGCACCTGCACCGCAAAGGCCTCATTCAACTCCCAAAGACCAATATCATCCATAGTCAGGCCATGGTTTTTCAGCAACTTCGGGATTGCCCACACCGGCCCAATGCCCATCTCATCGGGTTCACAACCAGCCACCGCCATACCGCGATAAATACCCAGCGGCTGCAACCCGCGCTGCTCAGCCAACTTGCCATCCATTAACACACAGGCAGAAGCCCCGTCCGAAAGTTGCGACGCATTGCCCGCGGTAACCGACCCGCCATCAATCACCGGCTTTAAGCCCGCTAGATTCTCCAGCTGAGTCTGGGGGCGATTACCCTCATCCTGTGCCAGTGTCACCTCCTCATAACTCACCGCCTGGGTCTGCTTATCCACCACAGCCTTAGTGGCCGTCACCGGCACAATCTCATCATCAAAGGCACCAGCTTGCTGTGCAGCCGCCGTGCGCTGTTGGCTTTGCAATGCATACTCATCCTGAACCTCACGACTAACCTCATAACGATTAGCCACCGTCTCAGCGGTCTCCAGCATCGGCATATAAATCGCCGGGGCAATCTTCAGCAGTTCGGCATCCACCGCGTGGAACTGATTCATATGCTCATTCTGCACCAGCGAAATACTCTCAATACCACCGGCCACGGCAACAGACTGACCGTCGTGAATAATCTGTTTAGCCGCCGTAGCAATTGCCATCAAGCCAGAGGAGCACTGGCGCTCCACACTCATGCCCGACACCGTCGCCGGCAACCCAGCGCGCAACAAAATCTGCCGTGCAATATTCATCCCCGTGGTGCCCTGCTGCAGTCCACAGCCAAACACACAGTCCTCCACCTCTGCCAACTCAACCCCAGCCCGGCGCACCGCCTCGGCTACCGGAATTGTTTGAGGCCGTCCCGCAGCAGTTTGCCAAGGGCCTTGGGGCTGTAATCGGCCTGTTTGACTAGGGAGGCTAGCTGCGGGGCGCTGGGCTCTGGTGCGTTGCTTTGTGGGGGTTACCTGGGGTGGACTGCAGTGGTTCATTGATAAATGGCCTCGCTACTAAGAATGCCTAGCAATAGAATTTTCATGACTATAAACTGTAAATCCAGTGATTCACTTTTATAAAGATAGCAGCGGTTAATAAACCCCAACGGATATGATGAAAAAACTTTTTGCTTTTGCCCCTTTGCTGTACAGCAGTCTCGCCACAGCAGATATTTTTTGGTTTGTGCGCAACACGGATGGCTCCACCAACTGGCAATATGTGGCAAACTTTTCCAGCGGCATTTTAGTTATTGTTCTATCTCTGACTGCGCTGTGGCTTTTCTTTACCCGCCTTCAAGCCAACCGCTACAACCGCGAGTTGGAGGAAATCCGCACTCAGCTGGAGCTGCGGGTAAAGGAACGCACGGCGACTCTGGAGGCTGAGATTGTTGAGCACCGTTTGACCACGGGTCGGCTGCGCAGCTCTGAGGCTTATATCAATAGCATTTTGCGCTCGCTGCCTCTGATGCTGATTGGCCTGAATAAAGAAAATCGCATTACCCAGTGGAATCACCGCGCGGAAGAGATTAGCGGCATGGCGTCAAAGTCGGTGCTGGGTCAGGATCTGTGGGAGGCCTATCCCAGCATTACCATTAGCCCCCAGCAAATTGAGCAGGCGCTGGATGAAAACAAAACACTGAGCATCAAGTACAGCCAGCGTGGCCAATACCATTTTGATATTACTATCTATCCTTTGCCGGGCGATGGGGAAACCGGGGTGGTGATTCTGCTGGATGATGTTACTCAGCGGGTTAAAAATGAAACCATGCTGATTCAGCGGGACAAGATGTCGTCCATCGGTGAGATGGCGTCAATTATGGCCCATGACATCAATATCCCTCTGCGGGCTATTATTAAAGATGTTAAAGAGGTGCGCAAAGACCTGACCGATGAGCCCATTGATAAAGAGGCTTTGAGGGAGGTGCTGGAGGATGCGGTGATTCGCGGCCAGCAGGCGACGTCTGTAATCGACAATCTGGTTAATTTCTCCGGTGGTGGCGGCGGGGAAAAATCTGATCTCAATATGCTCGATGCCATTCACCACAGCGTGGAGCTGGCTAATGATGTACTGTCGGTGATGTCCGGGGTGCGGTTTAAGGATATTAAGGTGAATATTGACTGCGCCGATGATATTCCTGAAATCCCCTGTTATGTAACCGAGATTCAGCAGGTGTTTCTGAGCCTGTTCCGCCATTCCTGCTATGCCCTGGGCAAGGTGGATGACGCTGACCACAACCCGGTGATCAATATAGAGGTAACCAAGTTTTACGATAATCTGTGGGTGCGCATTCAGCACAATGGCCGCGGTATTAGTCTTGAAGAGCAGAAAACGATTTTTGAACCCTACGCCGCTGACGGGGATTCCAATGGTAACTACAATGCGGGCAAGCGCCTGTCATTTGCTTACTTTATTATCACTGAGCAACATCAGGGGCAGATTGCGGTGACTTCGGCACCAGATGTGGGCACCACTTTCCATATTCAGCTGCCGCTAAAATAGCTTTCTATTTAGTCCTTTATTTAGACTCTGACAACAATGGATGGTCTGGGGGCAGTTGCCGGGAAATCCACAATGCCAGCTTGTGGCGCATGTTGGGGTCTGAAATCTGATCTTTGGCCAATGGCTGGATCAGCTTATCTTCGACCAGCACTCGATACACAAACTCAACCTTGAGCTTAATTGGGTCCTGCTGTTCAAACGCACCGTAGGCGCGCTTCTTGGCATACATAGCGCCAATCTGAAGGGCCTTTTTAACCAGTTCGTCTTCATTGGCTATTTTGCTCATCTGTCAGGCCCTCTGCTGTTGTTGAGTTGATGTTTACTAGTCGATAAAGCTACGCGCATTTCTGAAAATTCGCATCCAGCCGCTGTCCTCGCCCCAGTCGTCCGGGTGCCAGGAATTTTGCACTGTGCGGAATACCCGCTCTGGGTGCGGCATCATCAAGGTGGCGCGACCATCGGCACTGGTTACACCGGTAATACCATCTGGTGATCCGTTGGGGTTGGCCGGGTAGCGAGACGCTACTTCCAGGTTATTCTCAAGGAATCTCATGGCTATCTGACCTGACTGCTGCAGCTGCGCCAAGGCGTCCGGGCTGGTAAATTCAGCCCGGCCTTCGCCATGGGACACGGCTATTGGCATATGGGTGTCGGCCATGCCACGCAGGAATACTGATTGGGATTCTTCAATGCGCACCAGTGAGAAGCGCGCTTCAAACTGTTCTGACAAATTGCGCACAAAGCGCGGCCAGAGTTCTGCACCTGGAATCAGTGATTTTAAGTTGGACAGCATCTGGCAGCCATTGCACACGCCCAGGCTAAAGCTGTCGGGGCGGTTGAAAAACTGCTCAAACTGATCGCGAATCTGGGTATTAAACAGCACAGTTTTGGCCCAGCCTTCACCTGCTCCCAATACATCACCGTAGGAGAAGCCGCCGCAGGCGACCATGCCAGAATAGTCTGCCAGAGAACGGCGGCCGGCCAGCAGGTCGCTCATATGCACATCCACTGCGGTAAATCCGGCGCGGTCAAATGCTGCGGCCATCTCCAGGTGACTGTTGACGCCCTGCTCCCGAACAATGGCAACCTTGGGTTTAACCCCGGTTTTAATATAGGGGGCGCTGATATCTTCAGCTGGGTCAAAGGTCAGGTTCGCGGACAGACCTTCATCTGTGTAGGAGATACGGTCAAATTCTTCCCGCACACAGTTGGCATTGTCTCGCAGTGCAGCCATCTGGTAAGAGGTTTCACTCCAGGAGCGCTGTAGCACTGTTCTGGTTTCGTTAAATAGCTCTTTGCCACTGCGGCTAATCACCAGCCGATCGATTGCATTTAATCCACCCAATGTGTGGACGGCAACATTGGCCTGGGCAAAGCGGGCCGTCACTGCCTCGGCTTTGTCGGTGGATACCTGAATCACGGCGCCCAGTTCTTCGTTAAACAAGGCTTCCATCCAGCTGCCCCCAAGATCACTAAGATCGAGATCAACACCCACATGACCGGCAAAACTCATCTCGGCGACAGTGGCCAGCAGGCCTCCGTCTGAGCGGTCGTGGTAGGCCAGAATATCGCCCTGCTCCAGGGACTGCTGCATGGCATTAAAGAAGCCTTTTAGCACATCGGCATCGTCTACATCCGGGGCCACTTCGCCAAACTCGGAAAACACCTGGGCCAGAATCGAGCCGCCCATGCGATTGGCGCCAGCGGCCAGGTCGAGCAACAGGAGTTGGCTGTCACCCTGGTCGGTGCGCAGCTGCGGCGTCAATGTCTTGCGTACATCCAGCACTGGCGAGAAGCCGGTAATAATCAATGATAATGGTGCGGTAACTGATTTGTCTTCGCCATCCCGCTGCCAGGCGGTGCGCATGGACATGCTGTCTTTGCCCACGGGCACGGTAATACCCAGCTTGGGGCACAGGTCCATGCCTACGGCTTCTACGGTGCGGTAGAGTTTTTCATCTTCACCGGCGGAGCCTGCGGCACACATCCAGTTGGCGGAGAGCTTGATATCTTTTATATCACCAATGCGCGCAGCACTGATATTGGTAATGGCTTCACCTATGGCCATGCGGCCTGAGGCCGGGCCATCAATCAGTGCCAGAGGCGTGCGCTCACCCATGGCCATGGCTTCACCTGCGGTGCTGTCATAGGTCACTGTGGTCACGGCGCAGTCGGCTACTGGCACCTGCCAGGGGCCTACCATCTGGTCCCGGGCAACCATGCCACTGACGGAGCGATCACCAATGGTAATCAAAAAGCTTTTGCTGGCGACGGCGGGATGGCGCAGCACGCGGAAAATCCCATCATGTAGTTTAACGTCACTGGCATTAAACACTGTGCCCAGTGATTCTCGCTTGCTGGCGCTGCGGTGCATCTTGGGTGCCTTGCCAAAGAGTACTGACATGGGCAGGTCGACCGGGTTGGTGCCAAAATGCTCGTCGACAACGGTAATCTGTTTCTCTTCGGTGGCTTCACCGACGATGGCGTAGGGGCAGCGCTCGCGCTCGCAGATCTCTTTAAAGCGCTGCACATCTGCGGGCATAATGGCCAGCACATAGCGCTCCTGGGCTTCATTGCACCAGATTTCTACCGGTGACATGCCCGGTTCGTCGTTGGGCACTTTGCGCAGTTCAAAACGGCCACCGGTGCCGCCGTCTTTAACCAGCTCTGGCAGTGCATTGGACAGACCGCCTGCGCCTACATCATGGATAAAGGCGATGGGGTTGATATCACCCAGCTGCCAGCATTGGTCAATCACTTCCTGGCAGCGGCGTTCGATCTCCGGGTTCTGACGCTGCACTGAGGCAAAGTCCAGATCTGCAGAACTCTGGCCTGTGGTCATGGAGGACGCGGCACCGCCACCCAGACCAATCAACATGGCTGGGCCTCCAAGCACAACTAACTGGGCCCCTGGTTCAAACTCTGGCTTGTCAATGTGGTCTTCGCGGATATTGCCATAGCCACCGGCAATCATAATCGGCTTGTGATAACCCCGGCGCTCGCCATTAAAGTCTGCTTCAAAGGTTCTGAAGTACCCGCAGATATTTGGGCGGCCAAATTCGTTGTTAAAGGCGGCACCACCAATTGGGCCTTCAGTCATAATATCCAGCGCCGAGACGATGCGATCCGGTTTACCATAGTCCTGTTCCCAGGGCTGCACATAATCGGGGATTTGCAGGTTGGACACAGTAAAGCCCACAAGCCCGACTTTGGGTTTGGAACCGCGGCCCACTGCACCTTCATCGCGGATCTCGCCGCCTGAGCCTGTACCTGCTCCCGAGTAGGGAGAGATGGCTGTGGGGTGGTTGTGGGTTTCCACTTTCATCAGCAGGTGCACCGGCTCCTGACTGTAGCCATATTCTTTGCTGACTGGATCCGGGTAAAAACGCCCGCCCTCCGTGCCTGCCACAACGGCGGCATTGTCTGAATAGGCGGAGAGGACATTTTCGCCGCCGAGATTGTTGGTGTTGCGAATCATGCCAAACAGGGAATGGGGCTGGTCGACGCCATCGATGGTCCAGCTGGCATTAAAGATTTTGTGCCGACAGTGCTCTGAGTTGGCCTGGGCAAACATCATCAGCTCGGCATCGGATGGGTTGCGCTGTAGCTCTTCAAAGCTGGCAACCAGGTAGTCTATTTCATCCTCTGCCAGGGCCAGCCCCAGCTCCACATTGGCCAGTTTGAGCGCAGGCGCACCCCCGGCCAGAATATCCACCTGGGTCATGGCTGCAGGCTGCTGGTGGCTGAACAGTGCCTCGGCCTGCTGGAGGTCGGTAAATACTGTCTCGACCATGCGATCCCTAAGCAGCTCACCCAATTGCTGCAACTGCTGAGTACTAAGAGGTTGATTAGCACTTATATAGTAGGCTGTGCCGCGCTCAACCCTAACCACATTGTTTAAGCCGCAGCTGTGAGCAATATCGGTTGCCTTGCTCGACCAGGGAGAGATTGTGCCCGGACGGGGCACCACCAGTAACAGGTGACCATCGGTGGACAATGATTCTTCGCTGGGCCCATAGGTCATCAGCGCTTTTAATGTTGTCTGCTCCGCATCTGACAATGGCTCGCTGACTTCGGCAAAATGAACATGTTCAGCCGCCACCGACTCCACAGAGGGAACGATTTTTTGCAGGCTGGAGAGTAGTTTTCGACGTCGAAAGTCAGACAGAGATGGTGCGCCGCTGAGGATTATCATGGATGGCTGGTCTCAAAAATCGTCAATTGGGAAAGGCGCGTATTCTAGCAGGAAAAAACCTTGTTTAGGCAGATAGAATTCGCTAAACCATGGACAATTATTGGCGTCTGAATAACAATGCAATTAAAGCTTGCAGCATTGCATGGGTGAGGTGTCACAAAAAATAATGCGGGAACTATCTATCAGACTGAGAAAACTGCGCAACCGGGCTATTCTGGTTGTGCTGCTGATGGTTTTTGCCGGCTATATTTCTAAAAGTACCCAGCAGACCGATCTGGCTATTGTTAAGGCCAAGGGGCGACTGGTGATGCTGACACTGCCTGGCCCAACCACTTACTTTGAAGATGGCCGCGGCAAAAATGGTTTTGACTACCTGCTGGCCAAGGCCTTTGCCGACAGCCTCGGGGTGGAGCTTGACGTTAAGGTAGTACCAACACTGCGCCGCCTGCTGCTCTCTGTGGGCGGGCCCCAGGGTGACTTTGCGGCGGCCAATCTGGTTAAAACGGCGGTTCGCGATAAGTCTCTGAGCTTTGCCAAACCCTATCTGGAAGTGACTCAAAAACTGATTTATCGCGGTGGCAGCAAGCGCCCCAGATCACTGGACCGCCTTGAGGGCGAGTTGGTGGTAATCGCCGATTCTTCCCACAGTGAGAACCTGGCAAAATTAAAAGATGAGTACCCCAACCTGGAGTGGCGGGAACAGGACAATGCTGAGATGAGCGATCTGATACGCAAGGTACATGATGGCGAGATCAGCTACAGTGTAGTGGACTCCCTCTCCTACCTGATCAATCGCCATATCTATCCCAAGGCGCGCAGTGCCATGAATATCTCGGAGCCCCAACCTATTGCCTGGGCTTTTCCCAGCCATAACGATGGCACGGTGCTGGCGGCAGCCAATGCTTTTCTGGAGGACTACATTGCCTCGGGGGAGCTGCAGTCTCTGACCGACCAACTCTTGGCACAAACAGAAAATTTCTCCGCCTCAGATAGCCACCGTCTGGGCAAATTGGTGGCAAATCGCCTGCCCAAATATGAGCCATTGTTCCGGGAGACCGCTAATGAGTTTGGTGTTGACTGGCAACTGCTGGCGGCTGTGGCCTACCAGGAGTCCCACTGGAATCCGAAAGCCAAATCACCCACTGGAGTGCGCGGCCTGATGATGCTGACTATGGACACCGCGAAAGAGATGAGAGTAGAAAACCGTCTGGATGCGGCCCAGAGCATGAAAGGCGGTGCCGCTTATCTGCTTAAGCTTAAAGCCCGGCTGCCAAAGCGGATCCTTGACCCAGACCGCACGCTTTTTGCTCTGGCCGCCTACAATGTGGGCTTTGGCCATCTGGAAGATGCCCGGGTACTCACTGTGCGCAATGGTAAAAACCCTGATAGCTGGGAAGATGTGCGCGCCCATTTGCCACTGCTAAGCAAAAAGAAGTTCTATTCAACGGTTAAACATGGCTATGCGCGGGGTGGCGAGCCGGTGCTCTATGTGGACAATATTCAGTATTACAAAACCTATCTGCAGCTCTATTCTCTGTCTCGACAGGGGCCGGTACTGGACAGTGAATATGAAAGGGAAGCCGCTGCCCCGGTGGATTGGGATAATGCCCTGCCCTCGCTTTAGGGGGTTTCGCTAACGGCTGCGCTTGCGGCGAAAAAACTCACTGATTAGCTCACTGCACTGCTGCTCCAGCACCTGACCCTGCCATTCAATGGAATGATTAAAATGACTGTTATCCATAAGTTGCAACTGACTGGTTAAGGCACCGGCACGGGGCTCTTTGGCGCCAAAACAGATCCGCTGAATACGCGCGTGAATCATGGCGCCAACACACATGGTGCAGGGCTCAATGGTGACATAGAGATCACAGCCGGTCAGGCGGTAGTTGCCCAATGTGGCTGCAGCCTGCCGCAATGCGACTATCTCGGCATGGGCAGTGGGGTCACAGCTGGAGATCGGCTGGTTGTAACCCTCGCCAATCACGGTATCACCCTGCACCACCAGCGCGCCCACTGGCACTTCATCCGCAGCGCCAGCCTCGGCCGCCAACTCCAGGGCCCGGGCCATATAAAATTCATCTCGGTTTAGTCTACTGTCTGTCAACGGTTTCAACCCTTTAGTACAGCCTTTAAAATAGCGTAGAATCAGCGGTTTCAGCCCAGCCATATAAGCCAGACCCTATGCCAGCCAATATTGATGCCCAATCTCTAGACATTCAACCCAACTGGAAGACTGAATTTAGTCGTTGCATCAACTCAACTGACGAGTTGCTCAAGTATTTACAGCTCGATCCGCAGCGGCTCTCGGTCAGCCAGCAGAGTGCTCTCAGTTTCCCCATGCAGGTGCCATGGCCCTTTGTGCGGCGCATGGAAATCGGCAATCCCGATGATCCATTATTGTCTCAGGTATTGCCCGTCGAAGCAGAAATGCAGCCCATGCCGGGTTTCAGTCCGGATCCACTCAAGGAATCTGATCACAACCCAGTGCCAGGTATTGTACATAAATACCACAATCGACTGCTGCTAATTGTTAGCCCCCAATGCGCTATCAACTGTCGATATTGCTTTCGTCGCCACTTCCCCTATGAGGAAAACCGTCAGAGCAAAGAACAGTGGCAACAGGCATTAGATTACATAAGTAGCAAGCCAGAAATCAATGAAGTGATCTTCAGCGGCGGCGACCCACTGGCGGCCAATGATAAATTTCTCGGCTGGCTTACCGAGCAGATTGCGAGTATTCCTCATATCAAGCGCCTGCGCATTCACAGCCGCTTACCTGTAGTGATTCCGTCGCGGATTAATCAGCAGTTTTTTGACTGGGCAACCGCAACCAGGCTCAAACCAGTTATGGTTTTGCATATTAACCATGGTAATGAAATCAATGATGAGCTGGCAGCCAGTATCGCCCAATGTTCAGCCAATGGAATTCTGATGCTAAACCAGACGGTACTGTTAAAAGGTATAAATGATAGTGCAGAGATATTGAGCGAGCTGTCCGAGAAACTGTTTGATTGCGGTGTCACTCCCTATTACCTGCATCTATTAGATAAGGTGCAGGGTGCCAGTCACTTCGATATAAACAGGGATAAAGCCAAGCAGATTTATGGGCAACTGCAGGCCCGCCTACCGGGATTTCTGGTGCCTAAACTGGTGGCTGAAATAGCGGGAAAAAGATCTAAAACCCAGATTGCTGCCGTAAGTAGATAGAATGACTATGCAGTCATAAAGCGACTAGCTATTACCTAATAACGACTGTCGTATGTTTAAAAAAAGTAGCGTACAATTTCGGTTGAGGCCATTGGAGTTGGCTTCGTTAAAACAGTGTGGTTATGGGCTCAGACCCCGTCTGATTTGGTTAAAAATAATAATAATCAAAATCCTGTAACTAACACTTCACTTTTAGTTAAACACACAAAATATCTCGGGGGAGATTTATGAAATCTAATTCTTTTTGGAAATTAAACGCCATTGCAGCGGCGGTTATTGGCGGAAGTGCGATGCTTCCCACAGTAGCTACTGCAGCTGAAGCGACGTTGGAAGAAGTCGTTGTAGTTGGTTCTCGTGGTGCACCTCGCACCGTAGCCGACTCACCAGTACCAGTTGACGTTCTGACTGCTGACGAGCTGAACAGTGCAGGCAGTAACGATCTGCTTATGCAACTGCAAGGCGCTATTCCTTCTTTAAATGTTCACCTGCAGCCTATTAGCGACGCGGCATCTATGATCCGCCCAGCTAACCTGCGTGGCCTGTCTTCAGACAGCACATTGATTTTGGTTAACGGCAAACGTCGTCATCGCGCTTCAGTTATCGCCTTCCAGGGCGGTGGTGTAAACGACGGTTCTCAGGGTGCAGATATTTCTGTCATCCCAAGCATTGCTTTAAAGCAAGTTGAAGTACTGCGCGATGGTGCAGCGGCTCAGTATGGGTCAGATGCGGTAGCCGGTGTAATGAACTTTGTTCTTAACGATGCTTCTGAAGGCGGAAGCCTGGTTGTTAAGCAAGGTGAATATCAGGCTGGCGACGGAAGAACTAGCACAGTAGCTGGTAACATCGGTCTGCCATTGACAGATGCTGGCTTTATGAATATCAGCTTCCAGATGCGTAATGCTGATCCCACCTCACGAAGCGAGCAACGCCCAGATGCACAGGGCCTTATCGACGGCGGTAACTCCGACGTAACAGTCCCAGCACAGATTTGGGGTGCTCCAATCATCGATGATGATGTGACTTTCTTCTTCAACTCTGGCCTGGATCTGGGCAACGGTTCTGAAGTTTATATGTTTGGTAACTACTCCGAGCGCGACGTGGATGGTGGTTTCTACTACCGTAATCCAAATGATCGTTCTGGCGTATTCACATATGACTGGGACTCAAATGCTGCAACTCGTACTAATGCTAACGGCATTGCTTTGAACGTAGCTGGTGAGACTTCTGCCGAGTTTGTTGCAGGTGGCGGTGCTGAGGACGATTTTGTTGCGCAAGGTACCGAAAATGATGGCACTTATAGACTGGTTTCCGACTTAGGTGGCTGTGCTGCTGACGTTGCTGGCGATATCGACAACATTCGTTTGGTAGATCCCGAAGATGATTCAGCGCGCGATGCTCTTATCGCATCAGATGCATGTTACATTCACAATGAACAAGCACCAGGCGGATACACTCCTCGCTTCACTGGTAATATCGCTGATACATCGTTTACAGCTGGTGTTCGCGGCGAACTTACCGACGGTATGCTCGCTGGATACTCCTATGACTTGAGCGGTTCTGTTGGTCGTAACGAGGCAGACTTTGGCCTAAACAATACCTTTAATCCATCTATGGGTCCTGACTCCAAGCGCGATTTCTCAACTGGTAGCTACATTCAGTTGGCGAAGACGTTTAACTTCGATCTTCAAAAGCAATTTGATAACACTAGCTTCGCAGTCGGTTATGAGTGGCGTGAAACGACGTTTGAAGTGATTGCCGGTGAACAGGCATCTTGGCAGGTAGGCGACTCAACAATTGCCAATCCTTCTCCAGCTGTTAATGGCGATGGCGATGCAGTTGATGCTTATGGCTACACAGCAGCTGAAGCAGCGGCAGCGCCTGAATATAATCTGACCGCGGATGGGCTTGAAGAGCAAGAATTAGACGCTCAACGAGAGTGGGCTCAAGCAACTGATATTGATCTCGCAACTTTCCAGCCATTTAATGTTGGCTCTCATGGCTTTGCTGGTTTCTCTCCAGATTCTGCTGGTGCATTTACTCGACGCAACTATGCTCTTTATGTTGACGTTGAATCACAGCTGAATGATGACCTACTGGTTGGTGCTGCGGTTCGTTACGAAGATTACTCAAGCTTTGGTGATACAACCAACTACAAGCTAACGTTCAACTATCAGATGACTGATAATGTTGCACTGCGTGGTTCGACTAGTACTGGTTTCCGTGCTCCAACACAGGGTCAGGCTAACGTTGTTAACACTCAGACTACACTTGTTGGCGGACAGCTTACTCAGGCACAAACTCTGCCAAGCTTTAAGCTAGGTGAGGGTGATCTGCAGCCAGAGGAATCTGAAAGCTATGCATTTGGTCTGGTTATGGCACTGGGTGATGTTGAAATCACGGCTGACTACTTCAATATTGAAGTAGAAGATCGTATCGCATTAACCAGTAATGCCGCTCCTACTGCCGGTCAAATTACTTCTATGACTGCAGCTGGTATTCCAAACGCTGAACTTCTGGGTCAAATCAACTACTTCACCAATGATTTTAATACTGAAACCGAAGGCGTTGATATCGTAGCAACTTACGGTGCTGATCTATTTGGTGGAAGCACTGACTTCAGCCTGGCTTACAACTGGACAGATACCAAGGTAACTAACCAGGGTTCTTCCACTAGTGATAGCAAAGTTAAGCGCTTGGAAGAGGGTCTGCCAAATCACCGTGCAACTTTCACAATGGCTCAAAATTGGGAAGGCATTAGCGCATTTGTTCGAACCAACTACTTTGGTGAGTACTATGCAGTTCATGCTGACTGGTTTGGTAATGATGCTGACTCAGCAGTTACTGTTGATGCTGAAGTGACCTATGACCTTACTGACAGCATGACAGTGTCAGTTGGCGGTCAAAATATCTTCGATCAAGATGCTGAGCGTATTGATGGCTCAGCCGGAGCTGTCGGCGAAGATGTACCTGGTAATGTGCTAGGCGGAATCTTCTACGAGACTTCTCCAATGGGCATCGAAGGCGCTTTCTGGTACATGAAAGCTAGCTACAACTTCTAATCGACTCCTTTGAGTCAGTTGGAAGCGGGTCAGTACGCAAGTGCTGACCCACAAGAAATAAAAAAGGGGTGCCAATTGGCACCCCTTTTTTACATCTGGATTTAAATAATAGTCGTTTCGATAAACGTCAGTTGCGCAGCTTTTTGCTGCAGATGTGATACTTACAGTTAAGAGAAGATCAGTTCGGCTGAAATTTGGGGTCTTCAACACCTTTAATATTGGTTTCAAAGATAAATAAATTACCAGCCCATGGCTCCGCCGTACGAGCCTCTTTATCCATACCCTGATAAGCACTGGTCACAAATAGCAGATTTAGCTCTGGCCCTCCAAAGGCAACGCAGGTTGGCTGACTAACCGCAAGAGGCAATACAAAATCCACATCCCCTTCAGGACTATAACGCACCACCTG
>Ga0206131_10002903_pt1 | contig 20227 bp, 26 predicted proteins | sample Helgoland_Spring_FD_148636 | JGI IMG/M metagenome (GOLD analysis project Ga0206131, IMG submission 148636) | Pelagic subsurface seawater microbial communities from Kabeltonne, Helgoland, North Sea - Helgoland_Spring_Bloom_20160517_1 | ecosystem: Environmental > Aquatic > Marine > Epipelagic ...
CAATATCCAATTTTAGGATCATTTACAGCAGCAGTCCATCCTAAAGATGTTGCTATAGAAAGAAACGAAGTTAACGATGATAATGACCACATTGGAGCAGTAGTGCAAGTTGGACAACAAATATTATCTCCTTTGCTTATTACTAAACCAGCATCTAATAGAGAATCTAAATTAGAATTAAAAGTAGTTCCTGTGTTAGCTGCTGATGTAGCTGCCATATTCCATAAATAAGTTAACGGATCTGTGCAAACATCTGGAGTAGTTACTACAGTTAAGCACTCAACCGGCTTAGTTATTTCAATAGCATTATGCTGTGGCGTACATTTTTTTTTCATCTTAACTTCCTATTAATAGATCTATTTGTGCTTGCATTTGCGTTTGCTTTAATTGTAACTGGGCAATTGCATTATTCTGAGTTGTAATTAATAACTCTTGATCACATATTTTAACGCCCAAAGCTGTAACATAATCAACTAAAGGTAATACTGTTCCATATTCAGATTGAAAACAAGATGCTGTTGTCAAATTAGGTAAATCTGTTGATTTAGCTTCTCCATCAACTGTATTGTTTTTTAATGCACATACTTCTTCAATTAATAATTGTAATAATTCTACAAAATTACTTGGAGGACATTCTTTGTCAATCAAGCAAGATATGTCATAACTATTAACATCTAATAATTCAAACAGTGTGCAAATCTTTTTTGCTAATGCATCAATAACCTCACTTACAGAATCTCCTGTACATAAATCAATGCAACATAAATCTGGACCTTGCCACACAACACAGTTACTTGTAGTTGTTGCACATCCTCTACTTTTGGTATTTGTTGGCTTTCCCATAGCTAATAATATACAAATTTTAAATTTAATTTCCTAATTCTAAGGACACGCGCCCTCTTGTTCTACAAAGGATAAACTGATGACATTTCCAGTTAAATCTTTTGCATAAATATCTATTCCGGTTTGACCAGTAATGCCACATACATCTACTTGATTTGTATGAGAAGATAAAGCAAATTCTACATTTATTTCTCTTTCATAACAATCTTTAAAATATAAAACTCCTTGTACATTTACCGGCAATGTAATAGTATAAGTTTTGCATTGTGCAGGGACTGGAGGATTAGGACAACAATCTAATTTGTTTTCTGTCATATCCATTTTTAATATCTGATAAGCAATCATTGACCTCATGGAATCTGCGGGACAACAATGCTCAATGCCAAATCTTAGTTCTAAGACTTCTTCATAAATTGAACTACCAAATTTACATAATATAGATTCCGCTTTGTTAGGATCTACATTATTAACCTTAAACTCAGGATATATTGTTTTATGATTAGTAATAGGAACTACAGGTTCAGGTTTAGGTAAACAATCCTGACATGTATTTACACATTCAGTTATAATAAAAAAATCATCCCACTGAATTTCTTCAAATTCTTCAGGACATTCTGATTCAATTAATCTATAGCAACCTGTAACAACATTACCGTTTATATCTTTAATCGCTGTAAGAACAACTTCAATTAAACTATCAGGTGTATTGTCATTTTTAGATGTTCCGTTATATACAAATACCGCAGGTAAATTATTTATCTGTAGCATTTCTCCATTAGAGCAACACACCAATTGATAATTTTCTGCCATTTTCGTTATTTTTTAGGCTGACTAGCAGCTATTTGTTTATTTACTTGGTTTACACATGCTGTGCAACATAATTTTCCATTTGATGCATTAATCAAATGAGTTCCAGTACAAGTACATGTACCACAATTTGGACAACTCTGAGCCATATTAACAAATTTTACAAACGTATCTATCTAACAATTTTTTAGCATAGTTATATATAACCATTGCTTGATCACAATCTAAGCACCATTCTGCTTTAGCTTGCGCTGCTTCAATATAATTATTAATTGTCATTAAATAATTAAAATCATCTTTTATTTCAGGAACTGGTTCACAAGCCCCTAATTGCAAATCGCACAAATGTTGTTTTAATTGTGCTCTTATAGCAGTAACTCTTAAATGATTATATTCTACAAACATTTTATCATTTGGTGATAAAGAATATTTTATAGTATAAATACCATCTGGAATAGGATTAAACTCAGAATCACAATCCGCAGTCTGTAATTTTAAATCACATGCTGTTAAGTTTAATATAAAGTTTTGATTTATTACAGGTGTAGTTGTATCATTAAATGTAACACAATCTTTATATCCCGGAACTAACACTTGAACCGTAGGACAAATGTAAGGCATAAGTGGATTATACACACTTGTATCTTCAATACGAAGAATACAATCTGTCATTATGTTTGGTATGTTTAAACTTAAAGAATTAGTAGCCATAATAAAGTTTTAAAAAAAAATAGGGGACCGAGAAGTCCCAGTCCCCTATTTAGGAATTAGATAATACTGAAACTTATATCGCCTCTAGCACAATTGCTGTGTGACCATATGTTTCAAGCTCAACAACATCTGTTCCCAATGCTGCATCAACCCATGTCTGAACTAAAGTTTCTAATGCCGTGGCAGTAGCTGCTGTAGTATAGATGTTTAGTGAATATTGATCATTATCAAATACACCAGATGGATTGTTAAAACGTGGAACGCTATGTTGTAGAACATATCGTGTGTAAAACGCATTTCTTGGAACTGCTGCAAAATAATCATCTCCTTGAGTGATTTCTCTGATACGCTGATCGTTATTAGCAAAGTGATTTTGCAAATAAGACTCATCAAGAATAACATCTCTTAATACAGTTTCACCAAAACCTTGACCAACAAATCCAGCAGACTCTTCAAACGTACACAACGCTGAAAACTCACAAGGATCTCCAGTTAAATCAGTCAAAGAAAGATTCATTTGAACAATTTCTTTTTGGAAAAAGTCTGAAGTTTGGAAAGAACAGTTACCAAATGTAGTATCTACATATGCACCTGCAATACGAATACCTGCCATAGCTCCTGCAGTGTGACCTGTAGAAACGTAACTTGACCACAATTGCGTATCAGGATAACCTGCAGCAACTGCATCAGCAGCAGTGTGAAATAATGGAACACCTGCTTCAGAATATACGATTGGCTTAATAAAGTATTGTGCCCATACATCAGTTACAATTTGGTTAGCCCAGTTGATCATTACTAAAGTAGAATCTACATTTCCTGGAACTACTGTTCCTGTAGGACAACATCCTGTATAAGCAGCAAAAGTTTTATATAAATCGTGATTTAAGAATCTTAATACGGGTGAACCCCAAAGGTCAACTCGTAAATTATAAGTTTCTCCACAAATAAAATCTACTGCTGTACATATTGCATTTTCATCATACTTTAATGTAGCTACTGTAATAATAGCATCTGTAGTAGGAGTCAACTGGAGTAAGTGTATCACCAACTACATAACCTTGACCACAAGCAGCACCTAAAGTACAAACTGTAATTATACCACCTGCAACAGTAATATCAGCGAGAACGCCAGTTCCAGAACCTCCTGAAAGAACTACATCAGTATAAGTACCATTAGTATAACCTGCACCACCATTTGTAATAGTAAATGTTGCAGCACCGTTAAGGTTCATGTTAGTGTTACCAATATGAGATACAGCTTGCTCAGGAGCAGCTGCAGTCATTTTAGACCACTTACTAATATAACGAGGATTAATTTTTTTAGACTTGTTAGACTCTTTGTATCCACCATGGAAAGGTCCAATTTTGTCATTTAACATAAGAGCAGATGAAGCCAAAACAAGAGGTCTACCATCTGTAACTTGTGCATCACCTACAACAACTGATTTGTAAGTTTTTGCATCAAAAAATCCATAGGTTCCTACACCCAACCCGTTAGGGGCAGCTGCATCACCTAATACTTCCGTACCCAAACCAGATGTAATCAAAAGACCGTTATTAACGGCTTTTTGAGCACCAGTACCACCTTGAGTAGGCTTAGTTCCGACAAATGATTTGCGGAAACTGTGTGAAAAATAACTCATTTTTTTAATTGCCTCCTACTTTACTCAGAGGTCTTTTTAATTTATAAACAATATATATAATATAGTAATTATTAATTAGAATTACAAATTATAAAGATTATTATTTCTTAGGCTTAGTATGATTATAACCTTTTGCTTTTAAAGATAAATGCTGTTTTAAAGTTTTAGCCATTACTCTCCTACTTCCTTTGTACATAGGATGAACTTTAAATTTTTTTGTTGCCATGTTATTTTTTTTTAGATTTAGCTCCTGAACATTTCCATCGCTTACGGGATAAATTGTTAGGGGTGTTAGGGTCATTTCTTTTTTTCTTAGATACTCTTTTCTTAATACCTAAACTCCTTGCACAATAACTATCTCCTTTAGAAGTTCCGGGTTTTACTCTTGGCCCACCACCTTTGGCTTTACCTGCTTGACCATAACTAACCTTTTTTCCGGACTTAGTTATTTTAACTTTAGCTTTTCCTTTTCTGGGTGTTGCCATTACGTTTTCTTTTTAGGTAATGATTTAATTTTACCGTTATCAGTTCTTGCGTATCTATGAGTTTTAGTTTCTCTACTTGGTATTAATTTACCGCTATAAGTTTTACCTCCCCACTTCCAACTTACTTTTTTAGACATTATTTCTTTTTCTTAGGAGTCTTAGGTTTTTTCATATTACGACCTATATTCATTCCAGCGGAAAAAGATTTTTTCATCTTAGCTGCACATTTTGATTTAACTTTCTTGGTTGCCATAATTAATTATTTGTTTCTACTGATTTATCTGCAAGCTGAACAGCGGTCATATCTTCAAGATCACCCGCTAATATTTTAACACACTCATCTACAAATAATTCAACAAGGTCGTCTTTAAATTCGGAAATAACATCTTCTGTAGATATTAATCCTGTGTAAGGATCAGAAACTCCTTTAATTTGAATTCTGGTAGGTTGTTTGTAATATGTAAGTTCTGCATCTACAATATCAAATTCACCGTTGGTGTAAATCTTTGCTTTATTGCCATTAATAGTAGCAAACGTTTCACCCCAAGAAAAATTAGGCTGTTTAGCGTAATCTCTAAGCAGTTCATCTACATTAGCTTCTTGAGCCAAATAAATAACTAAAGGTCTTTTTTCACAACACCCGTCTGTTGCTTTAGCAGAAAGTCTTTTCCATTCAAAATAATTATCTGGCAAAGTTGGAGATTGATAATATAAATCTTTTTTAACCATATTTAATTTACTATCTACCAATAGAATCTGTAAATCATCTATACGTCTTTTACTGGCTTCATCTCCGGTTTGTTTGTTATTAGTACCTGCTAAATTACGCCTACACCAATCTACCTGACCTTTGTTAAAAGCCTCAATAACTTGCCATGATTCAATATTATCATAGTCATTGCTTGCAAGCTTGTTAATACGTTGCTTAACTTTTATTAAGATTGCTTCATTAGTCATTATAAAGATTTAATAAATGCCTTAGTTATATCTTTTTGAATTATTCTGTTACCAGCTTTTACGTTTATAAATTCTGGCATTGCTTGAGCCACTAGTAGTTCTTGTTTAGCTGTTGCCAGTGCTTCAGCATCTCCTGCTTTTTCAGCAGCTTTTAAATCAGCTTCAGCTTTGCTTATCGCATCTGTTCTTTTTTTATTTTCTGCTTTGTTAAATAAAACACTGTTTGTTAATTTAACAAAAGAACTAACATCTATATGGGCAGGTGTTTTATAATCAGTATTAATAAATGTTCCTGTTAAAACATAAATATCTAAATTGTCTGCATACATTTTGGCTAAACCAAGTTGTTTAAAATAATTAACACTTTTTGCTCCGCTGCCTAAACCATTTTTCTGATTAATAGAACTTACAAGTAAATCAGTAGCAAGTTTCATTTGTTCTCCATATTCTAGTGTTGAAAGATCAGCTTTGTGCATAAAAAGAATACTACACAAAACCCAAAATTGATAATTATCGGTAAAGAGAAGACTATCTGAACCTGGCATTTTAGTTTCTTCTGTTGTAAGCACCCAATTTATTGCTGCTGCCGTTGCTCCACAAGTATTATCTGTTTTTTCATTTACTTTTCCTTTTCTTACTACACGGCCTACAGCCCCTCTTGATGAAATTCCGATATGAGGTGTTTGAATGATAAGTAAAGCATTTTTTTTCTCAGTAGTAAAACTATGGCTTACAAATGCTTGCATTCCCAATAAACCTGTTTGAGGAAGCCCACCTAAACTTCTATCTTGAAAAGAACCTGCAAATTCTGAAATTCTTTCAGGAGTCTGACCAATGTTTTTAAGATTTGAAAACACAGGAGCATTAATATCATCTGAACATTTCACCTCCATGGTTAAAACATTTTCAGCAAAATAACCGTCTGCCTTAATCCATTCTATTAAACCATTAGCAAAATTACTAGCTGCTGTTGCCCTAGGGTATGTTTTTCTAATAACTCTTGTATATGCGCTATCTACAGATCCTTCTGGATTAGAAATAACTGAACTATTTTGTTCTACACCTGCTACGATTAAAGCATAGCTTCCATTTTTTGGTTTTGTTGCACTGTATACTACACTACCAGGAATAAAGTTTCCTGATGCATCTCTGTTAATATACGCTTTTAATTTTGCCATTGTTTTATTTTTTAAAAATTATTTACTCCATGTTTGTTCAACCTTTGCCATTAATATATCTAACATATCATCATTGGCTGGGTTTTTAAGATATTCTAAAACATCTGATACATTTCTACCAAGCATTACATTTTGACTTGCTTCATGTAACATTCCATCAGGTTTAGTAATTATAAATTTATAGAATGCAGCATCTTTAATTATTGCTTTTATTTTTAAATCTTCAATACTACACGATGCGTGTTCTATAAATGTATTAGCACATCTTTTTTTATTATTGTCGTATCCTAAACCATTAATGTAAATATCCATATCATTATAAATTACATCTGCTAAAGTTCTATTAGAGTATTGAACTCCTTTAGCGTTTAAATTTTTAGCAACATAGAATAACTTTCTAGGTTCTTCTTCAGATAATTCTTGCATAAGAGCAAGAGCCTTATTTCGTAATTTAGTTACACCTGTTTTTGATGATATAGAATCAACTTGTCTATCTAAATACCATTTTTGTTTTGTTCGCTTAGCTTCTTCAAAACTACTAGCCACTAAAGAAAATCCGCCATTTTCAATTCCATGAAGCAATATTAAATGGTCTAAATTATTTTTTGGATCTAATTGTTGTATGTCGTTACCTAGCTTTAGGAGAACTTTTCCCCAAACTTTACTATTATCAGGATTAAACATTTCAACCTTAGACCAAAAATCTTCATCTTCTGGTTTAATATGATTAAATGCTCTTTCTCTTTCAAGAATAGCAATTGTTTCTCTTATACTTTTAATTTTAGATGCTTTTTTTTCTTCATCTTGTATTTGTTTAATTTCTGGAGCAAACTCATTTAATCCATTTAAGTATCTTGTTTTTCCGTTAACTTCTACGGCTGCTAAAGTTTCTATTTGAAAAGTGTTAGGAAACACAACATAATTGTATTTTTCTAAACCCATGTTTTCTGAATTAGGATCTGTATAAGGCTTAATGCTTATTTTCCCTATAGATATAGGCTTTTGTTCAACTTCAACTTTTCTTACTTTTGTTTTCACGCTTTTTTTCATTGTTTGGGTGGTTTTTTTTGGTTTAATACTGACTAGTATATAATTTAATAAAATTTTAGGACAAAGCTGCTATTAGCTCGTCAATTTTTGACTCAATTTCATCAAGTCTTAATTCAACTTCGTTTCTTAAAGTGGTAATAGTAGTTCCGGTTAATTCTTCTGTTATTCCTATTTTAGCAACACCTGAACAACTTTCTCTGATTAATCTGATTGCTTCATTAACATGAGCAATTTTTGCAGGAGCTGCTTCATCATAAGGAGATCTTTCTAAAATTGGATCTGGAGAATTAGTAATTTGAACTCTTTTATCTAATGCCATAATTAAAAATTTAAAAAAAAGGGCCGGTTTCCCAGCCCTTCTTCTGATAAATAAATATTATAGTGATCCGCCTGTAATTGGGTTTCTCATTACAATTTTAAGAACTTTAGTAGGATCCTCTACTTTGATAGCAGGCATAGCTTGCGTCATGTAGATTTGGTATCCGTTAAAGTTTCCTGAAGATGCAAATCCTTGCGTTCTTCCCATATAGTCCATAGAACCATTAACATATCTCCAAACTAAATCTTTGTTCCAAGCACATTTCAATAATTTAATATTGTCTTGTCCTGTTTCAGTAACATCAAAAATGATGAAAGAATAAGAAGACAATCTAAATCCATCAATGATTGGATTTTCAATCTCGTTGTTTTGAAGATTATCAAATGCTGGGTTAAGAACAAACTTAACATTTGCTAAGAAAGGAATTGTATAAGATGTGAAAGAGAATCCATAATGTAGATCCATTCCACCACCTTTAATCATATCCAATTCAGCTGCATCAACATAAAGTCCTGCTGAAAAAGCATCTTTTTTGATAGCTTCGTTAATCATTCTCATTCCGCCCATTCCTGTTTGAACAATAAGTTCACGTTGTGGATCTGGACCTTGAAAATCAACTTTCCCGTTAAAGAAGTTAAAAATCTCAGAACGGAAAATGTCTAATGTAAAGTCAGGCTTATTGTATACATGCTTGTAAGATAAGTCAAGTTGTTTCCAAAGACCAACAGATAAACGAAGATCATCTGGCCCGTCTTGCTTAATTCTACCACCTTTACCCCACATAAGGTAAGTTTCGATATCATAAGCAATTTTAGAAAGGTGAGCCGCTTCCATTTTAGTAATGAAAGAACGAACTAAGTTACCATTATCTAAAGACTTTTTAACATATCCTTGTCCTTTAGCAGCAACCATTCCTTCTAAAGAATTGATAGATGGATCCATTGTAGTATCAAAGTTTTTCCAAATCTCAGTTACTGGAACTGAACCATCTGCTTTCATACCACCTTTTTCCATCAATTTAACTCTTGATGAAACAGTATAGTGAACGTGTGCATCCGCATTACCAACATAGTTATAGAACTCACGACTTGTGTGATCCATTGAAAGGTCAGAATATCTTTCTCCATATTCCCCTCTTGCAGAACCTACTCTAAAATAGTAAGTATTGTTAGTTAGAAATCTGTTATCAAATACTCCATCTGAATCATTGTTAGGCATTTGAACCGTATAAATAAATCCATCACCCATATCAAGAATATCCTCATCAGTAACATAAAGTTCTTTACCATTGAATTTATCATAAGTGATAATATCTCCGTGACCAAAAACTCTTTTGTTTAATTTGATTTGGAAAGGTGTTCCATCAATACCTTTAGCAGTATTAGCAGAATCAAGATCTTCCATAATGAAAGGAAGCTCTTCCGATACCGGTGTTGTCCATTTGTATTCACCTCTTGGGTGATCTACTTCAATTACATTTCTTCCCTGAAATGATGACATTTGATAAAGAGGCATCTCAACCTTTTTAACTTGTGCCCATAATTCTACTGGACCCAAATCGTCTGGTTTAGCATCTTTTAATAAATTCATCAAATGGTAAGAATCCACATGCGATGACGCTGTGTAGCTGTTGTCCCGAAGGAACATACCATTGTTTAATACTGGTGTACTCATTTTATTTTGTTTTTGTTTGTTTACTTATTTGTTTTTGCAAAAGCATTTATTGCTTTCTGTTTTGCACTAGGAGAAAGATTAACCGAGTTTATTTTTTTTCTTTGTTCCGCTGTTAAATCCGCCATTGTTGCTTGTTTCTTTTTATCGCCTGGACCTTCAATCATTGATCCTCCGTTGCGCATTTTTTTTGGATTTGCTTTATATTGCATATTATTTATTTTTTGTTATCTGGAGAACAAACCTTTACCACCTCTTTGTATTGTTGGCTTTGGTTTTGTTCTTTTTCCAGAAGATTGTTTTTCTCCTATTCCTGTAGAGGATGTTATTTTACCTCCTTCACTAGTTCTTAATTTTCTAGCTGTATTTACTACTTCTTCATTTTGACCTATTCTTTTAACAGAATTTCTATAGTCATCCGGATCTGCTAATAGCCAAAGTGCTTCTGCAACTAAAGACGGATTAGCATTTTGACCAAATTGATGTTGTTCTAATAAATAACCTAAAGCATTTGTGTTATTACCTTTAGAGTCTTGATACTTTGATGAATCAGTTAATCCATAAAATAACATTGTCTGTATTTTGTTATTTAATGGAATACCGTTTAGATCTTTTTGATTCAAAGCATTATAAACATTGTTTTGATAATGCTTTTGTGCTTCTTGTTTTCTCACTTTTAATTGTTCTTGCTGTGCAAGTCTTTGTTCAATTACCTGAGCTTGTTTAGCATCTAACTTTGGTTTGTAACGAGTAGAGTATTTTTCTAAATCTCCCCTATCTTTAATTACATTAATCTCATCCTCTATTTCTTCAGCAGTACCAAAAGATGTTACATTTAAATATTGTCTAGCAATAATTTCTTGATCTTCTTCTTTAGTAATGTCTAAATCAAAAGTTTCTTGTGCTTTAGATAATTGTTGAAAAACAGATTTTGTATCATTTCCTCCATTTAAAGCATAGTGAACAACAGCTTGAACTTCTTCTGGTAATTGTTTAAATAATTCAACAGGAGCGTTTTCTGCAGTATCAGCTAACTTTTGTTCAATGTTTGCTTGAATCAATTCTTCAAAATCATCAACTGTATATTGCTCTAGTTTTTTGCCATCATCAAAAGGTTGTATAACACCTTTTTCTACTAATCTGCTAGCAGCTTCAATCATTGCGTCTTTTGATAAAGAAGGTCGACCTCCTTTATTTTTAGTAATATTAGCCTCTTCCTCTTTAAGAGGGGCATCAACTAAAGCCTCTACAACCTTTGTTTGAGTTTCTTCATCTTCAATCGGTTTATCTTCCGGGATTTCATCTAAGAAATCTATGTCAATTTTTCCATTATCCAATACTGAGTTTTTTTCATCTTGATCTGCAGTCATTGCAACAGAAGCAGATGGTATACCTAATAACTCATCAATATTTTCAAATTCCATTTCTTCTACCGTTGTAGAAGATTCTACATTATTATTTATTTTTTCTTCAGTAGTTTCTTCTACTGGCTTGTTGTCATCACTCATTTTTGGTTGTTTTGGTTTCTACTGACTATATTTAATATAAGGTTTTTTAGCCTAACTAAATAAAAAATATTTAACTTTTTTAAAATAAAAAGCATTCTATAGTTATAATATATATTATTTTTTTCCTTTAGGTTTTTTAGAATCGTGAACTGTTTTATTTTCACGAGCTATTGCTAAATCAATTTGTTTATTTTGTCTTTGAGTATTTAACTTTTCTTGCTCAAGATTTAATTTAGCATCATTAAAATCAGTTTTATTAGATTCTTTTTGCTCATTAAACTTCATTGTTTGCTTATATTGCTCAGTTTGTTTAACATCTTTTAGAACATCTTGGAAATCCGAAACTTTGTTTTGATTAAGATCCTGCATTGCACCATAGCCGGCTGCTTTAATTTCAGCTTCAAGTAATCTAGCTCTACGGTCTTTTTCTTTTTCCATAGATTCGTGATCTCTTGTAAGTTGTTCTTCTTTAGCTTTTGCTTCAATTTCTGCTTGTGCCATTTCTTTTTCTTGAGCTGCTTGTTGCTGTCTTTGCTCATCAGCTTTTTGTTCAATTGATTTAAGAGCGTGATTAAGAGTTCCTAATGAATTAGCTTGCATTAACTCACCTAAATCATATACAGATGCCCCAGTAGTGTTATTCTGCATAAAGATACTTTTCATTTTTTCTAGCAAATCTCTATTATTAGCATTAGTTAAACCAAATACATTTAAGTCTACTAACATTAAATCTGTGCCGTTAATTTCAAAATTAGTTCTTTCGTCAGGAGAAATCATTCCTTGTAATCTTACAGATGATTTATTTGAATGATAATATTGTGCTAAATCTGTACGCATTTGATGAACTCTTGGCATCAGTTGATCAGAATGCTGTATAAAATATGTTTCTGTTTGAGCATAAGAACCAGATCTAGCTTGTTCTACTCCAGTTGCTGTATTAGTTTCTCCTAACTGTTGACCCATCCGCTGAGGATTTAATCCTACAACTTCCATTGCCTGTTGCTTAAAGTAGTTAGCTAATTGTATCCTGGACATTAATCTGTTAGATTGTTCTAAGTTTAATACCTGGTAATGCTGAAAATTAGTAGCAGACTCTGTATTTGCTATAGAAGGATCTAATGGAAGCATGCTAAAATCTTTCATAGCCACATAAGCTTTAGCCATGTTATTTTTCCCCCAATCTTCTCCCATTGAATGTTTAGGAATAGCATTTTGATCTAATACAATTACTGATCCTAATTCATCTACTAAAATATCTGCAATTTGATTATTGCACATGTTATATCCAATCTGCGCAGGTTTCATTTGATCTACTAACGAAACAGATTTAGTATTTCTATCTGAAAATACTCTACCTTCAATTGGTAATTTAGGATTATATAAATCATTATCTCCTTTAAATTGAAATCTCAAAGGCCCTGGTTTTTCTGTACCTACACCAATGTATATTGGATCCCAATCTCCTTCACCCTGATCCATAAATATAGATCTGTTGTTTCCTATTTTTACACCACCTACAATTTGATTAATCCAAATCCATTCAATGTGATCACCAAAAATTAAATTTTCAGTTGTTTCTTTATCTTGAAATACTTTATTGTAAACAGGTTTTTCTATAATTGTATAATGCTCATCTACTAATTCAGTAATTACAGCACCGTTTTCATCAATTTTTGTAAGATGTCCTACTTTTCTTTGTGTTTTCCAATAAGTTGTAGTTACTCTTAATAATTCATTAGAATAAATATCACCAGTATATTCACTTTGACCAACTATATAGTCAACAATATCTCCTGGAGAATCTCCATCTCCTGCAAACGCTAACTCCCTTTTAAAGTCTACTCCGTGTCTTCTGTTTGAATCATGACTTTCGTTTGTATCATACAAAGCTCCGTCATTTGGAATACCATTATCTAAAAACCTAGAGTGAGTGGCGGGATGTATATATTCTAATCTTTCTAATTGATCTCCGGTCATTAAGTAGCCATACTTGTCTATAACATCAGCTATAGTAAGCATATCCATCCATCCTGCCCAATTACCTTGAGAAATGTATTGCACATGAGGAGATTTATGATAAAAAGATAATGCTGGATTTAAAAGCTCAATGTCATAATCATCTTCTAGCATTTTAAAATGCCAAAACTCAGAATCAGTTATTAAAGAATCTCTAAAAGCTAATTCTTCTAGTTCATCCATTTTAAATCTATTTACATCAATAGCATGTTGCTTAGCAGCCCATCGTTCTGCAAGAGTTTCGTATTTTTTAGAGAAAAAATCTTCTATTTCTGGTAATTTTTGTAAAGCCTCTGGATTTAATTGTTGTTGAGCTTCTTCTGATTGAGGATCCATTCCGGACTCTAACATTTGCGCTATTAATTTTTGTTGAGCGTATTCAACAATTACTTCTTCAATCTGTTGTGTTTTTTGATTCATAATCTCATTATAAGAATATTCATCAACTGCTCTATAATCAATTTGAGTATTGCGCTTTGCAAATTCTGAAACCAGGGTGTTAATTACATTTGGAATAATAGGATAAAATTTTAATTCTAATGCTTCATCCGGACCTTCAGTAAGAACATCCATCATTTCAGTATAATCATTTTCAACGTGAGGAATGTAATCAGTTTTATCAATAACGCCTTTTGCTAACTTATAATTTTTCATTAAGCGTTTAGCCTTATTCATTAACTGTTTAGCTCCTTGCCATTCTAACCAATCTAAATTGCGGTGATACCATTCATCATCTTTGTCTGCGGCACAAAGAAATTGTATAGGCTGAGTAAATACACCAAAATCTTTATCTTTGGTTTTTTTACCCTTTTTTATATCCATTGCATTAAGTATCTGCATTATCTCATGTTTTTAAATGGGTTTCTAGGTTTTGTCCTAGAAGATTTATTAGTTCCAATATTCCTAAAGAAACTCCTCTTTAATTTATACAAATTATCTGACATTTCCAAATGTTCTTCGTCTTCATATTCAACTCTTTTCTTTAGACCCCTGGCGGCTTCTTGTATTTTTACAAATGTAATTAGAGCTGCTAAGGATATTAATCTATCTACGTTTACTCCGGGTTGATAATGTTCCATTTCAAATAAATATATAATATCTGGTATTCTGCTTATACCATAATAGGTTTTATATACTTTGCCTTCATTGTCTACTTCTTCGTCTAATTCTTCTTTTAAATATTCTATTAAGTAGCTAAGCATTATAGTTTTAAATATAGTAGATACATTCCTCCACCCATACTGTTGAAACTGCGTTTTAGACGGTGTGATTTCTTTAGAGAATACCATTTGATTACTAGGTACTAAATACTTTTGTTTGCGTTTAAACTGCATGTATTGTATAAATAAAGGCACGTTGTTCTCAACCACAGTCCATGCTTGATACCATTCTATAATTAACTCAAGTCTTTCGTGTGTTTTATTAATGTCATCATAACGCCCAGTCCAAGAACATACTATTTTATCACCTTCCATAAAATTTTCAACAGACCCGTCCTCCTTAACCCTTTGAACTTCTATTGGATTTTTATAAACATGTATTGAGCATAACGAATCTGAAGTAACTGTTTTACCTTCAGAAACTGGATCTAAAGAAGCAAAATAAGATGTACAGAATTCTTTATTTTCATCAGGGACTTCCCAAACACAAATAGCTCCTGATTTATCTTCTGCTTTTTTATCTACTGGAAACTGCAGTATTGGTTTTTTAGTTGTTGGACTTGCAACTATAGTTCCTTTATTGTCATATTCTAAATTATAACACATGTAAGGATAATCACCTTCTTCAATATCTCTTTTCTGTGATTTTACTAACTCTAAAGGAAATATACTTTCTCCCCTAAATGCAAAAGCTTCTTCTAAATTTGTTGGATGCTGAGAACATCTAATTTGGTAAGCTTCCGGATCTAAATCTTTTTTCCATTGTATTTTTTTTTCTTGCAGTGCGTTTAATGCTTTTTCTACTTGAGAATTACCAAATTCATCTATGTATGGTGGCATTGACCATTGTTCTGGAATAAACAAACCGGTTTTAATTACAACACCTTTATCATTAGCCCATTTATTTGGTACTTCATAAAATCCATTTCCTTTTGCAGCATACATCCATTTTCTTAAAGGTTCGCATTGTTTAAGATCACCTACTGTTCCAGATGCAATAAAATAACCAGTTGTAATTTCTCCAGCAGTTAATGCAGGTAGCATAAACTCATAAGTTTTATTCATGGTTTTAGCAATACCGGCTTCTTCATAAAAAAACATTGTACAAAAACCACCAACTCCAGCCGTATCTGATTGTTCAAAAGACACTGATTGCAATGTTCCTTTTCTTCCTCTTTCAGTTTTTCTTCCATTTTCTACATACTCAATTTTTTGTTGCCATTCACCAATTCCTCCAGGATTCATAGGTCTATACCAAGCAGTATGTTTATTAAGAAAATTTTTATATTCATTAAGCATTTTCCATGTGCCATTAACTCCTGTTATATAAGCACTTAGCGAAGCTCCAATTCTTAATACGGGTTTTGTTTCAAACCACAATAAATTTATTAGTTTATTTGCATGATAAAAAGATGATCCAAACTGTCGTTTTTTTAATATAACTCCATGTTTATAATCTAATTCTCCTATCCATTCATATAAAGCCATGTGATATTGAGCATCATGAATATCTGGAAAATCTTCAGTTCTTTTTATTTTATTTACAATTGGTGCAAAATTGATAAATTGATAATAATCTCGTGGTAAATAAAACTTGCGTTTTCCTTTTTTAAAAAAACAACCTTTTCTGCATTTTAGTTTTTCAAAATCCCAGTACTTTATAAAATCCCTACTACCCTCAGTAAAATCACAATAGTATTTATCCTTTTTGTATTTTAAGCCTTGAGCTTGAAATTCTAATACAATTTTATCAAATTTATATTCTCCAGGTTCTTTATAGCATTCCTCTTCTAATAGAGTTTTAAATTCTTCTCTTGTCTTAAAAGAAATTTCAGACCACTTACCTTTTTCCCAAATTGGGATTTTTTCATAAACCTCGCCAATGTTATCTTTTTTTTTAACCTTCATCATCATAACTTAATTTCTGCCCACCCCTAGCTCGTGATGATTGCTCTTCTTCTAAATCTTTAGATACACCTTTAAATGATTTTCTAATAGCATCAAAATTCTTAGCTGTAGATACAATTGCTGTTATATTTCCATCGCGACCATCAGTAATACTTTGCGTTTCCATATAAAATGCTAATTTTTCTAACATGCTAGCAATGCCATTATACGCTCTCATTGTAGGAGTTTCGTATAACTCTTTACATCTGTCTAAAGCCATTCTTATATATCTATCTTCGGGGTTCCATTTAATTTCCAAGTCTTCTAGTATCTCTTCTTCAATGTCTTCTTGAGGTCTATTGAAATAAGGATTTTCTGAACTGCGGCAAGTCATATAAAATAAATAAGAATATATAGATAGATTATCTTTTGGATATTCATCTGTAATTCTTTTAAGCCACGGTATTGTGTGACAGTGCTCTGTTGGTAAAACATTACCATTTTCTACTTCAAACAGCCTAATCATATTTTTTATAAATTATTTAAAGATTTAAACATTGCTACAACTTCTTTTTTTAGATAAGGTAACTGATAAGATTTAACTTCTTTTACCATTGGATCACCCGCGGCATCATTAGAAACAACAGGGTATCCATTTTTATCATACCTATCTATTTCAAATTTAACATGATCCATTTGAATTACACCTGGTTTTAATGTTCTATTGTGTTTTAACATAATATACATATAAACGCTTAATTGTAAAGCATATTCATTATAATTGCATGAATCTAAATGTGATAAAGGCGGTAGCATTTTTTTTGTTTTACCACCAGGTCCTTTAAAACCTTCCATTTTAATTTCTTTATTTGTTTTATAATCGTACAAATTTATTTTGCCGTCATATACTTCTACCCTATCTCCTTGCCCACAAACACAAGCAGATTTTAAATAAACAAAATGCTCTGGATAAATACCATCAGTAAGATTTTGTTCAGGAGCTAATTTTATATCACCATCCATTAGCGGATCTATAATTGTTAATGCATTACCGTTTCTTGTAATAGTATTACATGCTAATAAATCTTTTTCCCTTTGGTCATGATACCATGAACCTAAATTTATAGCTCTTTTATTTTCATTTTTCCAAAGTTCTAATATCTCTTTAGGAGAGAGTTTGTTATATTTTGGGTTTTTTCCTTTTGAAGATTTTTCTGCTTGTTCTGCAGAATTAAAAGGTTCTTTGAACATGTGAATTAATGTAGTTACACTTGTCCACTTTATATTTTCTGTTTCATCAATGCTAGAATAACTATGATTCTTATCTGTAAATTTTACTGCCATGCGTGTTCTTTTAATTTCTTTGCTCCTAGTTTTATAACTTCAGCATCTGAACTGCATAATAATTTTATAATTTGACAATGGGCAAGATCTGAAATAATCTTTTTAGACCATGCTTTATGAGTTTCTTTTATATAAAAGTTACTTACTAGTTCTTTATTTGTCATTTTTTTTTATTTGTTCCGTTAGCAAATAATTTTCTTCGTGAGATAAAACAGCACTCCATTTACCTTCCGGACAATCAGCACCTAATGATCTTATTTTCAAATCCATAGAACAACCACACGACCCGCAACAAGGCTGCGTGCCTGGAACCATACACTTATCTCCTTTAGTGTCAAATAAAGTACAAGATTCACATATAGCTAGTCTGTCTTTTGCTATTAGTTCAACGTGTTCTTTTTTAAAAAGATTATTCTTAATGCCTTCTAAAATTTTACCACTATTTTTCCAAATTTGAATTACGTTTTTCATTTATTTCTTTATAATATTTTTCACAAGATTCTAATGCTTTAATTTTATTATTCATTAATTCAGTTGAAAGATTAAATCTTATTACTTTTCTAAAATCTTCTCCTTGAGAACTATTGAGTAATCTCTTTAATCCTTGTATATCTCTTTTTAACTTTCTCATACTTAGTCTTAAAGTACCAAGTCCATGTAAATATAGAGTTGGATACTCTAAAGACTCTAGCTTTTTTGCAACTGTTGTATAATAAAAGTCAACAATATCTTTAACTTTTTCTTCAGATAAATTTAAATCATCTGCGGTTTTTTTAACTAAGCTGCTTCCTTTAGTTGGTTTCAAGATGAAACAATTTTAAATTTAAAACTATAGTTCCTTCGCACTGTATTTGTAAATCAGGGTGTAAACAAATATTTTTATTACCTAAACCGTTTCTTATAACTGTTTTTGATTTAACACACTTAGTAATAAAATTTCTTGTAGTTTGCACATTACTAAAAATTTCTTCGGACACAACCTCTACACAAAAATCTGACATGTTTATTTCCCCATAAAGCCCTAGCAAACCTAAACAATTTAATTGAGCAGGTGACACTCTAATTTCATTTAGAAAACAATGCATATTTATTTGATATTTAATAATATCAAGTAGAGGAAGCTTTAATGTTTTATTTATTATCTTGGCTTTTGGCATTTTTTTCTGCTTCGTTTATTTCATGTGTTAACTGAGTCAATCTAATTCTATTTTCAATAGTATCAAATCTAGCTTTTGATATTCTAGCTTTTAACTCTTCTACTTTACATTGGATTTCTAATACAGGGATTTGATCTGAAAAAAAGTCAAACGTTTTTTCTCTAAGTTCTTCCATTTCTTTTGGGGAAAGCTCTTTAGCTTCTTTTTCTTTTGTCATAACATTTATTATTTATCTTATCAAATATAACAATAAATGTTTAACTTTTAAATGTTTAATCTTTTTTACGCTTGGCTTTTTTACCCTTTCCGTTTCTAGCTCTGTTCTTAGATTGAGATTCTTTTACTAGTTTGCCGCTTTTAGTATGAGATTGATCTTTACCATCACCGTTACCATAAGTGCCATCCTCTCTATTTTTTTTATTTAGTTCTTGACGATACTTAATTCTTTCTGGAGAAGCGTGGTATTTTTTATTATAATCGTTTTTTTTATCTCTTGCAGCTTTGTTAGATGCAAAATATTTAGCAGATTTACTCTTGCCTTTTGACTTACCTGCTAATTTATTTCTAGCCATTTTCTAATTGTTGTATCATTTCAAAATGAATTTTAGCTATTCTATCTCTTCCGTCTTCTGATAATAAATACTTATGGCAGTTATCAGAATTAGTCATAAAAAAGTTTTCTGATAATATTGCTGGCATTGTAGTTTTAGCTAGAACCCAAAAATTTGCTTCTTTATCTACATCTCCATCTGAGTATGTATCTTTTCTCATATATTCACCAGGAAACTCAGCTGTTGCTTTATCAAATAATATGGTTGCTATTTTATCAGATTTAGTTTCGCCAATTGACGTATACACTGACCAGCCATTTGCCTGTTCTTCATTAAATCCATTAGCATGTATGCTTACATATATACAAGGTTTGTTAGAAGATTTTGCCATAGAGTTTGCTTTGTCTGTTCTGTAGGATAAAGGAACATCTTCTTGAGTATCAACTAAATTAATAGCATCTATGTTATTAGCTTTACACAAAACCATTAATCTATCTACTATAGCACGATTAAATACTCCTTCATAAAGTACCTGACCATCAGGCCATACTGGAGATCTTTTGCCAGCAGTTTGATAAACGCCATCTATTATCCCACCGTGACCATTGTCAAATATCCAAAGATAATTAGATTCAGGTTGATCAGTGGGGTGAGGTGAAATTGACATATCAAATTGAGTATGGCAATTAGGGCATGTTATAATTTTTTCCATAAGTATTTTATTATTGCGGGTATTGCATATATTAAAAAGAAAGTCAAATATACTAAAATTGCACTTACCCCATCTTATTTCTTATTTCTTGCCTTAGTAAATTTGTCAATTGATGTTAAACCTAAAGAGCCAAATGCAAATAAAGCTACAGCATCTACAAGATACTCTGCAGGCTTTATATCACCATGGGTAAAGGTATTAGCTATTAGTGATACTACAAGTGCTAAG
>Ga0206131_10002907_pt1 | contig 20217 bp, 17 predicted proteins | sample Helgoland_Spring_FD_148636 | JGI IMG/M metagenome (GOLD analysis project Ga0206131, IMG submission 148636) | Pelagic subsurface seawater microbial communities from Kabeltonne, Helgoland, North Sea - Helgoland_Spring_Bloom_20160517_1 | ecosystem: Environmental > Aquatic > Marine > Epipelagic ...
TGTCCGCTTTGCGGGACAGAGCGGACCGTTGGGTGCATGGGCACCAAGGTCAGCTATACAGACTCTTTACGAAAGGTCTGAGGACAGACTGCGAACATACTGGCCACGCGGGGACGATCGACTTGCTAGAAGGCTGCCAGGGTGTGTTCCAGACCTTTGTCGATGTGCGTTTTCAGCGTCTCGGCGGCAATGTCGATGTCGCGGGCAAGTGCCGCTTCAAATACCTTGCGATGTTCCTCAACTGCCTCTTCGCCACGATAGGTCAAGACGAGCATCTGGTAGCGTAGGTATTTATCATAAAGCACTGAGTGCAAGGATAACAGGTTTTGCGATCCACAGGCTTCTATTAAGGCAAGATGGAATTCCCAGTCGTAGCGCTTCCAGTCTTCTTTTTGGCTGTCATCCCCCGCGAGCATTTTTTGCTCCATGAGATGCAGCTTGTGATGAGCTGCAACCAGGTTCCCTTCCCAATCAGTGTCACCATTTGCGATGGACAGGCGCAATGCATGGCACTCAAGCAGCACCCGGAGGTTCGCAATTTCGATCAGATCTTCGCGAGACACCGGAGTGACGAAGAACCCTCTCTGGTCTAATGCGTCCACAAACCCCTCGCTGGCCAAGCGATTTAGGGTTTCGCGCAAAGTCGACATGCTGGCTTGGTAGCGTTCACGCAACCCATCAAGTTTGAGCTTTGAGCCGGGCGCCAGTTCACCGAAAATAATATCACGTTTTATGCGCTGGTAGGTGGACGCGCCCACGATGTTACGAGATTTTGCCATTGCTGATCATCAGTCATCTTGCTGCATTCTCTGGTAAGGTAATCTTTTGCGTTGACATCTTCAATCCAGAAGATGATATGTTGAATTTTAAAATATCTTATATTTGGTGTATCGTGTGATATTAACTTGGTGCGCGCCAAGCGAGATTCACAAAACAAGAAAGCAGGAACATGTCTCAGAATACACGGATTGCAATTGTCGGATTTGGACTTGTCGGCCGGCGACATGCAGAGGTCGTGCGTCGTGCTCCTGATTTGTCCTTGGCAGCAATCGTAGAACCCAGCCAGAACGGACGCGCTGAGGCAGAGAGGCTCGGTGTACCCGTGTTCTCAACACTTGAACAAATGCTGGACATTACGAAGCCCGATGGTGTGGTTCTGGCGACGCCAACGCCCATGCATCTTGAGCAGGGATTAACTTGCATCGCTGCGAAATGCCCGGTGCTGATCGAAAAACCGATTACGGTGACATCCCAAGAATCCCTGCAATTGACGACCGCAGCGGAAAAGGCCGAAGTCCCACTTCTTGTGGGCCATCACAGACGGCATAATGGGATGGTAAAGTCCGCAAAGGCGGCACTTTCAAATGGCGCCATCGGAGACATCCGGGCTGTTCAGGCGACATGCTGGTTCTACAAACCCGATTACTACTTTGACGCAGCTCCATGGCGAACCAAAAACGGAGCAGGTCCGATTTCGGTTAATCTAGTGCATGATGTCGATCTTCTCAGGCATTTTTGTGGTGACGTTAAAATGGTACAGGCAATTTCAGTAGCCTCACGACGCGGGTTTGAGAACGAAGATATCGCTACGGCAATTCTGCAATTTTGCTCTGGGGCCATTGCGACAATTTCAGTGTCGGACAGTATCGTAGCACCCTGGAGTTGGGAGCTTACGGCGCGCGAAAACCCGGCATATCCAGCCACATCTGAAAGTTGCTATTTGATTGGTGGTTCTGAAGGGGGGCTGTCATTGCCAGATTTGCGGGTTTGGCGGCATGATCGTGTGCCAGACTGGTGGACGCCGATATCTGCCCAAAACATCACTTGTGACATGGGCGATCCGCTTGTGGCGCAAATGGAACATTTTGCAGCGGTTATTGCTGGTCTCGAGGTGCCTTTAGTGTCCGGCGGTGAGGGATTGAAATCACTGGAAGTGGTTGAAGCCGTGTCCCTTTCCTCGGCATCCGGACGGGCAATCACTTTAAGTGAAGAAGACGGTATTGCTGGCCTTTCGCACAGCGCAGCTTAAAAATATCAGATATTATGTAAAATGTCTTGCATAATTAAAAAAATCAACCATAAAGCTCAAAGCGCCCAAGACGGCGCAGTACCTTAGGGAGGATCACCATGTTAAAATTCACTCGCCGTTCTGCTATCGCTTCGGTTGCAGCGCTTGGGCTTGTTGCCACAACTATTCCCGCAATGGCTGACGGTCACAAAATGACATTCACTCTGGCCACGTCCGGCTCAGAAACCGATCAGCGTTCGGTCGCGATGGCATCGGTATTTGCGCCAATGGTTGCCGAGTTCGCTGATTACCAGCCAGGTTACAATGGCACTCTGTTTGCTCAGGGTACTGAACTTGAAGCGATTGCAGGCGGCAACTTGACCATGTCGATTGCATCGGCGCAGGAACTGGCACAGTTCTTCCCAGAGTTCTCGATATTCGCAACCGGTTACGTCCATCAGGACGCGGCGCATCAGGTTCGCGTTTTTAACGACCCGCTTATGGATCCGTTCAAAAAGACCGCCGAGGAAGAGCTCGGCGTTAAGCTGCTGTCGGTGATGTATCTGGGTCGTCGTCACGTAAATCTGCGTCAGACACGCGCAGAGCTGGACGTTCAGACTCCGGCGGATCTGGCAGGCGTAAATCTGCGCATGCCGGGCACGGACGCCTGGCAGTTCTTGGGCTCTGCGCTCGGTGCGTCTCCAACACCTTTGGCCTTCTCGGAAGTCTACACGTCTCTGTCTTCTGGTGCGATCGACGGTCAAGACAATCCGCTTCCAACGGTTGTAGATCAAAAATTCTACGAAGTGACCAAGCAGATTGCACTAACATCGCACCTGGTCGATCTAAACTACATCGCCTTTTCGAAGGAGACTTGGGATGGTCTGACAGCTGATCAGCAGTTGACAGTTCAGCGTGCAGCCGACGCCGCTGCGGCCTATGGTCGATTAAAACAGCTCGACAAAGAAAACAATTTGGCTGACTTTATTCGCAGTCAAGGCGTTGAAATCTACACGCCTGACCTTGAAGCCTTCCGCACTCATGTGCAGGCACAGTATGTTGGCAGCGAAGCCGCAGCATCCTGGCCGAAAGGCGTGCTGGAGCGTATTAACGAACTGGGCAACTAAGCCTAATCAAAGCGTCGTGGGAGAACAAAAATGAGCACTATACTCAAATGGTTCACCCGCGGCGCAGAATTCATCTCCGCCATGGCCTTGGCGGCGATTTTTGCTACTTTTCTTCTACAAATCTTATTTCGCTACATGCCTTTTCTTGAACCGATTGGTTGGTCGGTAGTGCTCATTTCCCTTCTCTGGGTTTTTGTGATTTTTTTCGGCTGTTCGTTCATCGTGCGTGAAAAGGATCACGTGACCTTTGATATCGTATATCTCGCCGTTCCGGGTCCGGTGCGCAAAGTGCTGGCCTTGATCACAGCCGTGCTGATGATTGCCGCGATGTTCTACTCTTTGCCTGCGATCTGGGAGACTGTGTTTGCCAATCGTTTGATGGAGCTGAAGAAAATTCAGACTCTCCGTGTACCGATCACAGGTGGTAAAATTGCGATAAAATGGCTGTTTGCGCCCTTTGTGATGTTGATGATCGTGGTGACCATCCGCTACCTTTGGCGTATCTATACGGTTCTTCGCTTCGGCCCGCCTGACACCGAAATCGGAGCGCTTATCTCTGGTGAGGAAACAAGATGGAGCCGCGCGAATGAGCCTTGAATTGATACTGGGCATGATCGCGCTGTTTGGCATGGCGGCGATTGGAACACCTGTTGCCTATTCAATTCTTGTCGGTGTTCTGGTCTACCTTGGAGTTTCGGGTCAGGATCTGGCGATTGCCGGGACGACGATGGTGCAGCGTCTATTTGACGGGTTTCTCCTGTTGGCCGTACCATTGTTCATCGCCTCGGCGAATATCATGAATGCCGGGTCGATTTCTGACCGCCTCTTACAGTTTTGCATCGCATTGGTTGGACGTTTTCGTGGCGGCATGGGGCATGTAAATGTCGTTGCCTCGCTAATTTTTTCGGGCATGTCCGGTTCTGCCGTGGCGGATGCAGCTGGGATCGGCAAGATCATCATCGACATGATGGTCAAAAGCGGGCGTTATACGCGCGGATACGCCGCTGCGATCACGGCGGCGACGGCGACAATCGGCCCGATCATCCCGCCGTCCATCCCGATGGTGCTCTATGCCCTGGTCTCGAATGCTTCGGTCGGTGATCTGTTTTTGGCTGGAATCGTTCCGGGCCTTGTGATGGGCGTCGTGCTGATGGGAATGAACACAGCGATTTCCCACCGACGCGGATTTGGTCAGGAAGACCCCGTACCGCTTCGTGAATTGCCCGCGCTGACGGTGCGCGCATTCCCCGCTCTGTTGATGCCAGCAATTCTTTTGGGGTGTATTTACTCGGGCGTGACAACGCCCACAGAAGCTGCAGCTATTGCCGCACTTTATGCTCTTATTGTCGCGGCCGGCTTGTATCGCGCGATCAAGATCAAGACGCTTTACGAAATCTTCGTAGAAAGTGCGCGCTCCGCAGCTTCTGTCGGGTTGGTGATCGGAGCATCGATGATCCTGACTTATGTTGTCATTCAGGAAAATGTTCCACAATCCATTTCGGCCATGTTCGCAGGAGCTCACATCAGCCCGCTGATGTTCATTCTGCTTGTCAACGTTCTGGTATTATTGCTCGGCTGCATTCTGGATGCCACAGTGATTATTCTTGTGATCATCCCTCTGTTTCTCCCAACCTGCCGCGAGCTTGGCATTGATCTGGTGCATTTCGGGGTGCTGATCGTTGTCAATTCGATGATCGGTCTGATCACTCCGCCCTACGGCATCCTGTTATTTGTAATCAACGCTGTCACCGGCATTCCTCTGAAAGAGATTATTCGAGAGATCTGGGCTTTCCTCTTCGTTCTGATCGGGGCGCTTTTGCTGATGATCTTGGTGCCTGACATCGTCCTCTGGCTGCCAAGGCTGTTCGGGTATCAGGGATGACCAGACTCTGTGTCGCAACGACCTCAGTTCCCGGTGATCTCAAGAGAAAGCTCGACCTCATCGCGGCAGCTGGGTTCACGGGCGTCGAGATTCATGAGCCGGATTTGACGGGATACGCAGGAACAGCAAAAGACATCGGTGCACACGCAAGAGCACTGGGATTGAGGGTAGACCTTCTGCAGCCATTTCACGAATTTGAAGGACTGCCCGAGCGGGCACGTGCGGGTGCATTTGCACGTCTCGATCACAAGTTGGATCTCATGCAAGATCTCGGCGCATCGACTTTGCTTGTTGGAACAACGACTCATCCGGACGCGACATCCGACATGAGTTCCGTCGTGAGAGATCTGTCAGAACTAGCCTCTCGTGCGGGTCAGGCGGGATGTCGCGCCGCCCTTCTTGCGTTGCCGTGGGCAAGGCACACAAAATCCGAAATGGAGGCTATGGCTCTGGTTGAAGCGGTTAACTCTCCTTATCTTGGGTTAGCGCTAAATTCGTATTTTTCCTTGGCCGGTGGCTCTCAGGCTGCGCGATTGCGCAACATTTCCGGAGAATGCATTTTCCACGTACAGCTCTGTGACGCGCCAGCGCTCGGTTTCGATATATCTCATCTCAAAAGCCACTTTGGACTTTTGCCGGGGCAAGGAGGACTGCACCTGGCAAGTTTTGTGCGCGTCGTCGCCCGTTCCGGTTATACTGGCCCGTGGTCTTTGGCGCGGATCAGTGCATCTGCCGCTGACAGCCGTGAAACTTATGCGCGCGATGGCTATCGCTCCCTTGTGTCCCTTCTTGATACGGTGTCGCAAACGGAGCCTGCTGTTGCGCCGCCACTTCCGGATTTACCAAGGCGCGTGCATGCGACGGGGTTTGAGTTTATCGAATTTTCTGTGGATGAGCAGGCAAAGACTGAATTGACGACAACCCTGTCTTCGCTTGCTTTCCGTAAAGAGCGCAGCCACCGATCGAAATCCGTTGAGCTTTGGCGACAGGGTGCTGTGAATATAGTTGTGAATTCCGAAAGCAAAGGTCTTGCAGCCGAGGCGCGGGCCATTCATGGGCCATGCGTCTGTGACATGGGGTTGCGGGTCAAGGATGCTGAGCAGACAGTACGCCGAGCGCTGATGTTAGGCGCGCCTGAGTTTTCTCAACCTGTCGGATCGGGTGAGCTGGACATCCCTGCGATCAAAGGCGTTGGTGGATCGGTTGTGCACTTCATCGATGAGAAGTCCGATCTGCATCGTGTTTGGGACATCGAGTTTGATCCCGTGCCTAAGGCCAAAGCACCCCAACCCGCGGGATTGCGTAGGATTGATCATGTCGCACAAACGATGCGCTATCAGGAGATGCAGAGCTGGCTGACTTATTACCTGTCGACCTTCGATATGGAAAAGGCAGACATCGTAGATGTGATCGACCCGTCGGGCTTGATTCAAAGCCAGGCACTTTCAAGCCCGGAAGGCGAGGTTCGTCTTAACCTGAATGGCGCGGATCAGCGGCAAACCTTTGCAGGCGCGTTCCTATCCAAAGGGTTCGGCGCAGGGGTGCAGCATATTGCATTTGCAAGCGATGACATCTTTGAAACCTCCGCACAGCTTCATGCGGCTGGGCTTGAGCGGTTGACGATACCCGCAAACTACTACGAAGATCTGCGCGTTCGTTTTGATCTTGAGGATGAGATTTTAGAAGCCCTGCGCTTTGGCAATATACTCTATGACAAAGACGGCGAAGGCGAGTATTTTCAGATTTACAGCACCACTTTCTGGAGCGGGTTCTTTTTTGAGATCGTTGAGCGGCGGCGGGGCTACGAGGGGTACGGTGCCAGAAACGCTCCCATTCGGTTGACCGCCCAGATGCACCACATGAAAGAAAGCTAATAACCATGAGCAAAGATTCAGATGCAGTACGAAACTGGTGGCGGACGTCAATAATTGATATGGAACCGGGCCGTATCGCCTTTCGCGGCCACCCCATTGAGGACCTGGTCGGCAATGTGTCCTTCGGGCAGATGATCTGGCTTATGACGCGCGGCGCCTTGCCAACATCGCAACAGGCAGCACTTTTGGAATGTGCCTTGGTGGCAGGGGTCGATCACGGCCCGCAAGCACCCTCAATCGCGGCGGCACGTATGGCGGCGACCTGCGGAGTAGGTCTCAACAACGTCATGGCCACCGGTGTCAACATGTTGGGCAATGTGCATGGCGGAGCAGGAGAACAATGCGCTGAACTATATGCAGATATCGCTGCGCGAATGGACGCAGGTGATAGTCTTGAAACTGCTACGCGCGGAGGAATTGCAGCGTGGCGAGAGATCCATGGAAAAATTGTCTCTGGGTTCGGCCACCGGTTTCACAAGCCCGTCGATCCTCGTGCTCCCCGACTGATGGCCTTAGTACGTGAAGCCGCCAAGGCGGGAACGGTATCCGGGCGGTTCGCTGATATCGGTGAGGCCGTTCAAGCCGAAATCGGTGCCGCACGCGGCGCAGCAATTGCGATGAACATCGACGGGGCAACCGCGGTGATCTTCTGCGAACTCGGTTTTCCGCCGCCCCTGTCACGCGGGTTGTTCTGCCTGAGCCGATCCGTTGGTGTGCTGGCGCATGGTTGGGAACAGATGCAACAGGGCGGTCGTAATAAAGGGCCAATGCCACCCAAGTACCTGCCAAAATACGAAGAAAAAGCGTAAATGAGTGAAAAAGCGAAATCCTTCCAGGTCGGCCTGATTGGAACAGGCCGCATCAGTGACATTTATCTAAAAAATTGCGCGGGCTTTGATGGTGTGGACATCGTTGCTTGCGGCAGCCTGAATATGGAGGAAAGCCGCGCCAAAGCTCAGGCTTTCGGAGTCGCGCAGGTCAAGACTCCCGATGAGATCATCGCGGACCCAGAAATTGACGCGATCCTCAACCTGACAATCCCCGCAGCCCATGCCAAGATCTCGATGGCGGCTTTGAACGCGGGCAAACATGTCTATTCCGAAAAGCCATTCGTGACCAATCTGACCGATGGCAGGCGCATCCTCGACCTTGCGGCGACCAAAGGCCTCGCTGTTGGCAATGCGCCTGACACGTTTCTGGGCGGTCGCTGGCAAACCCTGCGCAAGGCGATTGACCAAGGCCTTATCGGGGAACCTACAGGAGTGGCGGCCTTCGTCCCCACTCACGGGGTCGAGCGGCACCATCCTAACCCCGATTTCTATTATGCCGAGGGCGGTGGGCCGCTGCTTGATCTGGGCCCCTACTACCTTGCTGCGATGGTCTTTTGCCTTGGGCCGATTGCGCGGGTGGGCGGCATGGCCCGAAAGACCTTTCCCGAACGCATGATCGAGAATGGGCCACGGCACGGAGAGATGATGCCGGTCGAGGTGGATACACATTGTCTAAGCCTAATTGAGTTCGAGAGCGGCGTAATCGGTCAGATGCTCGTCAGCTTTGATGTTTGGGAAAGTGAGACACCCCGTTTGGAAATTTACGGAACCGAAGGAACCCTGTGCATTCCCGACGCAGATCCGGGCGACGGCGCGAACATCTTTCAAGGTCCTGTCTGGCTGCGCACGCGTGCGACCTCGCGCTGGACCATGCGACCGCGCCCCATCGCTCCTGCTGAATGGACCGTGGTGCCCAATGCGCATGGTTTGAACTTTGACGCGCGTGGCATCGGCCTTGCGGAAATGGCGCAAGCTGTGCGTGACGCCCGTGCGCCGCGCGCCAGCGGTCAATTGGGGCTGCATCTGTGTGAGGTGATGCAAGGCATGATGGGCAGCCCCAGCCTTGGACGGTTCATCGACATAAATAGCCGGTGCACCCAGCCCTCAATTCTGCCACAAAGTAGTACTGAGGGTTTGGATGTCGATTTGGGAGTGTCGGAATGAGTATCAAGGAATTGACCATTGGCGCCCCGTTTTTTGACCTTAAGGTGTTGCAGGATGAAGCCAGTTATCGAATTACGGGTAAGACGATTGTTCTAAATCTTGCTGACGATCCGGTCTGTGTGCGTCAACAACGCCTTGGTCTTCTGCAATCGGTGATTTTGAAAGACACCTTCATTGAAGATGTCCGCCATAGTGTGATCATCGAACGTTTTGCCGATTACGACAATGAAACGGCGCTGCTGTCGGATATCCGCAGCGCTTGGCCCTCTGCCTATCAGCTGCGCAAAGAAGAACGCTTGCGCGGTATCGAACATTACATGTCGCCCAAGGTCTGGGACGGGCAATTCGGCTTTACGCTCTACCACTCTGCCTCGGTCCCTCTGAACGTTGGTCTTCATCGGGATCACGCATTTTGCCCGGTGCCGGGTTTTCGCGAGGTTCACACCCAAATCGTGGGTTTCGGCAAGATGCAGCAATGCCGCGAACAAGATGTAGAGACGCTTTATTTAGAAGAGCTCATGGCCCCCGGTGTTACACACCGCCCCATGTATGACGTTGAGGGGAATTATCCCTGGCACCAGTTTGAAACAATCACACCCTCGGTCTTTATGGCCGTAGAAATGCTGCCCGAAGGGGCGGTCCCTCCGGAGGTTTGAATGATGTTGTTACCACATAAATATGATTTTGAAAGCGCGTTCCCTCGCCTCTCGCGACGGCTGCGACTGGGTGTTGTGGGCGGTGGTCGTATTTCCGGAATGCAGGCGATGGCCGCCCGTCTTACGGATCGATGGGAGATTGTTGCCGGCGCGTTTTCATCCGACCCGATGCGCGCCAAAGCCGCTGCTGCGGATTGGTACCTGCCCGAGCAAAGGTGCTATACTTCGTTTGCTGAGATGGCTGAAAAAGAAGCCGCGCGCCCCGATGGTGTGGACGCGGTGATGATCACGACACCTAACCACGTGCATTTCGCCTCTGCTAAGTCGTTTCTGGACGCTGGCATTGATGTGCTTTGTGACAAGCCATTGACCAATGACCTCGCCGAGGCGGACGCCTTGGTCGAACTGGCGCAAAGCACGGGCTGTGTTTTTGGCGTGTCTTACGTCATGTCTTGTTTTCCGATGGTCCGTCAAGCGCGTGAAATTGTTATGGGCGGTGGCATCGGCAAGATCAATCAGATCCACGTTGAATTCCTGCAGGACTGGATGACGCCTGATGACATCGCGCATGCGCCCCATGTCAAATGGCGGCTTGATCCTGCCAAATCCGGGCGCACCTCATGTGTTGGGGATATCGGCACGCACGCGGCGCATCTGGCGGGCTTTGTCAGTGACCTTGTCCTTACCGATCTGCGAGCTGAATTTCACGTTTGTGGCGCGCCAAAACCTTTGGAAGACACCTTTTTTGCTTGGACAAGGCATGCCGGCGAGGTCCCAGGTACCTTGATGGCGACCCGTCTTGCACCGGGTAATCGTGGTGGGCTGCGATTGCGTATCTTTGGTTCGGAAGGTGGTCTTGAGTGGGATCTGGAGGCTTGCGACCGACTAAAATTCAACCGTTTTGGCAAACCGGATCAAGTTATCAGCCGTGGCCACGGTCATGGGGTAGCGCCACGGGTCGAACGATTGGTCCGTTCTGCGCGTGGTTTTCCAGAAGGCATCGTCGAGGCTTGGGGCAATCTCTATACTGAATTTGCACTGGCAGTCGCCGCGCGCCGAGACGGCATGACGTTTCCAAAAGGCTACTTGGGCTTGCCGTTGGTGGCCGACGGCGCCAGCGGCGTCCGATTCATCGACGCTTGCGTGCGCTCGGACGAGCAGAATGGTGATTGGACGCAGCTGTAAATGGAATTGAAATGACGAATATCGCAATCGTCGGTCTCGGCTCTAAGGAAAAATCCACGCTTCGGATTTATCAGTTCACGAATATGCAAAACTCAGTATAATCTGTGAGCCGAACACTAATGTGGTACACGCTGTCTCTGATCAGACAGGTGTAATTACGACCTGCAATTTGGACGACCGCTTAAAACCCGTCCTGATGCAATCCTCAATTTTTCTTCCACTGCGAGTCATGGTAACGTCGTTTAAACCTGCGTTGCCGCCGGAATTGCATTTTTGTGCAAGAAACCCGTGGTGCAAGATGTGAAACTTGCCGAAGATATTTTTCGTTTTGTCGAGAGCAGTGGTCTGGTAGCGGAAACCGCTTTGAACCGCCGGTTTGACAGACAATATTCCGCAATACGCTCAGCGCTTTGTTCAGGAGAAATTGACTAAAGAGAGCTGCTTTCTTTACCTCCCGAACAAACAAACCGCCGACTGTCGATTTTACCCGCATCTTTGGGGGATTGTTTGCTGAAAAGGGCGGTCACTTTCTTGATCGTGCAAGGCGGCTTACTAACGCAGAGCCTGTTTCCCTATTCACGATAGGGGCTGTTTTGGTTGATCCCAGTTACGCCGAGATCGGAGAATACGATACTGCTGTGATTGCGATGCATCTGGGCAATGGTGTGCTGTACCGGTTCGACTTTAATTGACGAGCAGTTCCCGGCTAAGACCAACGTATCGAAATTCGCGGTTCCGACGGCTTGCTAACGAACCATCAAGCCGATGCAGGCACTATCATGGATGCAGATGGCGGCTCCGCACGCGCCAAGACAAAGCTGGCAACGCGGCAAGAGCGTTTTGCCGACTCCTACAAGGCAGAATTGGATGCATTTCGCACGATATTGCGTACCGGCAAGGTGGATTCGGCTCTGACATCGTTTTCAGATGGGTTGAAAGTACAGCAAATCGGCGCAGCGGCCAAGATTTCGGCAAGAAACGGGAAACCATAAACATTTTAAAGATGATGATTTACAAAATATCTGATATTATGTATTGCATAGGATAATACTGACTCGGCGCGCCAGAGAGGCATCAATCATGACAGAGGCAAAACTCAGTGAGCTTGATAACCCGCTTTACTCGCTTGCGCATTTGACCTTGATCAACTGTACGCCAGCTGAACTGGTCTATGTGGCGGCGCGCGCGGGTTACGACGCAGTCAGCCCGCGGTTCATCACAATGAATGTACCCGGTGAGTTCACGCACGCACCGCTCGATAAGGCGCAGGTTCAAGCCACGAAAACAGCTTTGGCAACAACTGGCATTAAGGTTCTGGATATCGAACTGGCCCGCATTTCCGAAGATTGTGATCCACGTGAGTTTGAGGCTGCACTTGAACTGGGCGGCGAGCTGGGGGCGGAGCATATGATTATGTCGGCGTGGACGACACGGCGTGACGATAGGAACTTCCTGCTTGATGTTTATTCCGAAACTTGTGATCTCGCAGCCCCCTATGGGCTGACGATTGATCTGGAATTCCCGTCATTCTCGCGCCTACGCACACTGGATGAGGTGTTGGACATCGTAAGGGCCGCCGACCGTCCGAATGGCGGTGTCTTGGTCGATACGCTTTATTTGCATCTTAGCCGCGTGGATCTGGGCGAGCTTTTGCACGTGCCGCCGGAATGGCTGCACTTCTTGCATATCTCGGACTGCTTGCCCGGGATTGCCGATACGCGCGAAGGCATGATCCAGCTTGCCCGCGATGCACGGCTGTATCCCGGCGAAGGCTGGATTGATTTTGCAGGTATTATCGAGCGCTGCCCGCCCATGAACTACTCTATTGAACTGCCAAACCAAAGCCGTGTGGCAGAACTTGGATACGAAGAACATGCCCGTCGCTGTCTGACCCACGCCAAACAGACCTTTGGGGCAGCACGCTCCAAGCGTCGCGCGGCCGAAGCTCTAGCGGCCTGAACCCGTTTTACACATTGAGAGGACGCCAACCATGGCACGTGAATTAACTGAAGATGAAAAAGCGCTTGCGCATGATATGCTGACCCGTGCGCGTGCTGCACAGGCGCAAATCGAGAACTGGAGTCAAGAGCAGCTTGACCGCCTGAGTAAGGCAATTGCATGGTACGCGGGAAACGAAAAGACATTTACCCGTTTGGCCGAGCAAGGTGTGGACGAAAGCGGTATCGGTGACCGCGCAGGCCGTCCCGCCAAGCGCTTCAAAATCCAGATGGTTCTGCGTGATGTTTTGCGTACGACTTCAACAGGTATTGCCGAAGTAGATGAGGCACGAGGGTTGGTCAAATATGCCAAGCCAGTCGGTGTAATAGCCTCACTTATCCCAATGACAAACCCGGCCATGACGCCACCCGTAACCGGGGTGTCTTCTGCCAATGCGCGCAATGCAGTGATATTTTCACCCCACCCGCGCACGGCACAGACCACTTGGCAAATGACCGAAGTGATGCGCGCTGCTTGCCGCGCCGCGGGGGCGCCGGAAGACCTGTTTCAGGCTGTGCTAAAGCCATCAATCCCGCTTACTCAATACCTCATGCAAATCTGCGACCTGACGCTGGCCACCGGTGGCAAGCCGATGGTTCAGGCCGCGTACTCTTCTGGCAAGCCGGCCTACGGCGTGGGTGCCGGTAACTCGTCCATCGTGATCGACGAGACGGCGGATATCGAGATCGCCGCACAAAACACCCGTATCTCCAAGACATCTGACTTTGGCTCCGGCTGTTCGGCAGATGGTAATATCATCATCCAGCGTTCGATCTATGACCGGATGCTCGCAGCACTTGAAGCAGAAGGCGGATACCTTTGTAGCACAGAGGAAAAAACATTGCTGGAAGCCGCGATGTGGGACGAAAAGGGCAACCGCACGTTCCCGACCATCGCTTGTCGTCCGCAGCAAACAGCCGAAGTCGCGGGCTTTTCAATCCCCGACGATCGCAAGTTCCTGATGGTCGAAAATCAAGGCCAGATCGGGCCAGAGCACAAATTCAGCAAAGAAAAGCTGACCACGCTCATGGCGCTCTATCACTTCGAGACCTTCGATGATGCATTGGAAACCGTTGCCGCAATCTACAATACCGGCGGCAAAGGGCATTCTTGCGGTATTTACAGCCACAACGATGAAAACATTGACAGGTTGGCCCGCCTTGCACCGGTTAGTCGGATGATGGTGCGTCAGCCACAATCGAAGGCCAACGCGGGTGCATGGACGAATGGCATGCCGATGACGTCATCGCTCGGATGTGGCGTTTGGGGCGGAAACATCACCAACGAAAACGTCACCATGAAACACATGATGAACTACACTTGGGTCAGCCGTCCCATCCCCGAGGATCGCCCCTCGGAAGAAGAGTTGTTTGGTGAGTTCTACGGTCAGGAGATTGGATAATGCCCGGCAAGGAACAAACAGTCGCAGAACACATTGTCGACTTTCTTGAGCGTCGCGATGTGAAGCACGTCTTCGGCCTCTGTGGCCACACAAACATCTCGGTTCTGGCTGCTCTGGCTGAAAGCCCGATCGACTTCGTGACTGTCCGTCACGAACAGATCGCCAGCCATGCAGCGGACGCCTATGCCCGCGTTCAGGGGAAGGCATCTGTCGTGCTCAGCCACCTCAGCCCCGGTTTGACCAACTGCGCCACAGGCGTCGCAAATGCCGCGCTTGACTGCATCCCGATGGTGGTGATCGCCGGCGATATCCCGACGCATTACTACGGCAAACACCCGCATCAGGAGGTGAACCTGCACGCAGACGCGGCACAGTGGGAAATCTACCGTCCTTTCGTCAAACGGGCCTGGCGCGTGGACCGCGCCGACCTGATGGCGGAAATCCTCGAAAAGGCGTTCCACCTAGCCGAAAGCGGCCAGCCGGGGCCGGTATTGGTGAACGTGCCGATGGACATCTTCTCAGCGGTCATTCCATCCGACACGTTTGACCGGCTGGCCCAGAATACCCGCGCTTTGAAGAAACCCTCCATCGACGACGAGACCGCCCGCGAGATCGTCGAGGCTCTGGCCAGCGCCGAGAAGCCCGTTGCCTATGTCGGTGGCGGCATCCTCTTGGCGAAAGCCAGCAAGGAACTGCGCGAATTCGTCGATCACATGAGCCTGCCAGTGGCGCACTCACTCATGGGAAAAGGCGCGCTGCGCGACGATCACCCGCTGGTCATGGGCATGACCGGTTTTTGGGGGACCAAGTTGGTCAACCAGACCTGTCTTAACGCAGACTATGTCTTTGCCGTGGGCACCCGGTTCAAGGAAGCCGACTGTTCCAGCTGGTATCCCGGCTACACCTTCAACATCGGCGCAGAGGGTCATAAAACCAAGGTTATCCATATCGACATCGAGCCGCAGGAAATCGGGCGAAATTACCCAACTGAAATCGGTGTGGTGGCTGATGCGAAAGCCGCGCTGCGTGTGCTGACACGTGTGGCGAAGGAGATGTATCCCGATGGTTTTGCGAGGACCGCAAAGAAGGCAGAGATCGCCGCCTTCCGCGAAAGCTTCAAAGCATCGAATGCCGAGATGCAGGCCTCAACAGCCTTCCCGATGACGCCTGAACGCATTCTGGCTGACACCCGCAAGGCTTTGCCCGAAGACGCTATAATCACCACGGATGTGGGCTGGAACAAGAACGGCGTGGGCCAGCAGTTTGACATCCTGACGCCCGGCTCGATCCTAACACCGGGAGGGTTCGCCACCATGGGTTTCGGCCCGCCGGGCGCCATCGGCGCAAAACTGGCGGCACCGAATCGTGTGGTCCTCAGCCTTGTTGGCGATGGTGGCTTCGGCCAAAACCCGTCTATGCTGGCCACTGCGGTCGAACTAAACCTCGGAATTGTCTGGCTGGTCATGAACAACAACGCCTTTGGCACCATCGCCGGCCTGCAAAAGGCACATTACGGCCTGACCTATGGGACAACCTTCCCCGGATCACCCGATGCGCCGACCAACGGACCAGGGTATGCGGAAATTGCGCGGGCCTACGGAGCCGAGGGCGTGCGGATCAGCTCCGCCGACGAGCTGTTGCAAACGCTGCAAGCGGCCATCGCAAGCGGCAAGCCTACCGTGTTGGATGTCCCTATGATCAACAACCCGACGCCCACAACAGGGCATTGGAACATATTGGATATCTATTCGCCGGACAAGGACGTAAGCCACGTCTCGACATAAGATTGTTAGAGCGCTGCTTCATAGATCAGCGCTCTGAGGGGATTAACTCATTGGCCTTTTTTGATCTCTTGGACGTCAGCATGTAATAAAGAGCCGCCATTCTGAGCGGCTGCAGCATTGGTCACTTTGGGCTCTCAGCTGCCATTCGCTGCGTGTTCATCTAGCGGCTACTACGCGGACAAAGTGTGAATTCGCTGCGGCTGCACCATGGTCCGCTTTGATTGCCTAATCTATTGGATGCGACAATTGGTTGGTTTGACCATACCCGCACGAAACGGGTCGTCATCCATGGTTCCGCTGGGGTATTAACAGACAACAATAAGAGAAATTGGACCAGCCCAAAATGACCAAGCCCACACCTCTGACTTTAGATTTGAGTTCAACTACCATGCTGTTGCTGTTGGCAGCCGTTTGGGGAGGTTCGTTTTTTTTTGGAGAGATTGCTCTGCGTGAGGTTCCGCCGCTCACCATCACCCTTCACCGGGTCGTGTGGGCATTGCCAATACTGGCGTTGATTGTCCTCTTCAAAGGAATTTCCGTTCCGCGTTCCCCAAAAATTTGGGGAGCTTATCTAGTGATGGGTGCCCTCAACAACGCTATTCCGTTCTCACTGATATTCTGGGGACAGACGCAGATTGAGAGCGGGCTGGCGTCCATTCTCAACGGGACGACTGCTATGTTTGCAGCGGTTGTGGCTGGGTTATTGCTTCGCGACGAGCCTTTGACTGCAAAAAAGATAATTGGTGCTGCTTTGGGCATTGCGGGGGTGGCCTTCATAATGGGTCCAAGCGCTTTGAATGACTTTAACCCAAGCAATCTCGCTCAACTTGCCATACTTGGCGCAACTCTCTCTTACGCGTTTGCCGGTGCCTGGGGAAAGACCGCGCTTGCTGGTCAACCACCACTCATGAACGCATTTGGTATGTTGATCGGTAGCACTCTGTTGATGATCCCAATTGTCATTATGTTTGATGGCCCACCAAATCTAGAACTCTCAGCAAGCGTCTGGGGCGCTCTGATTGGGATGGCTGCTTTGTCGACTGCACTGGCATATGTGCTCTACTTTGCCATTCTAGTAAGAGCTGGCGCCGCCAATCTTTTACTGGTCACCTTGCTCATTCCACCATTCGCCATTGGACTTGGTGTTTTGTTCCTTGGTGAACAAATGGGACTGAAAGCATGGATTGGTTTTGCGATCATTGGCTTGGGTTTTGCCGTGACAGATGGGCGCTTGTTTTCGATCTTTTCCAGAAACTCTATAACCTGACCAGCAATTAGTTCAGATTATAACATTTGGTAAAGAGGGCTCTAATCTGCCATTTGCCCAAATCCTGCGCAGGCACTGTAACGCTTTTGGACCGAAATATCTCGCCTATCTAATATCTAGAATCACACGCATGGCCTTTGGGAAAGCTATCCAAGTTATCAAAGCTTTATTAGGATCTTTTTGGCGTCATAAGTTTTATAAAACCTGCAATAAACGTACTAGCCTGATCACAATAGGATTATCACAAAATCAAGTAGTTTTACTTTGAGCAAAAGTTCATCAAATTTTTACAAAACGGTCACTTAAATTTTACAAACCTTTATTAACTAGCGGCTATTCGAGCAAATCGCTCGCTTCTGTGTAAAAGTCCTAAGCAAGGAAAGATTTATGACCTTTTTAAAAATAGCAGTCTCAACATTTAGTGCAGTGTCATTATCAGCGAGTTTTGCTTTTGCTCGCGATAACGTACATGCGGCAGGTTCGTCAACGGTACTACCTTACGCCGCAATCGTCGCTGAAGCTTTTGGAGAAAATTTTGATTTTCCTACACCGTTGATCGAGTCTGGTGGTTCTGGAGCGGGTCGCAAAAAGATGTGTGAAGGGGTTGGCGCTAACACAACAGATATCGCGAATTCATCCAGCCGCATAAAGCAGAGTGACATAGATAATTGTGCATCGAATGGTGTGACCGATATTATGGAAGTGCGCATTGGGTATGATGGCATAGTATTCGCAAGCCGTTTGGAGACCAAAGGTTTTGAAAACCTAACACCGATGCACATTTATTTGGCGGCAAGTGACAAGTCTAATGCATCTAATTGGCAAGCTATAGATCCTGCTATGCCAGACCGTGAAATCATGCTGTTTATCCCAGGAACGAAGCATGGCACTCGTGAAGTATTTGAGAAGAAAGTAATGTTGGCAGGCTGTAAGAAGGCTGGTTCTTATGATTTGTTCTTCAAACAGAATGGTGGAGATAAAAAGAAGGCCGAGAAAGAGTGCTTTAAAGTTCGCACCGACGGTCGCTCAGTAGATATTGACGGCGACTACACTGAGACTTTGGCACGTTTGGCATCAAATCCAAACGGCATTGGTGTTTTCGGTTTAAGCTTTCTATTGAATAATACTGACACGATATATGCAGCAAAGATAAATGGAATTGAAGCATCTACGGAGACCATTGCAAGTGGTGTCTATCCAGTGTCTCGCCCTCTGTATTTTTACGTCAAAATGCAACATTTGGGGGTGATCCCAGGCTTGCAGGAATATGTCGATTTCTTTGTTAGTGATGAAATCGCAGGTCCAGATGGGCCACTGTCTGAATACGGCTTGGTTTCCGATCCTGAATTGGCGGCTACTCAAGCCATGGTTGCAGATGGTGGAACTAAAATGGGTCCGTTGAATTAATCGAAACAAGATTACTGAAGTGAGCGCGCTGTGCAAAGTGCGCTCTTTTCATTTGTTCTAAACTGAAAATTACTTTCTAGGTTCAAGTTGGAACCCAAAAGCCGGTATTATAGCTAATGAAGCTCAACGTTGATGAAAAAGTTAAGCCGATGCCACGTGTAGCGATCAACGGCCTTGGTCGTATCGGAAAGCTCGCCCTGAAGCCATTGCTAGAACGCGGTGCAAAGATCGCGTGGATCAATGATGCTGTCGGCGACCCAGAGATGCACGCACATCTGCTCGAGTTTGATACGGTTCATGGCCGATGGAAAGCGGATTTTTCATACGATGCTGATAGCCTCACAATCGACGGTACGCGCCTTCCGTTCATTGGGACGCGGGACATATCTGAGCTGCCTCTGGATGGTATCGATGTGGTTATCGACTGTACTGGGGTTTTTAAGACAGAGGCCAAGATCGCGCCCTACTTCGATGCTGGGGTAAAGAAGGTTGTGGTGTCAGCGCCGGTTAAGGACGGTAATGCCGCGAACATCGTCTATGGTGTCAATGAAGGTATCTATGACCCAGACCACCATCGCATTGTTACGGCAGCTAGTTGTACGACCAACTGTCTTGCTCCTGTGGTGAAAGTGATCCACGAGAACCTGACCATCAAACACGGGTCGATCACGACGATCCATGATGTCACGAACACCCAAACGATTGTAGACCGGCCTGCTAAAGACCTGCGCCGCGCCCGATCTGCGCTGAACTCTCTGATCCCGACCACCACAGGCAGTGCCACGGCGATCACACTAATTTACCCGGAATTGACAGGCCGCTTGAATGGGCATGCCGTACGGGTTCCCCTGCTGAACGCTTCTTTGACGGACTGCGTGTTCGAAGTGGAGCGCGCAACGACCGCGAAAGAGGTCAACGCCCTGTTCAAGGCGGCAGCAGAGGGACCTTTGCAGGACATTCTGGGCTACGAGGAACGCCCTCTCGTATCGACCGATTACACCAATGACAAACGCTCCTGTATCGTGGATGCGCCGTCGACCATGGTCATCAATGGTACGCAAGTGAAGATTTATGCCTGGTACGATAACGAAATGGGCTATGCCTACCGTCTGGTTGATGTGGCCTGTATGGTTGGGGATAGTCTGTGAGCGATACTCCGGCGCGGCCCGAGGGCCTACCTGCCTATATTGCGGTCACGGCGGCCTATTGGGCTTTCATGCTGACCGACGGTGCCTTGCGGATGCTGGTGCTGCTGCACTTTCACACGCTTGGGTTTTCGCCAGTGCAACTGGCCTACTTGTTCGTGCTTTACGAAATCGCAGGCATGGTCACTAACCTTTGTGCAGGATGGATTGCTGCAAGGTTCGGGCTGACATCGACACTTTATGCAGGGCTTGGCTTGCAGGTTTTGGCGTTGTTGGCCATGGCGCAACTTGATCCTACATGGGTGGTCGGCGCGTCGGTTGTCTACGTGATGCTGGTCCAAGGCGCGAGCGGTATGGCAAAGGACCTTGCCAAGATGTCATCCAAGTCTGCCGTCAAACTGCTTGCGCCGTCGGGTGACGGAGGCCTGTTCCGCTGGGTCGCCATCCTTACCGGTTCAAAGAACATGGTGAAGGGGTTAGGCTTTCTT
>Ga0206131_10002908_pt1 | contig 20207 bp, 23 predicted proteins | sample Helgoland_Spring_FD_148636 | JGI IMG/M metagenome (GOLD analysis project Ga0206131, IMG submission 148636) | Pelagic subsurface seawater microbial communities from Kabeltonne, Helgoland, North Sea - Helgoland_Spring_Bloom_20160517_1 | ecosystem: Environmental > Aquatic > Marine > Epipelagic ...
TACAAAAGGGACTACCCGTGTGTTCGCCAACGGTGACTCTATGTGTGTGACGTCTTTGAATCTAACTTGTATACTGTCGAATCCAGTCATAATAACTTTCAAGTCCTTGCCTTAATGAAAACTGTGGCTCGTAATCTAGGAGATCCTTAGCTCTGCTGATGTCTAGTGTCCCCCTCATTGGATAAAGTTTGTGCATTCCGATATCTTCAACATCGGATTTGCTACCTGTGATATCTATGATCATTTCAGCAAGTTTCCTTAGGCTGGTTGCATTACCGGCCGTTATATTAAAACTTGTATTTGCAACTTCCGAGTTGGCCGCTTTTATTATACCATATGCGGCATCCTGCCTGTAAGTGAAATCAACCTTGTTCTCACCGTTGTGTAAAGTTATTGTTTCGTTGTTCATGGCCTTTGCAAAAAACTTCGAAACAACCCTGTCTGGAAGATCTCCAGGACCATATACGCCACTGGGTCTAACTATTGTATAATTCAGACCATCACGTTTAGCAAAAAGTTTTGTTAACCTCTCGCCTGTTAGCTTGGCTTCTCCATATATGTTTTGAGGCTTCGTGCTTGAATCTTCTCTTGTTCCGTCAGCAAAGTCTCCATACACCATGCTACTACTAATGTACACGAATTTCTTCGTGCCAAACTTGGACGCATGCCATAACAAGTTAGTGGTCGTCCCTATCACTTTTGGTATCCCTTGTATAGGATCCTCGTCGACTATCTTTGCCCTAGGATACGTGGCCAGGTGAATCACTATGTCCGGACGACCCTTGAACGCTCTCAGGCAGACATCCCTGTCTAAAATATCTCCAGGAATGATTGAAACCTTCTTACTGTCCCAGTTCCTGGTCCTCCATGCTACAAGTTTGTTTAACTCCACGGACGATATGATACCGTAGGTGTCTTTGTTGTCAACACAGGTCACACTGTGACCGTCATTGGACAGTTGCTCGATTATCTTGGATCCTATGAATCCAAGTCCGCCTGTTATCAAATATTTCATTAAAACTCCTTCTTGATTTGCACCGTTGTGTTTTCCACACAACTGTCTTTGATCTCTTTCATCGTTTCTTTCTGTGTATCAACATCGCAACTGGCTGATGGTTTTATACCACAACCTACCAATAGAATTAACACGATCAAGTATTTCATTATAAAACTTTCACTCCGTATTTGTGTGTCCAAAGTTTACCATCTTTGGTGTCATTTACCATGGGCATGCCCTTGATGTTTAAACTGGTGTTCAACAATATGGGACAGCCTGTTGCTTTCTTCCATGCAGTCAGCAGTTCATAAAACCCTTCGTTATCCGTCTTAGACACGGTTTGCACCCTGCTTGTGCCATCATGATGCAATATAGCCGGACAGTCTTTACCATGCGTATACGCCGCTGTGTATTGCATATAGGGGGTACTTTTAACACCCGTAGGCAGGTCAAAATAGTCATGTACATCCTCTTCCAGTATGGCCGGAGCAAACGGTCTAAACTTCTGTCTATGCTTGATCCCGTTTACCAAATCCTTGATGTCTTCTCCCCTAGGGTCTGCCAACAGTGATCTATTACCAAGTGCCCTTGGGCCAAACTCCGCCCTGCCATTAGCAACTCCCACCATCTTGTTTTCCGTAAGTTCTTTTATGATTGCGTCCACCGGGTACTCACCTTCTATGTTGTGTCCCAGGAATGGACCATTCCAATTCAGATGTATTTTTTCCGAGGCCGCTATGCAACCTAGGCTCGATCCTGAATCTCCTGGATTGGGTATTATCCATATGTTGTCAAACAATCCTAGATTGGCCAGTGTTCTGTTCGCGGCACAGTTCAACGCTACTCCACCAGCGTATACCAAATTCCGACTGCCGTACTTGGATGCCCTCAAGAAAAGGTCTGCAAGTATCTCTTCCGTAACTGCCTGTATGCTCGCGGCAATGTCCATGACATCTGCTTCTGGATGCCAGTCGCTCAACCCTCTGTGTAAATTCTTCTTCATCTTGAATGGAGACTGATGCACGAAGTCCTCGTATATGTCATCTTTGTATATGGGCTTGCCATATGCGGCCATGCCCATTAGGATGTATTCTTCTTCTGCAGGTTTGAGTCCGCAACGATGTGTGAATGCAGAATACAATATGCCCACCGAGTGTGGATAGTTGAGCGTTTCTTTCCTGTCGATCCAGACTTTGTCAGCGGTGGATATGGAAACGGTCTCCCACTCTCCTATCGCATCAACAGTCAGTATGGTCGCACCCTCGTCCTTGAACGGTGATGTGAAGTAACCTGCCGCGGCGTGTGAGTCATGGTGTTTGACATACTCATCAATCTTTATTCCAAAGTGATCCAAGTGCCATTGTGGCATTTCCGTGTAACTCAAAGCAGTACCGTACTGTCCTGCGTAGAATTGTCTTGTTTTCTTCAACCATGGCCTCTCATAGTAGACGACTTTGTCAAATGGACCATAAGTCATTGCTTCGTTAACTATCGCCCAGTTCAGGAAGTGATCATTCTTTACCTTGGAATAACGTTCACTGTGTGCGGCCCATAGTATCTCCCTGCCATCCACTACTGTCATGGATGCGTCATGGTTCATGCAGTTGATACCTAGTATTCTCATGCTTTCCTTTTTTGTTCTAACCAAATCATGTCTCTTATTTCTTGCACTACAAGGAATGCCCACATCTCTGCGTCCTTTGACGTGACCCTGGTGTTGTATTCTGTAGGTTCCTCAAACATTTTGTTGGTGTCTTCGAATCTACCTTCCTTGATTGTGTCCATCCATATGACATAGTCTGCACCAAAATGTTCCCTTGTTTTTTTTGTGGGACACACGAAGTCCGCTACAACTGTCCTGTTGTTACCAACGGCCTCTTCTGCCAGTGATCGCATACGCAGGGACTGTCTTCTCCTACCGTCTCCAGAGAAATCCCAATCGTTTGCCTCTTTCCTAACTTCGTCTGCGTTAAGCCATACAGCATTCAATCTCGGTGCCATCATCCTTGCCAGTGTTGTCTTGCCTGATCCAGGTAATCCCATTATCAGTATCTTCATGCTATCCTCAACACCCGCTTGGCCTTGTCTCGGAACTTCTCCCATTCGGACAATTCCACGTTATATTCGAAGTTCTGTGTGGTCAGATTCACTTGCACTTCCTTGGCCCCGTTCTTCAAGTGGAACTTCCTGGCCATGTCTGTCAATGGTGACAGTGTTATCAATCTATCTATGTGGTGTGATTCCTTGATCATCTTGTACACCTCGTTCACCATGTGCTTTCCGCCACCCTTCTTCTTTGCCCACACCGTGTACGCTATCGCTATCGAACCTTGCACTCCCGCCCTGTGTATGGCCTGCATGGCGGCGTCCCGACTCATGGTGTCCATCTCCTTCACGCTCTTGGGGATACCGTGGGTGAATGCGAAACACATCACCGCGGCGATGTCACCCTCCTCGTCTTTGATGCCAAATATCTTCCTGCCATGGGATTGCCTGAACTCCAGACTCAATTCCGGTCTCACAGGATCTTCCGTGACGTCAATGTACGGTAACTCCACCAGTTCGAACTTGGGTTTCCTTTTCAACATCCTATTTGTATATGAATGGGTCTTTCTTCTTGAGTTCTTTCAGTCTCTTCCGGTAAGCGAGTTCCTGCTTGATCTTGTTGATGATCTTCTTTATCCAAGTGAACATTATTTGTCTCCTATCAGTTTGTTAAAAGTCGGTAACATTAATTGTACAGCATCTTCGTGTGCCTTGTCTAGTGGATGTGTTGTGCCACGCTCATATTCTTCCATCAACGCCCATTGGTTGAATCCCATCATACGTTCGCCAAAGCTGAACCACTTGGTAAGATCTATCTCCCCGTGTAAGGCCTTCATGAAAGGATCCTGGTCCTTGTGGTGTTCAAACTCATCGTAGAACAGGCTGTTGTCAGCCAGTGTGAACATGAATGGTATTTTTCTCTTCTCAAGTATGTTCTGCAACCAGATTATGCTCTTCCAACTGAGGTAGGTCTCATGGTATTGGTTGGCCGCATGCCTGTAGATGGCTTCCGCAAAAGGTTTCACGCCGGTTTCCTGCATTAGGGTTTGTCTACGTTTCCACTGTTCCTGCTGTACCTCTGACCCTGCCAGTGCGTTGTGCCTTTCTCCATCGGCCATGTTGGTGTCCCATGGTGATATCGTAGCCCACCGTGTGTCCTCTAGATTCTTGTGCCTGGGCATGGCCCAGTCGTATCTAGAAAGGAAACTCCACATGACTACCACAGCACTAATATCGTTAGTGTTTGCTACTGCATTAAACACCCTACGTGCTATGCCCGAGTTACCGGAGCCTGGGTGTGCCGTACAGACATATTCATGGTCTGTCGGTTTTAATACATAAGCCCATGATTTCTGGCTGGGTATTTTACCTTTTTCGTCATCACTCAGCTCATGTCCAAATGTGAAACTGCAACCACCTGCTATAAATTTCTTATTCATATATTCCTAGTGTGTTATTTAAAAGTGGAAACACCTCTCCAAAATTTTCTTCTCTGTACCGGTCAGTCTGCAGTATCCTCGCCTTACGTTGTTCACGCATGTCAGCGGTGTCCCTGTCAGCGGCGTTCATGAACCTCAGCGTGGGCTGGAAGTCCGTCAGCATACTGTATCTACTGTTAACAATGTCCTTGACCTGCCGCGGCAGTGTCTGTACGTTGAAGTAGTCCGGGTCAAAACAGGTGTTCACGTAGAAGAACTTGGGTTGGAACTGTGCCACCCACAGTGCTATCTTGGCCCAGCTGAACACGTTGAATATGCTTATTGTCGTGCATATCTGGAAGTCCATGTTTGCGGTCTTGCGTTCCTTGAACTTGATGAGGTTGGCGTTGACTTCCCTCCAGTTGGCAGGATGTCTCTGGTACTCGAACTGTTTCCCCACGTCGTCTATGCTGAATGCTACCTCAACATGTTTGAAACAACTCCATAGGTCAAATATCTCCTGTGGTGGTAACTGTGTGCCGTTGGTGTTGTAGTGGATGTTGATGTTCCGGGCATAGCCCTTCTCCACGCAGTGCATCAGAATCTTGAAGTGATCCTTGATCATGAACGGTTCACCACCTGTGAACTCAAAGTATTCTACGTGTGCGAGATCTTCCTTTAGATCCTCGAAGAACTGTGGGTTACGTTTTGGCCATCCACCTTCTCGTAATTGTTTCCTTGCAAGGGGATTATCTCCGCCCTTGGCCGTTTCATAATCTATCTCTTCCTGGGCCCATTTTGAGGAACTCCATGATCCGCATATCCTACACTTGAGGTTACACACGTTGCCTAGCTTAAAGTCTATAAATTTTAGTGTTGGCTCGCTATCGGGTGTCCAGTCTGTTAGGCTTGTTTTCATTTTGTATATTGAGTTTTGTCTTTTGGATGTTTTTCCTGCGTCTTCTTCTTGCCAACAGCTCTGACATCCATTTGGTCTTTCTCCATTACGGAACTGTTCTCGCAATTTAACCATGTATTCTGTATCTTGTATGGATTTTAAACTCTGCTCGTATACCTTGACTCCCGGCACACTGCCCTTGTACAGACAGCAAGGTGATGCTCCCCCGTTTACATCAACTTCTAGATGTGTCCATGGCAACGGACAAACATTTGATTTTATATACTTGTCCACCATTCCAGTACCCTTTTATCTCTGCTTAATATTTTTGTTATGTCCTGTCCTCTGATCTTGTCAATATTTTGCTGTCTTTCCTTGCCTTTCTTTCTACCCACGACAGCGTCAATTCCAAGGAACATGTCATCGAGGTTCTCCCTGTTCTTTAAATTTTTAAGTGTGTCAATCAGGCTATGTTGCTTACGTGTTGCCTTTGGTTCCATGTATTCCAGTGCTTCATCTATGATGGCACACAATAGCTCACGTGGCAATGCCAACGGACTCAACACCTCTGTTGGACTGAACGTGAACATCACTTTCGTCAGTAGTTCGACATTCAATTCCTGGCTCAGATCAAACATGTTTTTAAGTTCCAGTAACCCAGGCATCGTTAGTGTGTAATCTAATCTCATTTCCCTGGATGTCTTCGCAACTGCCATCCCTTCGTTGAAGTTTTCTAACCATTGCTTGTAGTCTAGACCGTCTCTGATGTATTCTCCAACTTCTCCTGTTCCATCCAGTGACGAACAAACTTGCCAGTCTTGGAACTGTGGTAGTAAGTCGAACAGTTTGATTCCTTTCATGGACGTCCTGCTTAGATTGGTGTTGTACCTGACATACACTTCCTTGGCGAATCCTAGTTCTATTATTCTCTGCATTGCTTTCCAGTGTATATCCCACATCAACGGTTCTCCACCGCACCAATATATCTCTTTGATGGTCTTTGTCTCAACGGCATTGGTAAACTCCTCGACTACTTGTGTGTCTTGGAATTTTTTGATCTGTTCTCGTAAGGGTGACGCCATCCATGGTTGTGAATCTTCGTTCCATGACTTTTCTTTCCTGGATTCGGCTTCCCAACTGCTACTCAGCATGTCACCACACATCCTACATTTGAAGTTGCATAGGTTGTTGAACCTGTAGTCAAAACTCACTGTTGGCATTGTGGTCGCACCTGTCTCGTCTGTGCTGTCATATGCTTCGTCTATCTTGTGTTTGAACAACTGATTGAAATACGATCTGTACACATTCGTGTTCAACAGTTTGTGATCGCACACCTGGCATTCAGATAACTCTTCTCCCGCCATCATACGTTGCCTGACCGATCGCATGCGATCTGAATTCCAATGTTCTTTCAGCGTTAGTGGCTTGTATTCATTGGCGTCGTTGCCCGTGTCTATGTACTGCTTGAAACTCTGTGCAGGTTCCCTAGATGCACAACACAATCGTCTCTCCGTCTGTGGGGACAGGTACGTGTGCGTCCATGGGGCCATGCAGAATGTGTTATTGCCCTCACTTGGTTTAATCTTTTTCATACAACTCCGTCAGTTCAGGAAATGCTTCCAGAATGTTCTCGTCTCTGATGTCGTCTATACGTTTCATGCTGTCCTTGAACTGTTGTAGGTCTTTGGAATTATCCCTTCTCATCATGTAATCCATCCCTGCTTCAAATCCTTTTGTGGCCCTTGTCAAATGATCCAAGGGACGCAACCATTCTATGTGTTTCTCGTATTTCTCTTTTATCTTTTGTTTGAACGAGTCAGGCAATAGGTCTATACGTTGTCCATACGGAAATTGCAATAGATTAAAATTGAAATCCTGCGGTTTCAACAATCCTTGGTCCACCCAACTCCTGTGGAAGTCCACTATGTGTAATGCGTTGATAAGTCCCACTGTGCTTGATATGTAGAAATCAACCTTTGGACAGACTTCAAGCATACGTTTCCTATTCGCTACAACGTCTTTCCATACAGTTCCCTTACGCATGAACTCTCCCCTGGTGCCTTCTGCGTCTAGGCTTGCACCTATAGAGACTGAATCAAATTTGTTCCATAGTTCTAGCACATCCATGTCCTTGAATTTTAGTTTAGTGAAGTTGGTGTTGTATATCAATCTCACGTGATACATCTTACGTCTGTCTAATTCTTTCAATATCCTATAATGCTCTTCCATTATAAGTGGTTCGCCACCTGCAAAATAAAACTGTTCTACATGATCAAACTGCTCTAACATCTGTTCCCAGATGTCGTTGGAGGTCCTGCCCACCCTCATGATCTTTGCGTGTTCGGGTGGCTTGCCTGTGAGTTTTTTGTGATCTTCGTACCAATTTGAACTGAACCATGTACCGCAACTTCTACAAGCGAGGTTACATAGATTACTGAATCTTATATCCCAATACTTTATCACGAAGTCCGCACTTCCGTCTGCTTGGGTGTTCTCTACCATGCCTATGTTGTGTCCAAAATGTTTGTTTGAACTCAAACGCAGTGAAAAGAATCCTGACTTCTCTTGATCGTAACATTTGGTACACTGCTTACTTGACTTATTTGCTAACATGTTCAACCGCATCTGCTTCATGTCTGTGCCATTGAATACAGTTTCCATGGAATCTTTGTTTAGGTCACCAACAGGGTATTTGTCTAACGAGAAACAACAAGGATATGCTCGGCCATCTGGAAATGCATGTATGTGTTGCCATGGCAACATACAGAATGTGTCACTCTTGATCAACAACTCCTCTTCCTTAGGAGTCATGTCCTTGATCTTTAGTTTCTCTGGCTCTTTGGCCCCGTACTCATATGCCACGATACCATTCTCCTATTATTGGAAAGGTCTTTTCAAAGTCTTTGCCCCTTCTTTTGTCATATTGTGTGAAATAGTTTTTGAACCATTTGACCACATTTTCTCTGTTGGGTATTTGATTTGTTTCGTTTTTCAAATATTCAATAAGCCTCTCGACTTGTTCTATCTCCATATTGTGTAGTAAATTAGAATTTCTGTTCTTTGTAAGCCATTTGAGCAAGTCCGACGCAAACTTTTGCCTTAGCTCTAACGGTAGTACCAAACAGCTTTGAAAGTTAGGAAATCTTAAAATGTTCAGTGTAAATGTAACTGCATCTCTAGAATTTGCTTTACGTTTCGTTTCCAAACACCAGTCAAGATATTCCACAAGTCCTTCTAACGACAAGGCACCAATCGTACACATGGAATGCATCGAACTGAAATACTCCGACTTGGCTACCTTTTCAAAATTCTCAACCCACATATCCCAATCTAATCCGTCTCTGATATACTCCGCCTTGTCCCCCATGGATTCGTTACTACTGTAGATATGCAATCCTTTAATTGTTTTTGCTTTCTCTATTAACTTGTCTATCAATAATTCCTTGCTATTTAAATTCGTATTAATTGCAAAATAGGAAACGTTCGAATCACCCTCTGCCATTAGGTCCAATAACTTCCAAGTATGTTTACTCATGAGCGGTTCGCCGCCGGTTAGTCTCAAATGTGTCAGTGTCTTTTTGAGATCAGATTCCCACCATTTAAAAAATGCCTCTACGTAAGGATTATTGTCCTCATCAAATTGGCTAGCATTTTTATGACTGTGGCCGTAATGATCATCACCGTTTGGACCAATATCTTTGTATCCACCATGTGTTTTAATATCTTTTGCCCACGTGGTTGAAAAAGCAGGATTACAGTAACTACAAGCAAAATTACAAGCACGATCAAAACTTAATTCTAGATACCGTAGATCAAAATCCTCCGAAGGGTCGGATTCATATGCTTTTTGTAGATCTTCATCTGTGTACAGAACCGATTTATACACTCTGTCACTGATCTTGTCTGCTTTCAAATTCTCAACACGCCAGCAGTAATCACAACCTTTACACTGTATACCTTTTTGCATCTCTGCACGTTCTTTTTTCTTTTGGGGAGTGTTACTTAATAATTTTGGATTTTTTAAAACTTCATTGGCATCTATCTGGTGCGGTAAAGGATGATGACATGCTGTTGTTTGTCCCGTATTCAACCACACCGTGGCGTAATACCACTTGGCACCACAAAACGAACTGCTCTTTGTGTCAAGCACTCGTTCCTTGTATTTTGCAAAACTTTCTCCGGGCAATAGATGTTGATCACTACTCATTGGTTAATATCACTATAGCCTTTCTATCCGTTTGTTCAGGAAACCATGCACTTGCATGTAAGTTGATACGGGGCCAATATATGGCTGTGCCTACTTCCCATGTTAAAATTTCTGCTATCGAGAAAGGTATGCCCTCATCTAGGTGTGGTAACCATTGTTTTTGTATTTTAGTGTCTAGCACATCTCCTGTATCCGGAAGATTTTCTTGCCTATAACTTGCTATGCCCTTATCCCCGAGACCAGTTGCTTTGTTGTATGTGATTGCCTCTTCGTTTGTTTCATTGAATACCACTGTAGCATTCTTTTTGTACTCTGAAACAAGAGGTATTATAAAAGTAGTTGCTAATTTTGTTTTTTCAGGAGTCGCTATCCATCCATCTGAATGTATGCCCCCGGGAAGGTAATCACTGTACACAGTGGCATGATTTATTGTGCCACTAAAATATGGAGACAGGATTTTTGCTAATTTATCATAGAATAATTTGTTAAAATCCTGATCCACCATGGTATCGGCGTTTATCCTTGCTCCATTGTCCTTCTTTGGCAATGTTTCGTATTTGTTTAAAAAATATTCAACAGTATCCTGGTCTATTAGATTTTTTATTTTTCCTATTTTATTTTTCATGGATGTGTGCTATATTTAAATACATTAAACATTATGGTAAAACAAACTGACTTAATACTTTGTAACATTCCTTTCATGAGTGTTGCTTATGCTCCTGCTGGTACCAGCCTACTAAAGGCCTGTTTACAAGAAGCGGGTTTTTCATGTACAGTAAAAGATTATAACATTAAATTGTGGCACAGTCTATCTGATAAAAAGGTTATAGCGGACCTAGAGAACTATTTCACCGTAAACACAACATTAGACACAGATACACAGATCTTGGTCAACCAGTACTACGAGTTGATCATCAAAGAACTGCTAGAGCTCAATCCCAAATGGATAGGATTCAGTGTGTTCACTTTCCAATGTCAACGGGCCACTACGGAAATCCTACGAAGATTACGTGGCAGATACAAAGGCAAAATAATGATCGGGGGTGCCGGGATAAGCACCAGGGGTATAGCAAGTTCAAATGCTGATTACGGCGAAATGTTAATAAAAGAAAATCTTATAGATGCATACATCAAAGGTGACGCCGACATCGCATTGATAGAGTTATTGAAGGGAAACTATGATCACGCAGGTGTAAACGGAAATCCATATAGAGGTGTGCCGGATCTAAACGTAATACCAAAGCCTGACTGGAGTGATGTCATCGATCTGCCATACAGATATCATGACAGGAAAATACTGCCAATAACAGGAAGTAGAGGTTGTGTGAGGCACTGTAGTTTCTGTGACATACACGAGTTCTGGACCAAGTTTAAATTTAGATCAGGTCAGAACATTGCCAATGAGATGATCGAAAACTACAACAAACATGGTATCACAGATTTCTATTTCATGGACAGCCTAATCAACGGAAGCATGAAGGCATTTAGAGAACTGTGTGAAACACTAGTAGTATACTATAAAGATAACAACCTACCTGAAAAATTCTTCAGATGGGGAGGACAGTTCATAGTACGTTCTGCGAAACAGATGTTGCCAAGAGATTTCGAGCTGGCCGCAAAGAGCGGATGTGATAATCTTTGTTGGGGGGTTGAATCCGGCAGTGAGCCAGTCAGGAATCACATGCAGAAACAATTCACAAATGCGGACCTAGACTACTGTATGGAACAAATGAGTAAGGTAGGAATGCACTGTTACTTTTTCATGATAATAGGCTATCCCACAGAAACAGATAAAGATTTCCAAGACAGTTTAGATATGTTCACAAGATATCAGAAGTACGCCATTGAGGGCACACTGTACGGAGTGAACCTAGGGGCATTAGCAAGTCTAGACGACGGCACACCTTTATACAAAAATTCAGTAGAATTAGGGCTAACTCCAATAGTTCCGGCAGAACATGCCCATGGACTGAATTGGGAAAGCAAACATAATCCTGTCAGTATAGAGAAAAGAATATTACGTAGGATAACAATACAGGAGCACTGCATAGATCTCAAATACACTGTGTGGAATGCTGACATGCACCTGAAAAGAATTAAAGCAAGTTACGAAAAGTTAAAAAATAATACCTATTAATCACCATTGAGTGGCGTGTGACATATTCCATTTTGCTGAAGAACATTTTTCAAAACATTCTTTAGGACCTTCGTTGAATAGCAGATCTAACTGAAACTTTTTCCACATTTGATCTTCCAGCACCACCGGCAATGGTCGAGAAAAATTTATGTACTCGAATAACTTTTCGTTGTGTGCATACCTAAGTCCTGTCCAACAACACGGAAAGAATTTACCTTCTGCATTGATGTACAAACCCTTATTTCCAATCATACACAACGGAATTACTGGTTGATTTCCCAGATCTTCTGCGTGGTATCTTCCAATAAACGTTTCTAATGTTGAATCTCTCCAATCCCTGCTAGTGAACTTTGTTACCTGTCTTGTAAATCTACCTGTGGCTACATATTCATCGCTGGGCTGAAACGGATCATCAGACGGATACGCACTGTAATTCTTTCCAAATTTAGTGCTTAGAGTTAATTGAAAGTTGTCAAAGCCTAAGTCATTTGCCATTTGTTTCATTTGCTCTATATTAGATTCATTAAACTTGAATGCTATAGCGGCCCATGTCTTGTATGGATTTGTTATTTGTTTTATGCCTGTCATGATGGATTCCCAATGACAATTTACTCTGTAAAGTTCATTTGATTTTTGATCCCATCCGTCTAGGCTAAAATGTATATTGTCATTTTCGTCTAATAGAGCATTTAGTTTTTCCCACCATTCTTGTGTCTTGTAACTGCCATTTGTGACCATTACTATCTGTACTCTAGGATTCTTGTTTTTCATCCATTCTATCACAGGCAACAGATCCTTAGCATATATAGGATCCCCGTCGTCACCGCAGAATGTGATCTTTTTCACTTTGTCCATAAACACAAAATTATCCTTGAACCATTGTAATGACAACTCCTTGTTCACGTACCCTGGGACTTCCTGTCTGGTACATCTAGGACATCGTAGAGTACATTTACCGCTTATCTCAATATGCCAGTGTTCTAGAGGCCAATTGTTATAATTTTTTAGTTGCATCGTCCTGTTCCTTGACTATCTTACTGAAATATTCTTTCATCTCATGTAACAACTCCATGTCGTATGATCCCATGTTACTGCTGACCTTTGCACCTGTTGTATGGTATGCTAGTAAAAAATCTATGACTGGTGACTGCATTTTGTATTCTATATACCCATTGTGTCCTAGGTATAAGTTTGCGTCCCATTTAAAATCTTCTTTATTTTGCCAGCTCGGTAGGCTAGCGACTTGCGTGGTTTCCCATATCTTATTTTTAAATGATATATCATTAAAATATATTGATTTTACTTCAATGAATTTCTTCGTATCTTTCCTCATATCTTTACCGTAGTGTAAAATTCTAAATCCAAATGGTCCTTTGTTCACATCAAAAGAGAAGTTCTCTTCATCATTACCAGCAATAAAATCATGAGCTACTTCTCCATTGACAAGTATCCTACATTTTGGGTTGTCATTCGCTTCATATTTTAATGTGCAAAAAACTTTTTCTTTGTTATGCATTATCGTCCGTCTTTTCCTTTGAAGTAATTTTTCAGTTTGTTGTATTCTGTATCCGGACAGAGTACGTCACTCTTGAACATCATGTCCTTGACCCAGTGGTAGTGTGCTATTGGTGGTGGGTGTGATTCTCCCGGAACGTAGTATTCCTTGTAGTTGTCTTCTGCGAACTCCCACAGTCCTTGCCTATCCTTGTAGAACAAGAATTTTGTCCAGTCGATCTCATTGTACAATGCACGTTCACTCTCACTGTAAAATTCGTCACGTAGAACATCCTTGTTGAATACCATCATTGTGTAAGGTATTTCTTTCTTGTCCAACAACAACTGTGTCCTCAGAATGTGTTCCAGCGTCCTGTAGTACTGGTGTTGTTCATTCCAGAAGTGTCTCCTGTAATATTCGTGCTTGTCTGCTAGCCTGTGACCACCAAACCATGTGCTCCACTGGAAATCATCGTCCCACACCCTATGGGTTATTCTGCCATCCAAATGATCTGTACCTTCGTCTAACGTAATCACTTCGTATCTGTCAGACCCCGACCACATTATGTACATGTGATCTATCTCTTTGCATTTCATCGCACTGTTTATAGCCGCACGTGATATTGTTTCATTGCCTGATGCAGATCTTCCTCTGTTTATCATTGTCGTTCCACCGTTGAACCATGGCACGAATTTAGGCCAGCAAGACCATTTGTATCTCGTGAAACTACACCCATGTGCAATAGTTTTATGCATTCCTACACTCCTCCCAAAATTCCGTCATCTCAGGAAAAGTGTTCAAGAAGTTAGTCGATCTCCTTCGATCGTGTTCGTTAAAAAATGCGTAGAAGTTTTTTTTGTTTTGCGTACTTGCATCCGCGTTTTCTCGCCAGTGTGCGAGATTCCGTTGCATCTTTTGGATCTCAAAGTCCTTGAATATGTGTAGTCCGTTCTCCTCGCCGGAGTTGGCCTGCATGTACTCGATGTTCGCCTCGTGTATGCTCTGGTATGACTCCGGTAGCAGTGTGATCTGTTGCCATGCCGGTTGCCTCAGCAGTGGCACGTCGAACCACACCCTCTGATAGGTCTTGCTGTATTTCCTACGCAGTTCCAGGATCTTCTCCAACAGTTTGTCCATACTCGTGATGCTTAGATTGTTGTATGTACATATGAACGTTATCGAGTTACGCACAGGAATGCGATCCAGGAATTCCTCCACGTTGTCCATCATGTGGTTGAAGTCCAGTCCATTACGTATGTACTCCGCCTGTTTGCCCCACGCATCCACGCTCACGAACTGCATCAGGTGTTCGACCTTCTCTTCTATGCATATGTGCTTGGTCATGTTGAAGTACTTCTCTTTCAACTTCTTGTCCGCGGGACACATGTTTGATGTCACGTTTAGGTGTAGGTCCTTCTTGGGATGGTCCATTATGTACTGGAACACTTTGTAGGTGTTGACATCCATCATGGGCTCCCCGCCCGTCATACGGAAGTGCTTTAGATTCTTGTACAGTGTTGGCCACCATCGCCAGAAAGCGGTAACATATGGGTTCTCCTCCCTGTTGGGTATGGGCTTACGCCTGCCCTGGAAGTGCTCTGGTGCGTTGTGCGGTGGTGACGTGGGATACGCTCCATACCTGTCCACTTCCTTGCCCCACGTGGTCGAGAACTGTGGACTACAGTAACTACACTTGAGGTTACAGGCGTTGTTGAAGTTGACCTCAACATACCTGGGTGTCCAATTTTCATCTATCGGGTTCTTCCTGATGTCATCGAAGTCCTGCATGGCCCATGGTTCACCGGACCTGTAGTGCCTGTCTGACATCTCCCCGGTCTTCTCCATGTTCCAACAGTATGAACACCCCGCGGGCTGTTTGCCTTCGAGCATCTGTTGTCGTTGAGCTAATTTCTCTTGTGTGTTATGCAGTGCCGCAGGATTCAGTTTCACAGCTTCCGCATCCATCTCATGCAGTGGTGGGTGATAGCATGAGTTTGTCAGTCCCGTGGGCAGGTGCAATGATGTCTGGTTCCACTTGGCCAGGCACATGGTGGGTGACACTTCCGCCAACTTGTCCTTGGCCTCCAGTGCGTCCTGTTTGTAATCACTGTTACTCACTATCCTGCACTCCCTTGTTTCTGTGTTGGGGTTTAACGAACCTGTAGAATCTACTTTGCTCAGCATCTAATTCTGCTACGGGTATATCTAACTGCTGTCTGAGACTGTTACCGAACATCACTAGTTGGTCATCAACATCGTCCCTGTCTACTACTCCCTTGAAGTACTCTATCATCGAGTCCAGGTCACGCACCATGTATAACTTGGTGTTGTAGTTCTCCAACACTGTGTAGAAACAGCCCATCCTCGCACCCAACATAGCGTACTTGCCATGTTCCGTGTCAGCACCAACCGTACACCAAGTGCTGAGTCTTTTTAAATTTTCTGGCCAGATGTTTTTAAAGTTTTCTGCTCTGAAAGGCTTGCCTTTTTCAGTACTCATTTTCACACCTTCTCTGTATCCTGCAACAAAACACTGTTCCTCACTGCCATTGATTATTGTCTCCGAATAGCAGTTGTGTAGGTTCTCGTGTGGCACACCCCAACAGAAGTCTATCTGGTTCTCTTCCGAATCTGCGTTCTCATGTGTCTTCATGTCCTTGCAAGTCTCTCTATCCCATCCTACTACACCCCCGTTGCCGTAAATCAAACCATTTACATTGTTCTTGGCTTTCCAACGATGCACTGCTTTCTTGTCGGTCTTTGTCCAGTCAAGTGTCTCTAATAAAAATCTCTCATCTATTATGTTGTCACCATCTACACTGATGAAGAAATCTGTTTCCGCTATGTCCGCCGCGGCTTTGTGTGCTGAATCGAAGCCCACTACGCCGTCCACCCGTTTGGCCCATGGCACCTTGTTCTTTAGGTCTGCCCAGTTCTGTTCCTTGTTGGGTTCCCGGAAACTGATGTACACGAAGTCCAGGTCGCTTATTCTGACTCTATCTGCCATGTGACCCCTCCTTCCGCTATCTTGTTTGGCCAATGTATGTCTTGGTCCTCGAAGAAATATCCCTTGTCTGACTTCAACAATGTACTGTACTTTGTCTTTGGCTTTGGCTTTGGTTTCAACACTATCTCGCCATTTTTAATTGTAAGATTGTCTCCTCTATGTTGTTGTGACCACAATTTCTTGGCATGGGTAACCTCATGCTGTTGGCCTTCAACTGTCACAAAAAACTTCTTTGGTGCACGTTTTGGCATCTTTGCCAGTGCGTCAAACAATCCTGGCATGCAACTCCTTGTTGTGGTAGTGCCAGACCCTGCTGACACGTGTCTCTCCTATGTACACAGCATCACCTGACTTATTTGGATATAGATATTCATTTTGGTCCTTTGCCCTCATTGTGTCATTAACTCCTGGCTTGTGATGAATAAATTTAAACCAATCGTAATCTATCAATCCCTGCGATGTGGGATCCATGATCCTATAAGCCAGTGCGAACACCACGTCTGTGCTGGGATATTCGTCATGGCAGGTTATCAACATCTGTGTCCTTACTTCTTTCCAATTCTTCACTATGTGTTCTGCTGTCTCGTAAAACTTCTGTACCTTTGCACTCTTGCGAAAATACATCAATCCGTTGTAGATGTTTGGTAGGTGATTCCTCGTAAACAGTTTCCTGTATGGTGTGTGTTTTACTATGTTGCTCCTGTAGTCAAAACAGTCTACACTGAAAATTAGATCATGTTGCCATAAATGGTTCCACCACCAATCAGTGTTTGTTGTCCACAACATGTCAGCTTCCAGTTTTATTGTATGAGTGAAGGGTGTGAGACGAAACGCCTTGTATTCATTGGCCCATTTGATCTCATGCTCCGCACTGTCGTCTTGTCTCATGACTTTGACCACGTCCACGTGTTCACTATCGAACTTGCTGGCCTCGTCTGTTATCACACATATCTGGTTGTGCTTGTTCCAACGTTTGATGCTCTTGGCCAGTGTTATCGATAGCTCAACGTAATCAGTCTTGTCATTGTTCTGTGCGAACCATAGGAATCCCCTAGACATCGGCTACCTCCTTGTTCAACACATGCACGTCCTGATCTTCCACATAAGATATTTGATCTCCATGTTTCCACGCTAATCCGTTGTCTGTTATTTTGACTATCTCACAGTCTGATGGCAGTGTGGGCAGTGCGAATGGCATCTTGTCGTATCCAGTGAATCCGTTTATCTGTTGCAGTGCCATGGCGAACAGGTAGTCATTACGCAGGTTCTTGGAGTATATCCTGTACATCTCTATGAAGTAACTGTAGTTCTCTTTGATGTATTTGACTGTGTCAAATATCTTCCCCACTCTGTCGTTCTTCTTGAACAACAGCACCGTGGCCCACACCATGGGTATCATGCTCCACCTACGTTGGTCGAAGGAATTCCTGCCCGAGAGATCATGTGCCGTGTCTGGCACCAAGAAATCATATTCTGTGTCGAACAACTGTTTCAGATTATCCGAGAAACAGAAGTAGTCGATGTCTATGACCAGCGTGGTATCATAGGGAGACAGCTCGTAGGACAAGTGCCTGTCCACGTTGTTCCATGCTCGGCCATTCAATTTGTTGCCCAGTTCCGGTTCTATGAACTTGTAGTTTATGAATCCCATTGGAGGCATTTTTTTATAGGTACTAAAATTTGTGACCACTGTTATCTCCCTGCAGATGTTCCGTTTGACCAGTCGGACACAACGTTCCAGTATCTTGTGATACCGTGTGTGTTCGGTGTCGAAACAGAAAAGCAATACACCCCTGGACATCATGCGTCCTTTTTGGTGAATGTCTTGTATATCTGATGGTATGCGTTCAGGCTCTCTTGATTGCGTTCCACCAGGATCGATAGGAATCCGGCCGGGTCAGTGATCTCAACCGGATTGTTGTTTGTGTCCAACAAGTAGAAACTGTCCTGTGATTCCCTCAAGGTCCTCACCAGGCAGATCGTTGTGGGATCCGCACGGAACAGGTGTTCATGGTACGCCACCACCTGCCTGGAATGTGCCTTCTCCAGTGCGTTGCGTTTGGCTACCGCCGTGTCGTAAGAAAGGTCTGATTGTTTTTTGAGTTCGTGAATGTCCATACCACAATTATACAATAATTATGGTGGTAGAGCAACCTGGTAAAATTATTATGGTGTGTTAGAAACCGGGGCGTTTGAATCAACCCTGATCGCCGCCGCCAAACCCTCTGTATCGTTTGGATGGTTCTCGATGATGTTGAGTACCATGGCTGGACATAAGTTTGGATTGGCCGGCACACCGTCTGTGTTACCTGACGTGTAAGTCTCGTCACCCGCTGGGTCTGAAGATACCATCTTGATGGTCATCACTGTGGCCGTGGCCGGAGCCGCGTCCAACTTGGCAAAGATCTCAACGTAGTTTGAATTGTAGTCTGCACCGTTGTCGGAAAACAATTTTATCATAGAAGTGTAACCAGTGCCCAGATCATGGAAACCAGTGCTTGAAGCAAGACTGTCCTCCGTCTCACCTGTGCCCGATCTCGTTGTGGCGTGTGCCTTGATGTCTAGGTCTCCAACCGCCGCCGTAAGTTGTTCGAAAACTGTGTCCTTGTCACCATCCGTTGATCCTGATGTTGCTGGGTCAACCCCAATGTATCCACCTGCGTTGAAGAATGCCCTCATCGTGGCGTTGTTGGCGAATGTCACAGACCTCTCTATGGTCGATGTTGTAGTCCATGTGCCTGTATTTGTGGTTGTGCCTGCCGCTACTCCGGTAGTAATCGCTGTCGCACTCGGTGATCCCAATGCAACCTGTGCCGCCAATGATGCTAGGTCCGAGATCAGTGCCGCTCTTATGGCAATGGTGTCTCCAGCCGAGACTGATGATGCCGTGATACTTGTGTTTGTGTGATTGGCAATGTTGTCCATGCCCGTGAATAGGCTGTTCCACTGTGATGCAGTGATCGTGCCGCCAGCTGAAACCGTCGCTATCGAACTTTGGTTCAGACCGTACACGCCCGCTCCTGCTCCCGCGAAGTGGTTGTATCCGTATGGATCTGAAGCACTACCTACGAATGCGTTGTACTCGTCATCTAAAATTGTATCACCTGCTGTGTATGCCATAAAATTATTTTACTCCTATCACGCACTCTGTGAGTGCTGTTTGTTCATTATATTTATCCTTCAACAGCCTGCCCAGGGTGTTAAAAGCGGTACATTCGTCCAGGTTGGCAATCCTGGCCTCGCCATTTCCTGCTGAAACCACACGGTCTCCCGCCCTGCCCGTGCCTGTTAACTTGACTAGCACACGTCCCTTCAGTGCTATCATAGGGTGTGTGTCGTTGTTGCCCGCGTTCGCATTCATCAGGAACGCTGGTGATTCTGAGACCACGCCAAAAACAGCGTCTGACAGCTCTGTTTGACACTTGGTTATCTCCGCGTGTCCACCTAGCATCACCACATCTCCCACTTCCACGGGAGTGTCGGTCTCGTATCTCTCCGCCAAGTCAGCGTACATTGCCGTTGTTGACGTTGCATGTACTATGTTGGCCCTGATGTCCACTAAAGTTGGTGCTGATAACTCGTCTTGTCCGCCACCTGATTTGAATGCTGTCCAGGCACCGCCCGCGTTTCCATAAGTGGTCGATCCGTCATCCGCGAAGGTCTCGTCCCACACCCAGTATAGGTTCTGTTCTGTGGCACTTGACGTCTCTCCCCTGTTCACTTTCAGGCCCGTGAAGTTGGGCATTCCCGCATTTGATGAGATGTTCCTGTTCAATTCTATTATGTTGTCTTCCACTGACAATGTTGAAGTGTTTATTATAGTGTTGGTCCCGTCAACTGTTAGGTCACCCACCCTCAGGTGTTCAATCCTTCCTGTGGCTCCTGTTATACGTAATGCCTCTTTTGTAGTACCACCGTCGTTGACCGTGAATATGATGTCCTTGTCCTGTGTGGTCTGTGCAATCGTGAAATCGTCACTTGACAAACTCATCGTCACGTCCG
>Ga0206131_10002913_pt1 | contig 20185 bp, 20 predicted proteins | sample Helgoland_Spring_FD_148636 | JGI IMG/M metagenome (GOLD analysis project Ga0206131, IMG submission 148636) | Pelagic subsurface seawater microbial communities from Kabeltonne, Helgoland, North Sea - Helgoland_Spring_Bloom_20160517_1 | ecosystem: Environmental > Aquatic > Marine > Epipelagic ...
TAATCATAATTACCCATCTATCGGTTTGAAAAGAACGAAAAAAGCAGTAGATGAAAAGTACTTTGGTCCTTTTGTAAGTTCATATGCAGTTAAAAAATCAATTAAAGAAATACAAAAAGTTTTCAAGATAAGAAATTGTAGTGATAATACTTTTTCTTCTAGAACAAGGCCATGTATTGAGTATCAAATGAAAAGATGCAGCGCACCATGTGTTGGTCACATAACTAAAAATCAATATGCGGAAGATCTGATAGAGGCAAAGAACTACCTAACCTCATCTGACTCACAAACAATTAAGAGATTAGAAAGAGAAATTGAATTGTTTTCTAACAGGCTTGAATTTGAAAAAGCTGCAACTGCAAGAGATAAGCTAAAGAGAATAAACATAATCCAAGAAGAGCAATCTGTAACAACAAAGGCAAAGGATATAGATATATTTTCAGTTGCTGAAGATAGTGGATATCTTGGTATATGCACAGTAGTTGTGAGAAAGGGAAAGATAAGAGGGACCAAAACTCAGTTAGTAAAAAAAGGATATTACGACTCTTTAAACGAAGTTTACGAAAGTGCTTTAATAAATTTTTATAATATTAACCCTGACATACCCAAGAAAATTCTTACTACTGATATTGTTTCTTCAAGCACTATTATTGGTGAAGCTATTTTTAAGAAAGCTAAGACAATCACTAAGATCATCAGTACTCCGAGTAAAGATATAAAACCTATTTTTAATCTATGTAAATCAAATGCAAAGCAAGTCATCGCAAATCATTTAAGCAAGGAAGAAAAATACACCTATGCCTTAAGCGAGCTGAAAAGCAGTCTAGGTATGAAAGATTTAAATAAAATAGAAGCCTATGATATAAGTCATTTATACCAGGATCATGCAGTTGCCTCTTGTATTGTGTATTCCAAAAAAGGAGCAAATAAAGATAAATATAGACTATTCAATATTCCTAAAGATTTAGCAGGTAATGATATTGGGTCACTAGAGCATGCTCTTGAAAGAAGACTAAAGTATTATGAGGATAAAGATATAAAACCTGATTTATTATTAATAGATGGCGGTAAAACGCAGTTAAAATTCGTTGAAGCATTAATTAAACGCTCTAAACACTCAGATATTAAAGTTATTTCAATTGTTAAAGGCGCCAATAGGGTAAGAGCTACTGAAACCATCCTTTCCAATGAAGGAGTTATTGAGATGGACAAGTATTCAAAAGGATATCTGGTTCTTCAAGAGATAAGAGATGAGTCTCATAGGTTTGCAATAACAGCGCAAAGAAAAAAGAAAAAACTTAGCATCAAGAAATCTTTTCTAGACGAAATTAATGGAATTGGCCCTGTAACAAAATCAAATCTCCTCAAAAAATTCAAAAACATCAAAAATATAAGGAATGCTAGATTAGATGAATTAATGACTATTAGTGGTATTAATGAGAAAATAGCCCAACAAATTATTTCTTATAAAACTTAATGGCTATATTTATAAATTTACTCACCATATCAAGAATGGCTCTTGGAGCATTTATATTTATTCTGTTAACTCGAACAGAAATGTACTGGATAGCATTTGTATTGTTTTTTATTGCAAGCATTACAGATTACTTTGATGGTTATTTGGCAAGAAAGTATAATCATGTATCTCAAATTGGAGAAATTCTTGATCCTATTGCCGATAAAATTCTTATTGTTTTTTTATTATTTGCAATATCTGTAAATCTTACTAGTTACTATATTGCATTTGCATCAGCATTAATTATTACGCGTGAAATATGGGTTGGAGCCCTTAGAGACTTTAATGCAAGACAAAATAAATCTGATGCCACAAAGGTAATATTTTTAGCAAAAATAAAAACAACTATTCAACTATTCACAATTAGCACTTATCTTTTAGGGCTTGGAATGAACAATATGTTAATATTATTAATTGCTGATATATTGCTATTAATGTCACTAATAATTACTGTATATACTGGCTTAATATATAGCTTAAATACCTTTAAAAAATAACTTTTTTAAATTTTGTTAGTTGTATACAATACTTGGATTTAGTTAGGCTGGATGGCAGAGTGGTCATGCAGCGGCCTGCAAAGCCGTTTACGCCGGTTCGATTCCGGCTTCAGCCTCCATTAGAAAAATTATGAAAATTGCAATTATAGGTTACGGATTTGTTGGAAAAGCCTTAGAAAATGGCCTGACTGATTCAGTAAACGTTTATAAAGTTGATCCAAAATTAGGAACTCAAATAATTGATTTGATAGATTTTAAACCTAATGCAATATTTATTTGCTTACCAACTCCAATGAAGGATGATTTATCTCAAGATATCTCTATTGTTTTAAAAGCTTTGGATGAATTAAATAAAATAGACTTAGGCTCTTTAGTGGTCCTTAAAAGCACAGTATTGCCTAATTATATAAAAGAGATTAAGGACTCTTCCCCTAATATTATTTATAACCCAGAATTCTTAAGAGAGAATCACTCAAGTGATGATTTTATAAATTCGAATTTAATAGTTTTTGGGGGGGGTGAAAACTCTACAAAATTATTAGCTAATATCTATAAAAATTATACTAAATGCTTATGTAAAGAATATATATATACAGACTTAGTTACCGCTTCATTTGTAAAATATACTATAAATTCTTATTTAGCTACAAAAGTTACTTTTTTTAATGAATTAAATCAATTATTCGGTGAGGCTGAGGCTTTAGAAAGTTGGGATAACTTTACTTCTATAATTTCTAGAGATCCTAGGATAGGAAAATCTCATATGAAGGTTCCAGGCCCTGATGGAAGATTCGGCTTTGGTGGATCATGTTTTCCAAAAGATACGAATGCATTTAGCTCCTATGCTGATAGCTTAAGAAAACCATTAAATGTTTTAAAAAAAGCTATAAAAACTAACAATAAAATAAGGGCAGGGTATAATAGCGTTACTGAAAGAGAGTCAGAGCAAAATATAAGTTTTAAAGGAGATGTTTGATATTAGCCCGAGTGGTGGAATTGGTAGACACAAGGGACTTAAAATCCCTCGATAGAAATATCGTGCCGGTTCAAGTCCGGCCTCGGGTACCACTATATTAATTGTTAAAAATGAGTAAGCGTTTAATAAAAAATATTATCGAGTTAGATCTATACCATCTTCTAGTTATTTTTTGGAAAAGAAAATGGTCTATTATTTTAATAGTATCTTTTTTTGCAGTATCTTCTATTTTTTACGCTTTAAGTCTTCCAAATATATATAAATCAACTGCGATTTTAGCTATGGCTGATAAGGATAATTCTCTCAACTCGATCACAAAACAATATAAAAGTTTAACTTCTTTGCAAGGATTAAATATCGGTAATGACTATAGTTCACAAAAAGATGAAGCATTACAAAGAATGAAATCTTTTAAATTTTTTGAAAGGAATATTCTTTCAAAAATAAATAAGCAAGATTTAATGGCAGTAGAGTCATGGAATAGGAATACTAATACCTTGAACTATAATCCAAAAGAATATGATTTTATTAACAATAGCTGGACCAGAAAGGTAAACTATCCAAAAACGCAGATACCATCCAGCCAAGAGATTCATGAATATATTTTAAAAAATAATCTATCAATTTCGATAGATAATCAAACAAGTTTAGTGTCAGTCTCTTTTTTGCATTTCTCTCCTTACCTTGCAACTTATTATGTAAATTTATATGTAAATGGCATCAATAAGGAATATCAAATGGAGGATAAGAGCATTTCATCGAATAGAATCGAATTTCTACAAGATAGTATTAATAATAATAAATTGGCTGACGTTTCTCTAGTGCTTGCAAGTCTTCTAGAAAAAGAAGTTCAAAATCTAATGTTGATTGAAGGAGATGATACATATATTTTTAATATTGTTGATGAGCCATACGCACCAGAGCTAAAATTTAAACCTGTCAGAGCGGTAATATGTGTACTAATTACACTTTTTGGTGGGCTTATTTCATTGGTTTATGTATTACTTACTTCAAATATCCAAAGTAGGAGCAATAATTAATCAAGCGCTATGACTAACAGAGGTACAAGGATATGCATTGTAGGGCTTGGTTACGTTGGTCTTCCATTAGCTATCGAATTTAGTAAAAAATATACTGTAGTTGGCTTTGATATCAACAAAGAGAGAATTAATGAGCTTTCAAATGGCTTAGATAAAACTTTGGAAATATCCAGTAATGCGCTAAATAATGCAAATAATTTAAAATTTACCTGTTCAAGTGAGGATATTGAGAGTTGTAATGTTTATATTGTAACTGTCCCAACTCCCATTGATGAGTATAATAACCCCGACCTCAAACCGCTTATATCCGCAAGTCAACTAGTAGGTGGTGTTCTAGATGTGGGTAATTATGTTGTATATGAGTCTACAGTATATCCTGGGGCAACAGAGGAAGTTTGCATCCCTATTCTTGAAAAAATTTCAAATCTTGTATTGAACACCGACTTTTATGCCGGATATTCCCCTGAACGAATTAACCCAGGGGATAAAGAAAACACTCTCACTAAGATAACTAAAATTACATCTGGATCCAACAAAGATGCATCTGATTTTATAGATAATCTTTATTCAGAAATTATAATAGCTGGAACTTTTAAGGCCTCCACCATTAAAGTTGCTGAAGCTGCAAAAGTTATTGAAAACACCCAAAGAGATCTAAATATTGCGTTAATTAATGAACTATCAATAATATTTAGCAAAATGGAAATTGATACGCATGATGTTCTTGAAGCAGCAGGAACTAAATGGAATTTTCTGCCATTTAAGCCGGGTTTAGTTGGAGGTCATTGTATTGGCGTTGATCCTTATTATTTAACTCACAAGGCCCAATCAATTGGCCATCACCCTGAGGTCATCCTTGCTGGTAGACGGCTCAACGATAGCATGGGAAAACATGTATCTACACAGCTTATTAAAGCAATGATTAAAAAAGATATTCCAATATATGGTTCAAGGATCCTTATTTTGGGGTTAACTTTTAAAGAAAACTGTCCAGATTTAAGGAATACTAAAGTTGTTGATATAGTTAATGAGCTAAAAGACTATAAGTTGGATATTGATGTTCATGATCCTTATTGCAGTGCCAATGAGGCTCGCAATGAATACGGCATAGAACTGAAAGAAGATTTAATTGATAATTCTTATGACGCAATCATAATTGCAGTTGCTCACAATAAATATACTGAGCTTGGCATATCTTCAATTAAGGCAAAAACTAAAACTAAAAGCATAATTTTTGATTTAAAAACCCTTTTCAATAAAAAAGATACCGATTTGAGGCTGTGAGTAAATTTAGTGATGTCGTTATTAACCTTCAAGGAAACCCTAAGACTTGGGTAATAACAGGTGTTGCCGGTTTTATTGGCTCTAATTTATTAGAGTTCCTATTAAAAAACAATCAAATTGTAGTTGGTTTAGATAACTTAAGCACAGGACACAGGCATAACTTAGATAAAGTTAGAGAAATTTTAACTAAAAATCAGTGGAAAAATTTTACATTTCATGAAGGAAATCTTCAAGAGATTAATTTGTGCAAGAAAATTGTAAATGGCGCTGATCATATACTTCACCAAGCAGCTCTTGGTTCAGTGCCTAGATCGATTGAAGACCCAATATCAACAAACAGTTCAAATATTGAAGGCTTCTTAAATATTCTTGAGACATCAAGGTTAGCGGGCGTTCAAAGTTTCACATATGCAGCAAGCAGCTCAACTTATGGAGATCATAAAGCGCTTCCAAAAAAAGAAGATTTTATTGGTAATCCATTGTCACCCTATGCAGTTACTAAATATGTAAATGAAATATATGCTGATGTATATTCAAGAGTATATGGATTTAAGGCAATTGGATTAAGATACTTTAATGTTTTTGGTAAAAGACAAGACCCAGATGGAGCATATGCTGCAGTTATACCAAAATGGATAGACTCAATGATAAATAATAAAGACATTTTTATAAATGGGGATGGAAGCACATCAAGAGATTTTTGCTATATAGAAAATGTAATTCAAATGAATATTTTAGCGGCTACTGCAGAATTAAAAAATAAAAATAATATCTATAATGTTGCCGTGGGAGATAGAACTAATTTAAATTTATTATTTACCACCATTAAAGAAAATTTAGCTCAATATCAAACTCATTATAACAAGGACCCAATTTATAGAGATTTCCGCCATGGGGATGTTCTTCATTCTCAAGCTGACATTAGCAAAGCACAATCAATGCTTGGCTATGAACCCCTATACACTTTTAAAGATGGAATGAAAAAAGCCATTTCATGGTATGTTAATAATTCTATTAAATGAATCAATCTACTGATTCTAAGAATATATTTAGAAGTTTTTTTATAATTGGCGGGCTTCTAGTTCTTGTAAAGTTTATTGGCTTAATTAAAGAAATATATCTTGGAAATACTTTTGGTATTTCATACGAATTAGACTCTTATTATCTGGCACTTACTATAGCAACATTCATCCCAGCCGCTATAGTTTCAGCCATTCCTCCAATTCTTGTACCAAGATTTATAAAGGAAAAAGATATAATGAATAATACAACCGGAGTAATTTTATTATTTTGCGCCATTGTAAGTTTTTTGTTAGCTGGTACATACTTAATATTTAATGATATTTTTCTAAATTTTTACAATACTGATAGCAATTCCAAAATGATAGAAGCGACCTCAATCGCTTTAAATTATTTTTCAGTTTTGCCGCTCTTAATAATTTTTATATCAGTATTTTCAAGTTACTTAATAGCAAATGAAAAGGATATTAATTCAATATTAGAGCTTATCCCAAGCACAATAATTATTGCCTTTGTTTTTTTCTTGAGCACCTCCTTGGGTTACATATCCATCGTTTTTGGTCATTTGCTTGGATCTTTTACACATTTAATTTTATTGATAGTGGTTTGTTTAAGGCTTGGATTTAAATTTAATTTTCATTTTACTAAAGAATATTTTTTTTCATTTAAGGAGATTGGTTATGGGGCAGTAATTCTTTTATTTGGTCAGTTTTTTATGACATTTTTGGGTCCAATTGATAGCATGTTTGTAGTAAATTTTGGTGAAGGCTCTTTAACAACTTATAATTATGCAAATAGATTTATAGCTATCTTAATGTCACTTGGAAGTGTGATTATTTTACGAGTTCTGCTTCCAAGATTTACAAAAATTAATAAAGATAAACGAAAAAATCAATCACTTCTCTTTTCATTAATTGGATTTATAATTGCATCAATTATTTGTTTTTACATGAATTTTTTTATTAATGACCTTATCTTATTTGCTTTTGATGGTGGTAATATATCTCCACAAGAACTAGGCGTTGTTATAGAGCTTACTAGAGTTGGTCTTTTGCAATTTCCTTTTTTTATTGCAGGCTTGATACTATTACAGGTCTTGATAGTTCAAAAAAATTATTTTGCTATAGCTTCTGTATCAATAGTTAATCTTATAATTAAAACAATCTCAAATATCTATTTTATAGAAATTTATGGCTTTTCTGGTCTAATGTATGCTTGGATTGCAATGTATACATTTTCATTGCTCTTAATAATAATATTGTTTTTGCATCATCATAAATATGATTAAAAACATTATAAAATTAATTAAAAGCGTCTTTTTTTGCCTTTTTTTTTCAGGGACCCTGAGCTTTTTTTCGATCCCTCCTTGGATTAGTCTTTGTATTTTAATTATCTTATATATCCCAGAAGCCCTCATATATGGACAAAAAATAAGATTTGACGGTATTTTTTATATATTGCTATCTTTGTGCCTTTCTATTCTTATTACAATACTTCTTGAACCACAGAACGCTGATGGTTTTGGTTATTATTTATATCCATTAATGGCATTTATTTTTTCTGTGATTATCTCCACTCAAACAGATAAAGAAAGATTAGCACATGTCTATTTATTAAAAATATCAATACTAATCTTGTGCTTTTCTGTAATTGCTGAACCCTTTTTGATTTTAAATGATGGAGAGTTTTTAAATAATGGATTGAGGTTAGCTGGATTCTCTCTAAACCCCAATTATCTTCCCTATCATATACTGGCAATGTTAATTTGCATCAATTATATAAACGGCAGTGTTTCAAAAAAATTAATTTTATTTTGTTCAATTTTTATAATCCTATCTTTTTCAAGATCCGGTACTATTTTCTTCATTATTTTTTTATTATTATCGAACACACTATCTCTCTCTAATATTAGATCTTCTGTTCTTTTTCTTAATAGATATAAATATTTATTATTAATTATTTTTGGATTAATTATTTTTTATTTCATAAACTCAGTTTTTTTTGATATTTTCAGCAAACTTAATATAGAGAGACTAAATCCCTTCAGCCAAAAAGATGCAATATCATATGACTCCTCTAGATTCGACATATTGTTAGAATATTTATCTATGATTAATAATGCTCCAATACAAGGACATGGAGTTACCGAGGGAATGTCACAAGAATTAAGAGCCCACAATACCTTTTTAAATGTATGGTTTGAATTAGGTTTAATTGGCCTGCTTCTTCATATAGGTTTTCTAATTGCAATTCTTGCTCGAAGCTGGGTGATAGATAAGAACTATTTATTGTTTAGTTTCATTCTTTGGTATTCCTTTTTTATTAATAATGTTTACGTCTTGTCTCACACATGGCTATTGATAGGAATTTTTCTAGGAATTAAATCTAAGGATATAGTTAATGAAAATTAATATAATACATGTCATAGGCAGTCTTAAAAGCGGAGGCGCTGAAAATCAACTAGTTACACTGGCCCTAGAGCAAGCTCGCCAAGGAGATACTGTGTCAATTATTGTTTTTGAAATCTATGAAACAAAACTAGAAAAAATATGCATTGAAAACAACATTAATTTAATTAACATCAAATTAAAAAAGAAATCTATCCTCAAGGGCTTCCTTAATTTAAATAAAAACTTAAAAAAATTAAATGCACAAAAATCTATAATTCAATCATGGATGTATACGGCTGATCTTTTTGTAAGCCTTTGTTTTATAATCAATATATTTAATTTCAGTCAAAAAAATTATAAAATTTTTTGGAATATTAGATCAACAGTTTTTACTGGCTTTAAAGAATTTTCTTTAAGTAGATATTTAATAGCATGCTCGTGCATACCACTTTCATATTTCATACCTGTAAAAATTATTAATTGCGCCCATGCTGCAAAAAACTCACATATGGCCTGGGGTTATAAAAAAAGTAAAATGGAAGTTATCCACAACTCATTTGATGCAAGCAAGTTCATATACAAACCTAATAAAATTAAAAATAAAGACTTTACAATAGGCTTTGTAGGAAGAAATGACCCAATAAAAAATTTTAGTGAGTTTGTTAACCTTATTGAAGATATTACAAAAATAGGTATAAGTGTAAAAGGGGTTGTTGCAGGAAGAGAGCATAATGTCAGTTTTGTAAAAAGCATTTCAGAAAATGAAGATGTTATTCAAAGGATTAAATTCATTGGTGACATTGAGAATGTGGTTGAGATGTACCATAACCTTGACTTGCTTGTATGTTTATCCTTTAGTGAGGGATTTCCTAATATCATTGCAGAAGCATCACTATGCGGTGTTGATTGTCTATCATATGATGTAGGGGACGTGTCCTATATAATCCCTAAAGGCAATATTATTTATGAAAGAGACTATAGTTTAATGCTAATCAAAGTCCTTAAAAAGATTGATGATTTTAATTCATCTAAGACCAATAGAAATCCAAAGATGGTTAGAGAACACATTCAAGAAAACTTTAACATAATAAAAATTGTTAATAGCTATAAAGATTTATATCTTGGTAGTGAGATAACTAAATAAGAAGAGAGATAAAAATGTGCGGAATAGCAGGTCATATATCCAATAGTGAAACTCTTAATGAGGGGACTATAAAACATATATTGAAGGCATTAGATCACAGGGGGCCAAATAGTAATGGGGTCTGGATTAGTAGTCCTGGAATTACCTTAATGCATACAAGGCTGAGTATTTTGGACCTTTCATCTGCAGGTCATCAGCCAATGGAATCAAAAAGTGATAGATTTGTAATTACTTATAATGGAGAAATTTATAACCATCTTGAATTAAGAAAAGAGCTAAGCTCATATCGAGATATTTCTATTGAATGGAATGGCGAATCTGATACAGAGACTATTTTAGTTGCATTTGATGTATGGGGTATTGAAAAATCCTTAAAAAAATTCATAGGAATGTTTGCTTTAGCTGTATGGGATAAAAAAAATAAAAGTTTAACTATTGCAAGAGATAGAGCTGGAGAAAAACCTCTTTACTATGGCAGGGTAAATAACTCATTATTTTTTGCTTCAGAATTATCTGCATTTAAAAGACTTCCAGGATTTAAAAATAAAATTAATAGAGATGCACTTTCACTCTATATGAAATATAGTGCAGTACCATCTCCTTATTCAATTTATGAGGGTATATATAAATTAGAGCCAGGAAGTCACTGTACATTTCAACATGATGGATTAATCAGACCGCCAAAAAAATACTGGGATATTGCTGATGTGCAAAGTTGTAAAAAAGATACAGAAAGCACTAAAAATATTAATGAAAATAAAATTTTAGAAGGTCTTGAATCAGTGTTGATTGATGCAGTATCTTCTCAAATGATTTCTGATGTGCCTATTGGCGCATTTCTATCTGGAGGTGTAGACTCTTCTTTGGTTGCCGCTCTTATGCAATCAATTTCCGATAGTAAAGTTAAAACTTTTTCTATTGGATTTAATGATCAAAATTATAATGAGGCTGAATATGCTAGAGAGGTTGCAAGGCATATAGGATCTGAACACCATGATATGTATGTTTCAAACTCAGAGATACTAGACGTAGTCCCAAAGCTCCATTCAATTTATTCTGAACCTTTTGCTGACTCGTCTCAAATACCAACATATTTAGTATCAAAAATTGCTAAAAACAACGTAACAGTTTGTTTATCAGGGGATGCTGGAGATGAATTATTTGGGGGCTATACAAGATATATGTTGGCATTGAAATTTCATAAATTCTTAAAAAAAATACCCAAACCAGCAAGATTGGCATTAAGTCAATTTATAAAAAATGCTCCACTTTCATTGTTGAGTGTGGCTGGTGAAAAAAACCTAGATAAAATTCTAAAAGGAGCTGACATGCTTGGGGCAAAATCAGATACTGATTTTTATTCAAAAGGTTTTATGTCCCACAATAATTCATTGGATTGGGTTAAGGGTTCAAATACTCTAGAAACTGCTGCAGACAACTTCAACTACAAAAATATTGGTTTTCATGAAAAAATGATGATACATGACTTTCTTTTGTATTTGCCAAATGACATTCTTACAAAAGTAGATAGAGCAGCAATGTTCACATCATTAGAAACAAGAGTTCCTATGCTTGATCGGCGTGTTATTGAGTATGCATTCTCAATGCCTATTGATTATAAACTGCGTAATGGTGATACAAAATGGGCTCTAAAACAAATTTTATATAAACATGTCCCACAATCCCTCATTGATAGACCAAAAAAAGGGTTTGGGGTTCCTCTGGATGCTTGGTTGAGAGGACCTTTGCGAGAGTGGGCAGAAAGTTTATTGTGTAAAGATAGGATGAAAGATCAAGGTTACTTCAACACTGAAATAGTTTTAGATTCATGGAAAAAACATTTAGAAGGAGAGCATAACTATCAATCTAATATATGGGATATTTTGATGTTTCAATTATGGATTGAAAATAATGAAATCTAAAGTTCTCCATATAATTACTTCTTTAAATGATGGCGGTGCTGAAGGCACTCTTGCAAAATTATGCATAGGCTGTAAAAACTTTAATCATATAGTCATTTCAATGTCAGGAATGGGAAAATATGGACCTTTATTGGAAAATGCTGGCGTAAAAATTTATAGCCTGAATTTTGACAAGGGTTTTAAAAATTATATTAATATTTTTACGTTATTTACTATCTTTAGAAATGAAAAACCCAGTATTGTCCAGACTTGGATGTATCATGCTGATATTCTTGGAGGCTGCGTCGCAAAATTATTTCGAATAAGTAATATTTTTTGGAATATAAGGCATGCAACATATAAAGAGAAAGGCTTAAAATCAAAAAAACATAAATTTATTGCTCATATACACCTTTTTTTATCAAAATTTATACCGAAAAAAATTATTTGTTGTGCAAAGTCATGTTATGAAAGTCACATAGAAATAGGGTACTGTAAATCTAAGATGGCAATAATTTATAATGGAATTGATACAGAAAAATTTTTTTACAACCCCTTAAGTAGAGAAATGCTCAGAAGAGATTTAGGCCTAAGCCAAGAAAAAATAGTTATAGGTTCTATTGGAAGGCTTCATGAAAATAAAGGCCAAGATAATCTATTTAAATCTTTAAAGATATTGTCAGATGAGAGCATTGATATAGCTTATATTTTTGCTGGCACAAATATGCAAAAGGATAATCCAGCGATCAAAAACCTTATAAAATCTAATAACCTAAGTCTTGAATTAATATTTCTAGGGAAGCGAAATGATGTACCTGCAATTATGAATGCAATTGATATTCATGTTTCAGCTAGTTCCTCAGAAGGCTTCCCTAATGTTATTGCTGAAGCAATGTCTTGCGCTACGGTAGCCATCTCCACCAATGTTGGTGATTCAAAATATATAGCTGAATCAAATCAATGCATTTGTAAAGCAAATAGCCCAAGTGAGCTAGCTAGACTAATGCTTACTACAATTAAAGAAAAAAATAATAAAAAGTTTTGGGATGAAAGAAAATTTAACAGCAGAAAAAAAATAATAGATAATTTTTCTCTAGAAAAAATGATAAATAGCTATGAGCAAATTTGGATGAATTGCTAAACGATGAAAATAATTATTTGTGGTTCAGAAGCCTATTCAGTGGTTCAGTTTAGAGGCGACCTAATAAAATCTTTAATTAAAAAAAAGCATGATGTAGTAATTGTAGTGAACAACATTACTTTAGAGCATGAAAGAGAATTTACATATCTTGGGGCTAGATCCATAAGTATCCCTATAACAAGACATAGCTATAATCCTTTTAAGGAATTAAAATTGATTTATAGATTAGCAAAAATTTTCTGCAAAGAACGCCCTGATTATGTCTTAAGTTATACAATTAAGCCTGTTATATGGTCTGGTATAGTCCTACACTTTTTTCCAAAAATAAAATTTTCTGCAATGATTACAGGTTTGGGAGCAGTCTTCAATAGCTCAGGCTTTATGAGCGGCATAATAGAAAGGCTATTCTCTAGGCTATACAGGCTTGCGTTGAAAAAATCAGAAAAAGTTATCTTTCAAAATAATGATAATAAGAATAAATTTCATGAACTTAAAATAGTAAAACAAAAACATTCCTTGGTTGTGAATGGATCAGGTGTTAATATCAATCACTTTTCTTATTATAAAAAATTAGAGCTCAAAGATGATAAGATTGTTTTTTTAATGGCAGCTCGTTTGCTGAAAGATAAAGGCATTGGTGAATATCTTCAAGCAGCGAAGTCAATAAAGAAAGCTTATAAAGATAAAGTCGAATTTAGATTGCTTGGGCACGAAGAGAATTCTCATAATTCTTTTTCTATAAAAGAGATTAAAGCCATGCATAAAGATAAAACCATTATCTATGGGGGTTTTGTTACCGATATAAGAAATTCTTTAATTAATTCCAGTGTGTTTGTATTGCCATCTTATCATGAGGGCATGCCAAGGTCAGTCTTGGAAGCAATGGCTATTGGGAGACCTATATTGACAACCGATACTCCGGGCTGTAATGATACTGTAATTGACGGCTTTAATGGTTGGCTAGTCCCAAAGGGAGATGGTAATGCTTTAGAAAGAAAGATGGCATGGTTTTTAGAGAATAATAATAAACTTGAGGAAATGGGTAAAAACAGTAGAAAAATGGCTGTTGATTTTTTTGATGTAGATGTGATCAATAGACAAATTATAGACATATTAAAATTGTGATATTAAATTATGCAAAATAAGTTTCACAAAAACTTTGTTAATAAGGCAAATGAATTGTATGGAGAGGGGTTTATACCTCTACATCGACCTGTTTTTGAAGGCAACGAAAAGAAGTATTTATTAGAGTGTATTGATTCAAATTTTGTTTCCTCTGCAGGAAAAAAAGTCGATGAATTTGAGAAAAAAATTACTAAATTTACAGGTTCTAAATATGCAATAGCTACTGTGAACGGTACATCGGCATTGCATGTTGCTCTTGTTTTGGCTGGCGTTAGTTATGATGACGAAGTGATAACTCAGCCCCTGACTTTTATTGCTACATGTAATGCAATTAGATATGCAAATGCTTCACCTGTTTTTGTAGACGTTGACATAGATACAATGGGTATGAGCCCAAAAGCACTTGAATTTTTTTTAAATAAATTTGCTTCAAAAAAAGATGGAAAAACATTCAATAAATATAGTAACAAACAAATAAAGGCATGCATACCAATGCATACCTTTGGATTGCCTTGCCGAATTGCTGAAATTAAGTCAATTTGTGATGATTGGGGAATTATCTTGATTGAAGATGCTGCTGAGTCCCTTGGCAGTTTTTCTTTGTCTAAACATACAGGAACCTATGGTCAAATGGGTACTTTAAGTTTTAACGGTAACAAAGTTATCACTACTGGAGGAGGTGGAATGATAATTACCAATAGCAAAGAAATTGCCTTAAAAGCAAAACATATTACAACCACCTCAAAAGTCCCTCATTCTTATGAATATATTCACGATGAAGTGGGATTTAATTATCGCTTACCAAACCTGAACGCAGCTCTTGGGTGTGCACAGATGGAAGAATTGGAAAATTTTTTAAATTCTAAATCAGAAATAGCAAATCATTGGAGAACCTTTTTCTATAATCAAAATATTAAATTTATGGATCCAGTTGAAGGAAGCACCTCTAACTATTGGTTAAATGCTATATGTCTAGAAACAAAAAAAGAAAGAGATCAATTTTTGATTTATACAAATAAAAATAATGTAATGACTCGCCCAATTTGGAGTTTAATGTCTAATCTTGAGATGTATAAAGAGTGCCAAAATGATGGTCTTAAAAATTCGATGTGGCTTGAAGAACGAATTGTAAATATTCCCTCCAGTGTTCCTGTAAATGCTTAATAAAAAATCAATTTATAAAGATGTTGCGCTTCTTCATATAGAAAATATTGAGAGTGGGTTTTTGCCCAGCCTAGGCTTAAAGTTTCTTACCCTTATGTACAAGTGTATTGACGAAGCAGATTTTACTATACTTGAGGTAGAGTATTATGATGGCGAGTTGAAGGGATTTATTTCAGGAACAAATGGAAAGAAAAGTTTATATAAAGAAATGTTAAAACACCCACTTAGCCTTCTATTATGTCTTTCCCCCATTATTTTTGATTACAAAAAATTTTTTAAAATCATCAATATATTAAAACATATGGCAAGTAACAATAGGTTAGAATTCCCAAATTCTGAATTACTAACAATTTGCGTAAACAAAAAATTTCAAAGACAAGGGGTTGCCAATAATCTTTATGAAAAGCTTAAAAACTATTTTAGAGAGCAAAATATCAAGACTTTTTCTATTGTTGTTGGTAAATCTTTGGATTCAAATAAATTTTATTTAAAACAAGGCGCATATATTTTGGGTTTAATTCAAGTGCATCCAGGAACTGATTCAAATATTTACATTCAAGAGGTATAAAATTATGCAGAGATTTTTTGATATAGTGTTTTCTGGACTGGCAATTTTAGTTCTATCTCCGTTGATTATAACTTTGGTATTTATACTAAAGTTTACAGGCGAAGGGGAGGTTTTTTTTACACAAAATCGAATAGGAAAAAACATGAAAAAGTTCTCTTTATTAAAATTTGCTACTATGCTTAAAAATAGTGAGAATATGGGCGCAGGAACAGTTACGATTAAAAATGATCCAAGAGTTCTTCCTATTGGTAAATTTCTAAGAAAAACAAAATTAAATGAGTTGCCCCAATTATTTAATATTTTTATAGGTGATATGAGTGTTATTGGTCCAAGGCCACTTCACATCAAGCAGTTTTCTTTTTATAAAGAGGATGATCAAATGGTTATTGCATCGGTTTTGCCAGGTCTTTCAGGTATGGGGTCGATTATTTTTAGAGATGAGGAAAAGTTACTGCAGAGCAGCCAAGACCCAGATAAGACTTACAAACAAAAAATAAGCCCTGAAAAAGCAAAGTTAGAGAAATTCTATATTAAGAACATAAGTATATATTTATACTTTAAACTCATAATACTTACCCTCATCGCTTTAATGTTTCCCAAGATAGATTTAAAAATCTTCTTCAAAGACTTATAGTTTAAATATGAAAATTAGTAATGAAAAAATTAGCTACTATTGGAGCGATATTGACAAAAGATTAAAATCCCTTCAAGAAAATGGTTATGTTAAGCTCCCTTCATTAAGCACAATTATTGATCTTAATAGCTTGTCAGATAGCATTAACAGAGAAATGACCGGCTTAACTTTTGCAGAGCTTGGTGTTACGCATAGTAATTTCATTAAAGCATTAAAGCTTGACTCTGAACTCACTCCAAAATTATTTAAAATTGCTAAAGATAATTTTGGATACAATGGAAATATTGCCAATCAATACCATATTGCCAGAAATGTACAGCCAGGAAACTCTAAAGAAATGTACAGGCCACACTTTGATTCCCATCTATTCACCATTGTTTTTCCTGTAAAAATACCAAAAGCAAACAACAGCGACTCCGCTGGTGAATTAATTTATTTTCCCCATGCTAGAGAAAATCCAAAAAGTGAGGCCAGAAATTTTTTTGATAAATTATATTTCAAACGTTATGCATCCAAGGAGAGACTGAAGAAATATGCTAAAAATAATAAGCATATTATTGAATCATTTGATGATTATTCGCCCTTAATATTCATAGGAAACACTACCCTGCATACCAACAAAGCGGTAAGTAAAACTTGTTCTAGTTTCAGATTAACTCTGCTATCTCATTTTTTTGATCCAAGTCCAAAATATGGAGTAGGTGGAATTTTAAGATTAATTAGGTCCAGGTAATTTATTTTGATTGATTTAAGCAATATATCTGATGAAATTCCATATATTCGTTTTAAAGAATTATATGAAATTGCTTTGAATAAAAACCAAAAATCAATAGAAGCAATGAATATTTGTTCATATTCTGCAGTATCTCGCCAAGTTAATTCAAGGTTTGTTAATTTAAAATTTATAAATGATAAAGATTTTATTTTTTTCTCAAATTATGAATCTACCAAAGCTTCAGAATTTTCTTCTCATGATCAAATTGCAGCAACCATTTACTGGAATTCATCTAACACACAAATTAGAATGAAAGCCCATATAAAAAAGACCACAAGAGAATTTAATAAAAAATACTTCGCTAAAAGGTCTGTAGAAAAAAATGCGCTTGCAATTTCATCTTCACAATCTAAACCAATAGATAGTTATGATGAGGTAAAATTAAAATATCTAAGCTCATTGGAATGTAATAATTTAAAAGAATGTCCAGAACATTGGGGAGGATATTCTTTTACTCCATTTGAAATGGAATTTTGGGAGGGCAATGAGTTTCGACTAAATAAAAGAAATTTCTTTAAAAAAGATAAATCCACTTGGAATCATTTAATTTTAGAGCCATAAATTTGTTTTAATAAGGTGCCTTTTGTTATAGAATCACTCCTCATGAACTATGTTAGAATTAAAAAATTCATCTTCAATTAACTAACCACACCGGAAAATAATCATAGCTATTAATAAAAAAAATACAGTCCCTATAAATCAAAAAATTAAAGCAGATAAAGTTATGCTCATCGGACAAGAGGGAGAAAAGCATGGTTTAATTGACCTCAGAGATGCATTGAAACAAGCTCAAGAGTCCGAATTAGACCTAGTTCAAGTTTCACCGCCTGGATCAGACCCAGTTGTTTGCAAGCTTATGGACTATGGTAAACATGTGTTTGCTAAAAAGAAAAGCATCTCATCTTCTAAGGCCAAGGTCAAAAGAACATCTGTAAAGGAAATAAAATTTAGGCCCTCTACTGACATAGGTGATTACAATATTAAATTAAAAAAAATAAAAAGCTTTATTCTTGACGGAGATAAGACTAAAATAAGCGTCCGATTTAGAGGGAGAGAGATTCTTAATAGCAATCTTGGCCTTGAACTTTTAACCAGACTCAAGGACGAGCTGGAAGAAATAGCTCAAGTGGACCAAGAGCCATCACTTGAGGGAAGACAGTTGCTAATGGTTTTATCGCCTTTGAAAAAGAATAAATAGTTAATTTTTAGAGTAAAACATGGGATATAAATTAAAAACACATTCTGGAGCAGCCAAGCGTTTTAAGAAAACAGGGTCATCTGTAAAAAGCAAAAGTGCTCACAGAAACCATATTCTTACTAAACAGTCTACAAAACGAAAAAGACATAACAGAGGATTAAACAAGCTTTCAGGCATCGTACTTAAGATGGCCTCTAAGCTCATTAATAGATAATATGCCAAGAGTAACAAAATCAGTAACAGCAAAAGCTAAACACAAGAAAGTTTTAAGTTCCACAAAAGGCCATTATGGAGCTAGAAGCAGACTTTATAAGACTGCAAAGCAGTCTAATATAAAAGCTCTCCAGTATGCCTTTAGAGACAGAAAAAATAGAAAAAGAGAATTTAGGACATTATGGATAGCACGTATTAATGCAGGCTCAAGAGCTTTAGGTGTATCGTATTCAGTTCTTGTAAATGGACTCTCTAAAAGTAATATATTACTTGATAGAAAGATTCTTTCAGATCTTGCAATAAATGATGCTTCAACATTTGAGAAGATTGTTAAATCAGCTGTAAACTAAGTTTACAATGTCTGATTTAGACAATATAAATTTAATAAGTATTTCTAAGGCGCTGGGTAGTCATCATCCTATTAATCAAACAAAAGATTACCTTTTAAAACTTCTGGCTGATATTGGTTTTGAAGAAGTTCATGGACCTGAAATTGAAACTGAGGAATTCAATTTTGATATGTTGAACATTAAAAATTCTCATCCAGCCAGGCAAATGCATGATACCTTTTATGCTGAAGGTAAAAAAAATGTTTTAAGAACTCATACTTCTCCAGTCCAAATAAGAAGCATGCTTGAGAGCAAGCCACCAATGGCATTCACCTCAGCAGGTAAAGTTTACAGAAAGGATGATGACGCGACACATCTTCCTATGTTTCATCAGGTAGAAGGAATCTATGTTGATGAGAATGTTACTTTCGCTAATTTAAAGCATCTCATACATCAAATTCTTCATGAATTATTTGGCAATAATGTTGAAATTAGGTTTAGACCATCTTATTTCCCATTTACAGAACCTTCGGCTGAAGTAGATATACTTTCAGAAAGCGGTAAGTGGCTTGAAATACTCGGCTGCGGGGTTGTAAACCCTATAGTATTAGAGAATTGCAATATAGACTCTAATAAATACAGTGGTTTGGCTTTTGGTTTGGGTGTGGAAAGAATAGCTATGCTTAAATATGGTGTAAATGATATTAGGGAATTTTATAAATCAAATTTAGATTTTCTTGCACAGTTCAAATGAAAATAAATTATCAGGATTTAATAAACTTCTTATCTGAGAAACCTTCCAAAGAAGATCTATCACAAAAGCTTTTTCAACTTGGTCACGAGCATGAGATCAGCGGTGATATATTTGACATGGAGTTAACACCAAATAGAGGCGACTGTCTTTCTTTAATTGGGCTAGCAAGAGACCTTGCAGTTTTTTATGGAAAATCTAATTCTATTGAATTATTTAATGATGATATTGAGCCTCTTGAGATTAATTTTGAAAATCTTTCACCAGAGGATTGTCCCAAAATCTCTTTCTTAGAAATTGAAATGGAAGATAGTAATGTTGAATATAAATCATATTTAGAAAATTTTTTTAATACTATAGGCGGTAACAAAACCAACTTATTTACAGATATCTCTAATTATATTTCTTATGAGCTAGGTCAACCAACTCATTGCTTTGACGCAGATTCTATTAAAGCTAAACTGATCTTTGAAAATAAAGAATGTAATAGCACCTTTAAAACACTATTAAACTCTGAAG
>Ga0206131_10002915_pt1 | contig 20179 bp, 24 predicted proteins | sample Helgoland_Spring_FD_148636 | JGI IMG/M metagenome (GOLD analysis project Ga0206131, IMG submission 148636) | Pelagic subsurface seawater microbial communities from Kabeltonne, Helgoland, North Sea - Helgoland_Spring_Bloom_20160517_1 | ecosystem: Environmental > Aquatic > Marine > Epipelagic ...
TACATCATCTTTAGTACCTATTAATAATAATAATGATAACTATTCTATATCAGAATTTAACCCACTTATAGATAATGCTATTGATATTCGTCCTTCTAATATTTATTATAACTTAAATTATAATAGAGGAATTACTGAACCCCTAAATAAATCTCAAATTATAAATCAAACTGCTATTAAAGCAACAGTAGTTGATTCTAATTATAGTAGTAAAGGATGGAGTAATTTAAGATATAATGGTAGTAGAGTTAGTTCTAATAATATAAACCAAAAATAATATGGGAAGTTTTGAAAATAGTATAGATATTAGTTTTTTAGGAACTAAAAATGCTCTTGCAGAACCTGTGGTAGAACAATATTCTGAATATGTTGGAGTATTTAAAGGAATAGGTTCTTCTACTCCTATGATAATTAATAATTCTTCATTTTTTCTTACTTATTTAGTAGATTCTAAAGGAAATACTTATAAAATAGCAGACGATAGTGATATATTAGGAGATGTTAGGGCAAATTTTTTAAATTACCCCACATTAATATCTCGTTTAGACCAAGCTACAGAATTAAATGAGAACTTAGCAGGAGAACATAAAATAACTTCTATAGGAACTCCAACCCCTTTATTATATTCACAAATAGGTAGTGGAAGAAACGATTCGGTTAATCAAATAACCCTTCTCCCTTTTGGAATTGAACCTGAGAATGCTTCGGGGTTAGCTAGCTTTATAACTACCCTTACAAAAGACACTTTAGAAACTTTAAGTGATCTTAATAGTCCAAATGATTTTGAGTTTATTACAAATTATTCATATAATACCCCTGAACCCGCAGCTAATGTCACTGTAGACTTAGGTACACCTCTTACAGGAACAGGTTCTATAACACTAGATAGTTTCCCTGACCCAGATTCTTTGAGTTCTTTGTTATTTGAAGCTCAATTAACCCTTAGAAGTAGAGGTAATGTACTTAATTTAAACCCAGGAGATGCTGCTACTTTTACTTTAAGTATTGAACATATTAGAAGTGATGGTCAACCTGTTGGGCTTCCTCCCCAACAATCTAAAACTTTATCTAGACCAGATGGAAGCGATGAAGGGAGAGGAGGGGGAGGTACAGATTCAGGGGGAGAAAATGATTGGTTTGAAACATTTTTTTCTTTTCAATGGCAGGCTCTTAGATCGGAATTTGAAGATGGAGATGAAATTTATTTAAAACTTACTAGGAATGAAGGAAATTATTTTACTCCCCAAATAAAAGACGCTAGCTTTGGAATAATATCTCAAAACCCTCCAGCAGCTTCCCCTCCAAATTTTGATAATCAAAATCCTAAAGGATATTGGGAAACTGGGTCAAATATGGTATTGACTGCTTCAGCCTATTTATCAGAACAATATGGTAATATACAACGTCCTTTAACTTCTTCAGAAGATTTTGGATTTCCTCCAATAAAAAATCCTTTTTTAATAGAAAAAGGAGATAAAATTAGATTTCAATTTAATGAATCTAATACTTACACAATATATAATACAATCCTCCCTTCTTCTCCTGAATCATCTGGGAGTAGGCTATATTTGATATTAAATACACAAGTTCCTAGTAACTTAAATTCTAATAATTTTGTATTATACAGAATAGTTAATGATGGTCAATTTATTACTATAGATGCTCCAAAAAACCAATCAGAAACGACTGAATTTACAGGATTAGTTTTACCTAAATATCTAAACCCAGATTTTAAGGAAAATCTTAATGCTACAATTCAACAATTAAAACAAGATGGGGTAATTGAAGAATAACTTTATATATATTTATTAATATAATTAAAAACAATGGGATATTTAAATAACGCAGTTATAACTGTAGATGCTATTTTAACTAACAAAGGTAGAGAATTATTAGCAAGAGGTGATGGTTCCTTTAAAATTACACAATTTGCCCTTTCAGATGATGAAATTGATTATACTTTATATAACCCAACTCATCCCTCAGGAAGTGCTTTTTATGGGCAAGCTTTAGAAAATATGCCTTTATTAGAAGCATTCCCAGAAACTACTCAAAATTTAAGATATAAATTAGTAACTTTACCTAGAGGTACTGCAAAAATGCCTGTTTTAGATTTAGGTATATCTCAAATTACTTTAAAACAAGGTGCTTCTATTGTTGTAACCCCCCAAACCTTAAATTATTTAGGAGCTAATCAAGTATTTGAATCTAGTGGCTACACAGCTACTTTAGCAGATGTTAGAACTATGAATAGTTTCCAAGGAGTAGGTATTACTTCAACTCAAGCAACTAATTTAAATTCTACTCAAACTTTAGGTACTAATGTTTCTAAAACTGTTATAGGTACTTCTATTAATCTAACAGCTACAACTGTTAATACTTTATTTGGTACAGGTCAAACTCAACTTAATACTACCTTACAAATAGTAGGTAGAGATAGTGGGGCTAGATTAACTATTCCTGTTAAAGTAACTAAAACAACAACATAATTAAAATATGTCATTTAAAAGATTAGATCCCGAAGATTTTTTAATAAGTGCTGATAGTATAACAGCAGGAGCTTGGACTGGAGATTCTCCTACCTTAACTAGCTTTAATAAATCTACAACACAAGAAGCAGCGGCTAGCGGTAATTATTATTTAAATGTTTACCAAACAACAGCTACTGATGCAAACGCCCAAGTTCAATTTAATATAGCTTACGGAGACGGGAAAGGATCAGGTTCTTTATATTTTGATTCAGGAATACCCGGTAAATCTCCTACATCTGCAGTGTATGGGCAATTCCAAAACATTGTTTTAGGGGATGAAAATATTAATTTTAACTTTGGGGGAACTAACATAGATAGATTTTATGCTATATCCGTTGATAGGGCTAGATTTAAAGGAAACATCCTCCCAGGTACTATGACCTTAAGAATCTCAGGATCTGATGGAACCTCTAACCAATCCTTATATTTAACAGATGATAGTGTTCAAGCTACATCTGTTACATTTAATGAAGCTGGAAGAGTATTTCAATTGTTGAGTGGGTCTGCCGGATCTATTACGACTTCAACTATCACGGATGATGCAGGTAATACTTATACTGCCGGATATACCCCTTCGGGTTCATATGGTTTATTTTTACCTGATATAGGAACTTTACTATTAAATCCTGCAGCCTTAGATTTACCCCCTACTTCAGGTGGTGTAGATTTAAATACTGATAGAACTGCTGATAATGATTCAGATAATCCTTTAAAATTATTTAATTATATAAATGGTACAGGAGCCCAAAGTTTTACTTTAAATAGCCAAGAAAATTTAACTTCAGACTATGTATTTATTAGAGCTCGTAATTCAGAATTTAATTATTCATCCAATCCTTCATTTATAAGTGGTTCTACAGGGGAAGTTATCTATACAGATTTTATTAATAATCCTACTTCTTATATAACAACTGTAGGAATGTATAATGATGAAAATGAATTATTAGCTGTAGCTAAATTATCTAAACCCCTTAAAAAAGATTTTACTAAAGAAGCTTTAATTAGGGTGAAGTTAGATTTCTAATGAATGAGTTATTTAAAATCATTAACAAGTAAGGATATAATTGTAACCCCATTTAAGGTTCACAAAGAATTTTCTGTTGGTGAATTATCTACTTATAACCCAGAAGGTGTTTTTAAGTTTATTGGTGGTAAAGTAGATTATCCTGAAGGAGGGGGTAAAATAGGTACAGGTAGTACTTCTCTTGCTTATAATTCTATTAAACAACTATATTATTCTAACTACTTAGAAAATGGAACTAATGGGTTAGTTAGTAATGTAGGTACAGCTAGTGTTAATCCTGATGATTCTATTACAGGACCTAGATATACTCCAAATTATATAAATAATATTCAATCAATAGATGATTTTAGATATTTCCCAACTTCTAGTGACAAATACATAGTAGGAGTTTCTATTCCCTCTAAATCCAGGTTCAGTATCAGTTAATAGTTTTACAGATGATGGGCAAGGAAATCTTAATAATACTAGTAATATATCTGAAGGAAATGTTTTATATCATAGTGGATTAATTGTACTTACAAATGAAGGAGAAGGTTATACTTCAAACGTTGCTAATAATTTTGACATAACTTCAGTTAATTGGGAATCAACTATTACTATATATGAAACCCAATATAAATGTACTATTAGAGCTAATGAATTTAATTATTCAGTAAATCCTAGTTTACTTACAACTTATGGTATTAATGATACTTTAAACTCGGGAAGTGCAGATTATCAAGGATTTGTAACAGGGTCAGATTTTTCTCCTTATGTTACAACAGTAGGACTTTATAATAACAATCAAGAATTATTAGCGGTTGCTAAATTAGCTCAACCCCTTCCAACCTCACAAACTACCGATACTACAATATTAATAAATTTAGATAGATGAATTGGTTATATAATGGAAAAGAAATCACAGACATATCACAATTTCCCTCAAACACATTTGGGTTTATATATGAAGTGATCACCCCCGAGGGGAAAAAATATGTGGGAAAAAAAGTTTTATACCACAATCAAAAGAAAAAACTTACTAAAGTTGAGCTTTCAGAGCAAACAGGACGTGGAAGAAGGAAAACATTTAAGATAGTTCAAAAAGAAAGTGATTGGAAAAAATATTATGGATCAAATTCCCATCTTAAAAACAAAATCAGCAAAGGAGAAGTTACGCTAGAAAGTTTGAAAAAACAAATTATTCAAACAGCTTCTAATAAAAAACATCTTACATACCTCGAAACTAAATATCTTTTCCAACTCGAAGTATTAGAAAATCCTGATTTGTATTATAATGATAACATATTAGGAAAGTTTTTCACATCAGACTTTGCTTCTTAAGTTATATTTCGTATATTTACCTTAATGGTAAATCAGTTACTAGTATCTTTAATGGATTCTGTCCTAGGGAAAGGTAAACAAACATCTAGAGGTAACCATGCTTACCACTGCCCTTTTTGTAAACACCACAAACCTAAAATGGAGGTGAATTTTACAGAAAATAAAAAGGGTCATAATCCATGGCATTGTTGGGTTTGCAATACTAGAGGTAAAACTATTCCTAATCTCCTTAAAAAAATTGAGGCGTATGATAGAATTGAGGAAGCTAAAAGATTAATTCCTCAAGGGTCATTTGTTGAAGAAACAATAATTAAAAACGATCTTCATCTTCCTAAAGAATATACTCCTTTTATTGATAACCCCACCAGTTTAATGGCTAGACATGCTTTAGCTTATTTAAAGAAAAGAGGGGTTACTATGGAAGATATGATTAAATATCATATGGGGTATTGTGAAGAAGGAGAATATAGAAATATGATTATTATCCCTTCCTATGATCATAAAGGTAACTTAAATTACTTTACAGCTCGTAGTTTTGAAAAACAACCCTTCCGTAAATATAAAAACCCATCAGTATCTCGCGATATTGTGCCGTTTGAAATGTTTATAAACTGGAATAGCCCGTTGATATTGTGTGAAGGACCATTTGATGCCATAGCCATCAAAAGAAATGCAATCCCGCTGTTAGGAAAAAATATACAAACTAACTTAATGAAGAAAATTGTTTCTTCTAAAGTCGAAAAAATATATATAGCACTCGATAGTGATGCTATTAAATCAGCTTTAAGATTCTGTGAAAAGTTCATGGATGAAGGTAAAGAAGTCCATTTATTAGAAATGGACGATAAAGATCCTAGTGAATTAGGGTTTGGACAATTTACAAAATTAATCCAAGAGTCAACTCCATTAACCTTATCAGGACTTTTGAGTAAAAAATTAGCTCTATGAGTAAATTAAAAAAACATTATGGTAGAATTTTAGAAATATCTGACGACCATAAACAAATAACCCTCCCAGATGGAAGATATTATCAACGGAATGGTGAATATTATCCTTCTGTAACTTACGTATTAAGTCATTATCCTAAAGGTAAATTTTTTGAGGATTGGCTTAAAAAAGTAGGTTATTCATCTGAATATATTGTTAAAAAAGCAAGTGAAGAGGGTACTCAAGTACATGAAATGATTGAGGATTATCTTAATGGTAAAGAATTAAAATTTTTAGAATATGGTATTCCTATGTACCCCCCACTTGTTTGGCAAATGTTTTTACGTTTTGTTGATTTTTGGGAAGAGTATAAACCTACATTAATTGAAGCTGAGGTTCATTTATTTTCAGATAAACTAAAAGTAGCAGGTACTTGTGATATGGTTTGTGAAATTAATGGTGAGTTATGGGTTATAGATTTTAAAACATCCAACCACCTCCAAACTACATATGACTTACAAACTGCCATCTATTCTCAATGCTTTGAAGAATGTTTTGGAAAGAAAGTTAATAGGACAGGTGTATTATGGTTAAAATCTTCAAAGAGAGGTCCTAAAAAAGGTATAATGCAAGGTAAGGGATGGGAAATGTATGAGTCAAAACGCACACAAGAAGAAAATTTAAACATATATGGAGCTGTAAGAACTCTATTTGATATAGAAAACCCAAACCACAAACCAGCATTCACCGAATTTCGCACCACAGCTAAAAGAGATTTGTAATATTTATAACAAATACTCTTTATGAAACTATATGATATTTTAAAAGAAATACAAGGTAAACCTAAAGCTATCATATTAGCGGGTGCTCCTGGTGCTGGTAAAGGATATATTTTAAGAGGTTTAGACTTGGGAAGTTTAAAAGTATTAAACGTAGATGACATTTATGTCCCTATGTTAAAAAAAGCTAATATAACTTTAGATTTAAAAAATGCTTCCCCTGAAGAAAGAAGTAACCAAGCTAAAGCAATGGCCGCGGCTAACAAAGAATTTAAGGGTAATTTAGCAACTACTATAGGAGGAAAAGAATCATTTATACTGGATGGTACAGGTGCATCATTAAAAGAAACATCTAAACTAAAGGATGAATTAGAAGGAGCAGGATATGAGGTATTTATGCTTTATGTTTATACTGATTTAGAACGTTCCCTAAAACAGAACCAAGATAGATTCGAAAAATCAGGAGGTGAAGATAGAAGTTTAGCCCCTGCTATAGTAATGAGAACATGGAAAAGTGTAACTCAAAATCATGCTCCTTATAAACAATTATTTGGTAACAATTTTGTATCTGTTGCTAATACTTTAGGGGATGAAAAGTTAACTGATTTAGAAGATATAGTAACTAAATATCTTACACCTTTTGATCCTAAAGGTACTAAACCCAAAACCCCTAAAGAGCAAGCTAGATCAGATGCTCGGAAAGCTAAAGATGCTGAAGAAATAAAAGCATTATTAAGTGATAAAGGAGTAAAAGATATTATAAATACTTCTGTATCGGCTGAAGAAGCACAATCTAAATTAAAATCCTTTTTAGCATGAATAGTCTAGTTGAAGCCTTAATTGAAGGTATTATAAGTGAAGATAAACAATCCAAGAAAAAAATAGTTGGAATGTTTGGTGGGGGTTTTAAACCACCTACGTCAGGCCATTTAGAGGTAGTAAAACGTGCTTTACAAGAAAATCCTGAAATGGATGCTTTAATTATATTAGTAGGTAGTGGTACACGAGATACGGTTACTCAATCTGATTCAATTGCTATTTGGAACATATATAAGAAACATCTTCCAAATAAAGTAAAGGTAATGGCCTCTCCTGATAATAAACCTCCTATTGGGGCTATATACTCTTATGCTAGGAAAAATCCCGATAAAGAAATTTATTATTTTGTGGGTGCTCGAGAGGGAAATGAGGAAGATTTTAAAGACATAGCAATTCGCACAGCATCACTTCGTAAAGGTAATCACCCTAATATTAAAGTTAAAGAAATAGTATCTAAAGGTGCAGTAAGTGGAACTAAAGCTCGAAAAGCATTATTAGCTAAAGATAAAGAAACATTCCTACAATTCCTCCCAGATATCCCTGAAGTAGATAAAATTTGGGATATACTTACAGACGTGGTTGAAGAACGTATTTCATTCAAACCCGAATTTGATGAAACAGAAGTAGAATTTATAGAGGATTTTGCAGATGATAAAATGCAACCTGATGTAGATATAGATTTATCAGGTCAACATTTTTTTGATAGATTAAATGATCCTAGAAATTATCCTGATATAGAACCTCATGAATTAGAAGATTTTTTTGAAAAGTTAGCAGATAAAAAGGATGAATTTATTGAATTCCTAAAAAAATATAAAGAAGTAGTAGCTAAAGATAAGGAAACTAATATTAATATTCCTTTTATGAAAATAGCAAATAAAGCTATAGCTAAAACTATTATGCGTAAGAAAAACTTTTTATCCCAAACACCTATTTTACCACTTGAAGAAGGTAGATATGATGCTGAAGTTACTATGATATCTCGTATGGTAGTAAATGTTTTTAAGGATACTTTTGGTAAAAAATATGAGGATAAATTTGAAGATGCTGGTGAATTACGTGATGATACTTATGACTTAGAAACATATTTTTACCCCACTCCTTTTAGTGAATTAGGCCCTATTCCTTTTATAGTAAATGCTGCAGGTGATGAAGATGGAATAGCAATCCAAGTCAACTACAACCCAGATTCATTCCCTAAAGCATATAACGAATTAATCCCAGAGCTTAAAGATGCTATAAGACATGAGCTAGAACATACGGCACAAGGGCGATTTGATAAAGGAGTTAAATCTGATGGAACAAACCAAGATGATTTACCTTTATTTGATTATCTTACTCTAGATTATGAAATCCCTGCTTTTGTTCAAGGATTATATAAAAAAGCAAAAACTAAAAAAATTACATTTACTAAAGCTTTACAAGATTTTTTAGATGAAAGGATAGAAGAATTAACCCCTGATGAAGAGGCTAAAGTTAAAAAGATTTACACAGATTATGCTAAAAAGAATTTACCTGCTGTTCAATTAGATGAAGCAGACCCCAAAAAAGGTACGGGCAAAAAACCAAAAGGATCAGGACGTAGATTATACACTGATGAAGATCCTAAAGATACAGTAGGTATTAAATTTTCTACTAAACAAGATATAGTTGATACTTTAAATAAAACTTCATTCAAAAATAAATCACATGCCCGCCAATCACAGGTTATTAATTTAATCCATCAAAGAACTAGAGCGGCATATGGTAGAGCTAAAAAACCTGAAGTTAAAAAACGTTTAAAAACTGCTTTAGATTATATTACTAAACGTAAAGAGGCTTCTAAAGCTAAAACTCAACGTTTAAAAAAACAAAAGGCAAATGAAAATATTGCCCCTAACCATGATCAAAAGTCATCTCCTTATGGTTCTGGGTATAAACCTTTAAAGGAAGAATTAGCTCCTCACATTATTTCATTAACCCAATTTATGGGCAGTAATGGTTTAAATTTAAAACCCTATCCTAAAGTTAAATTTATAGATAATGATGCTGAAAACTCACAAAATATTTTTGGAAAAACAGCATATTATGACCCTAATCAACAAATAGTAGCTTTATATACAATGGGAAGACACCCCAAAGATATATTACGTTCATACGCCCACGAATTAATTCACCACCACCAAAACTTAAATAATAAATTAGACCATAGTCAAACTACTAATACTAATGAAGATGATGCATTAGATAAAATTGAACGTGAGGCATATGAAAATGGTAATATATTATTTAGAAACTGGGAAGACTCAATAAAAAACCAATAATATGACAACACAAGAATTTATAGATGCTGTAAACGATGAGTATGATATTGAAACTCTCGAATTGATGCAAGGGTTAATTAATAAAAGATTAACATTGCTTAAGACTATGGCAGATGCAGTCTCTAGAAAACAAATAAAAGGCTTTAAAAGATGAATGATAATGTTTTAAAAAAAGAATTCTCTAAAAAAGATGTACAACGTGCCCGTAACCTAGTTACAGGAGATACAGGAGCACGTACAACTGAAGGAATAGGTTATACTAAAAAACACGAACATCACGAAGAAGGTGAAGTTTGGGAAGAAAATGGTAGAAAGTGGACCATCAAAAATGGTATAAAACAAAATATTACCAAAATGGACAAATTTAAAAAAATGGGTAAAATGCCCTTGTTTTGCCCTGAATGTAATATTTTAATGAAGAAGGAATTAGATAAAAAAGTATACCCTGCTTACCAGAAATGTTTTGATTGTATTATAGATTATGAAGCTGAATTAGTAAGACAAGGTACTTCTGAAGAATATTTTAAAGAGTTACGTAATAATCACATTCAATCAACAATAGATAGTTATAAATCTTTTGTAAAAGATAAAATAAAAGAATCTAATAATAATTTTGTTACTGAAGCAGGAGATGTAGAAAATTGGAGGGGAGGTAAAAGTAAAGAACAAGTAGAACAAGAACTTCAAGAAGGATTAGAATTTCTTGAAAACTTAAAGGTTAAATAATTTTACATATTTATCGGCAACATGGCTCTCCAAGAAAAAAAAATTGAAGTAGATGATAAAACATTGTTTCAAGTAGATTTAGGACATCTCCTAGATAAACATGTTGTTAAAGAAACAATTAAATCTGTTCTTTCTGAAAAAAAGAAAAAACGTGATAGATGTCTTCGCATAGCAGATCGCAAATTTAAAAAAGCATCTGCATATAAAAGTGGAGCTGTTGTTAGATGCCGTAAAGGTAATATTTGGAAAGGTTTAAAAGAAGAACAAATAACAATACAAGAAATTGTTGATATCCTTTTAGAAAAAGAAAGCCTTAACAAATGGTTTAAACGCTCAGGAGCTAAAGGTAAAGAAGGAGGATGGGTTGATTGTAATGCTCCTGATGGTAAAGGGGGGTATAAAACTTGTGGTAGAAAAAAAGGTGAAAAACGTGCTAAGTACCCTGCATGTAAACCCACACCATCAAAATGTAAAGATAAAGGTAAGGGTAAAACATGGGGTAAAAAAGCCGCTAAATCTAAAAAATAATAAAATGAAAAGATCTGAATTTAAAGAATATTTAAAGACTGAAATTCTAAAAATGAATGAAGCTAGCATAGAAGTAGATAGTGCTGAAAAAGCTGCTGAAGTAGCTAAAGAAGTTCCCAATGCTAACATAAAAGTAACTGAATTTAAAAAATATCTTCGTAATGAAATTTTAGCTGAAATTGCAGAACAAGAAGAGGAAGAAAATGTTGGATTAGAAGATCTTGATGGAGAAGAAGAAATTGAAGCTACCATTGATGAACCTGTAGTAGATAAAGCTTTAACATTAGATGATATAGGTGATACTCTAATTAAATTAGCCAGACAAGCTAAAGATGTAGACGAAAGGGAATTAGCTAACCAAATCCTTAATTCTGCTAAATTTGCTAAGAAAACTGAATTTAAAAAGGTAGAAAAAGACGCTGGTATAGGAGACGAAGAGGTATAATGGCTAAAAAGAAAACCAAATTAGAAAAGATGTCTAAAAAAGAAAGGACATCATTAGCGTATGCCCTATCTACTAATTTGGCTAAACATGGTAAACCTCAAACACCCAAAAATGAACGAAAGCTTACTAAGGGTGAAATAAATAAAAAAGAAAAACACATGGGTGAGTTTAAAAAGGCTTTTGATTTAGAAGAAAGCATCTTAATGGCTTTAGCACAACAGGCAATGAAAAATAGAGGAGTAACACCCCGCACTGCTCGTAGAACAACCCAAGATGAACTTGAACCAGGGTACAATTTTTATACCGGAAAAACAGAACCTGTTAATAAGGTAAAAGAGGAATTAAAAAACCCCAAAAAAGCTGATTTAAATAAAGATGGTAAACTTTCTTCTTATGAAGAAAAAAGAGGAGCAGCTATCGAAAAAGCTACAACTAGTGAACACCACCTTAAAGGAAACCCAAATGCTAAGTATGTAGCAGTTTATGGTGGTAGTGGTTGGTTTGATGTTTGGGAAGGTGAACCATTTGATCAAACTGGTGAAAAAGGTGTTCTTGTAGGTAAATTTGGCACTGAAAAAGATGCTGTAGAGTATGCAAATACTAAAAATGCTGAACAAGGAAAATTAAATGAAGCCCCAGGATCTACATTAACCCTATCTAAATCGGATATGGAAAAATTACATAAAGATAAGGAAATAGAAATAGAGGGTCATAAAATCTTGTTTAAGGAAGCAATGGATATTAATGATCCTATTTTAGTTAAGCAAAGAGCAGATAAAATGAAGCGTGAAAAAGAAGCTAATGCTCCTAAATCTAAACCTAAAAAATCTATTAATCCTAATTATAAAGCAATTAAAAATGCTTCTAAAATTAAATTTTTAGAAAAAGAAAAAGCCCAATTAATGAGGGATATGGAGCAGGAAGCAGAACCAGAAGGAGGACCAATTGCAGATAGATATGGGGCCCAATTAAATCGTATTGATAAGGCTATTGAAAAATTAAGAAGATAATGCAAAAGTCTGAATTTATAGCAAAAATAAAAACCCTTGCCAAAAAGGTATATGCTGAAAAAGCTAACCCAATGACCCCACCTGAGGATATTGAAATTAGCCCCTTCCCAGTACTAGATCAATTTCCTCCCTTAAAATCCATAATGGATGATTTATTTGATTTTCAATATGAACCTTTTGTAAAAGATATAGAATGGGTTTCTCCACGCCCTACAACTTTTAGGGTTATGCTTGTAAATGGGGCTGATTTTTATTTAGTTTACGAAGGTAAAGATGATGATAAAGGACTATTTATAGCTCAAGTCTCAGGTAAAAAATATTGGTTAGAATCTTTACCTGAAGAACAACAAGCATCAGATGCTATTGCCCGTCTTTTAAGATATAATTATGCTAATACTGGTAAATCCGCTAATACAGAAAATGAAGAATTAGAAGATACTCTTGGGGGAGGCATAGGAGGTACAGAAGAATTATCAGTAGATGATACTATAAATGATGATGGAGTACCAGCAACTGTAGATGATTTATAATGAATATAATAGAACAATTTTTACGTAAAGTTTCATATAAATTTCCTAAAGGGTATCCTGACATTAATGACGCTCAGGATATGCTTATGTTAGAAGGAATATTAAAAGAAATGGGTATACCTTTATTAGAAGTTACTCAAGAATATGATGCTAGAATTAAACAAGTTTTAGGTATCGATACCATCCCCCAATGTCAAACAAAAGTTGAGGTTGGAAAGAATTTTGCTCTTAAAGGCAAAGATTTAGAAGTTTGGGAACAATTATTTCCTTCTTTACCATTAAAAAAAGATGGTAAAACACCCACAGCGGGTGCTGGTAAAGGAGAAATTTCTACATATTGGGTTTACCAACACAATAAATCTCCTATAGAAACTTCTGATGGTAGAGGTGGTCAAGATCCTGACTTACTGATAGGAGGATTGGGGGTTGAAATTAAATCTTACGATTCTTCTGCTATCACATTAGGTAAATTTGCTGGTGATAAAAGTAGTGTTGGGTTACTAAACCAAGTATTAGGCGTTTTATCCCTCTTTTCAAAGGATGAAATCAGAGCTAACACAGGTAACTTTAAAGGATCAGACTTGCTAGCAGGATTTAAAGTAATCTCTGGACTACTTTCAGCAGATGAATTAAAAAATTTAACTGCAACCCAACCATTTTTAAGTAAAATTAAAGTATTATATAGTAACTTAGGTCTTCCACAAGATGCCACAGCAGAACAAGCAGTTACTGCCTTGTTAAGAAAAGCTCTTTGGACTAAATTATCTAAAAAACCTAATTTAGATAAACCTGTTGGGTATATACTTAATGTGTCTGCTGATGGTAAAGGCACCTACTATAAAATAACAGAAGATAGTATTAAATCCCTCCCCGATGATAAAATTATAAATGGAGTAGAAGTTAAGTCTTCTGAAATAATTCTAAAAACCAAAATACTTTTCTAATATGTTACACCAATTTATACACGAAGCACTAAAAGGATATAAAGCCCCTAAAAAATCATGTTCATGTGGGTGTGGCGGTTGTGATTCAACACCTAAACTTGCATTATTGGAGACTAAAGCGCCTATAAGCGAAGGTCTACGATATCACATCGATAATGACATTTCATTGCAGGAGAATGTATTTAGAATAGGATCTAAAAAATATTTACAATTATTTGCTGAAGCTCGTATGTTAAATGAGTGGGGTACTATTAGCCTAGATGAAAATAGTAAATTCCTTATTGAAAATACTGATATTGGTAAATTTGGGATTTATGAAGATAAAAAAGTCCCACTTGATTTACCTGCTGTAAATGAAGAAGAATTAGACGAAGCTAAAAAGAAAAAGAAAAAAGAAAAAAAGGATCCACCTATTGGAAAACCAAAACGTGGTGGTTCAAAAGCATATTATGTTTATGTAAGGGATCCTAAAACTAAAAAGGTTAAAAAAGTTTCATTTGGATCTGGAGGATTAAGAGCCAAAATCAGAAACCCTAAAGCAAGAGCAGCATTTGCAGCTCGCCACAACTGCAAGAACAAAAAAGACAGAACTAAAGCAGGATACTGGAGTTGCAACCTCCCAAGATATGCCCCTGCACTTGGTTTAGGAAATAAAATGAACACTTATTGGTAATGGATCCTTACATTGATAAAAATAATATAAGAACATTTACAGAAGACGTAGATCCAATGTCATTAATTTGGCATGAAGATCAAGAAGATAGAACAATAGAAGTTATAGAAAGTAATGGATGGAAGTTTCAATTTGATGAAGAAATTCCATTTGAACTTAAAGAAAATAGTAGTTTTGACATCCCTTGTGGATATTTACATCGCGTAATAAAAGGTAGTGGAAATTTAACAATAAAAATTATAAAAAAATGAATACTCAAGAGTTATTTGAACAAATCGAAGATTTATATGAAACATTTAAATCAGAACATGATGGTAAATCTAAAGCAGCACATGGTAGAGCTCGTAAAGCTTTAGGTGAAATTAAAAAATTAGTAACTGAATATCGCAAAGCCTCAGTAGCCGAAGATAAGAAGTAAAAAACATATAGGCTAGATTCATATCCTAGTCGATTATAAAAAAAAATTCGAGAGATGTGGCCTCATTAATTTGGGGCCACATCTTTTTGTTCGTATATTTACATAATTTCAATACAATAATGGAAAAAATAGTAATAATTGGAGCCGGTGTAGCAGGTGTAAATGCTGCAACTAAATTAGTTGATAATGGGTATGATGGGAGTCGTATTACTATTATTGATATGGGTAATGATCCCTACAATCGTAAACCTGAAGAAGTAATGACAGGTTTTATGGGTGCTGGGGGTTGGAGTGATGGTAAACTTACATATCACACTTCAATAGGTGGTCATTTGACTAAATATACGGGTGATGAAAAAGCAATGGAGTTAATGGATCAAGTGATTAACAATTTTAAGCGTTTTCACCCCAACCCAGAAGAAGTACAATGCTCAAACCCAGTAGCAGAACCAGATTTTATTAAACCCTATTTTGGGCTACGCTTATTTCCAGTATGGCACGTTGGTACAGATTATCTACACGAAATTGGTAAAAATTGGTACGATTACCTTTGTGGTAAAGGTGTTAAATTTGTATGGAATACTAAAGTAACAAAAGTTGACTTTGAAGGAGATTATGTTACTGCAGATCGTAGATACTTTTATGATAGATTAATTTTTGGAGTAGGAAAATCAGGTATTGACTTTGGTAAGCAACTAGCTGAACAATATGAATTACCCACCGAGCCGAAACCAGTACAAATTGGTGTGCGATTTGAAGCACCACAAAAACACTTTCAAAAACTTATTGATGTAAGTTATGATTTTAAATTATATCGTAAGTTTGAGGATGAGGGTGTATCACTCCGTTCATTTTGTACTAATAACAATGCGGCATATGTAGCACTTGAAGAAACATATGGTGATTATAGCTACAATGGTCATGCCAAAAAAGACGAAGCATATCGTAATGATATGACTAATTTTGGCATTTTGATGGAAGTTAAGGGTATTGATAAACCTTTTGAGTGGTCCCGTGAATTAGTTTCTAAAGTACAAAAAGTAGATATTGTACCTGGTGAAGGTGCTAATGGTAAAAGAGCACAAGGACGCTTTCAAAGCAAATACAAAGCAGGTTTATATTACTCACCCTGGAAGGAACCAGGATTAATTAATCGTTTAAAAACTAAAACATCTGAAGGTGACTGGGTAAAAGCTCATTATATTGATGATGAACAATTAAATAAAGTTCGCGAACATTTTAAAGGGTATTTTCAATATATTGAAGATTTTATTGAGGATATGAAAAAAGTATTTCCAACTTTAGGTGATGATTGGGGTATGTATATTCCTGAAGTTAAATATCTTTCACCGGAACCACTTGTAAGTTATCAAGATTTAAGTTTAACTACCTACCCTAATATCCATTTTGTGGGTGACGCTTTAAGCGCAAGAGGCATCACAGTATCGGGGGCACAAGGTACCTTAGTAGCAGAAAATATATTAAAATATCAATAATGGGGAAGAAAAACGAATGGCCTGAGCCTAAAAAAACAACAACACCTGAGGGGACTATTTTATATCATTGGGATGGTAAACTTCACAATTGGGAAGGACCAGCTCTCATACCTCAGGGTGTAAAACGCCTAAGAGAATATTATCTTTATGGTATATATCATACTGAAGAAGAATGGAAAGAAAAAAAACGAGATCGAACAGGATTACCTTGGTACAAGAATCCTGCAATGCGTGAATCGGCAAGACAAGGAGGATAATGAAAATTGGATTTACAGGGACAATGAGTGTAGGGAAAACTACATTAGTAAATGCTCTTAAAGATGTACCTGAATTTAAAGATTATAAATTTGCAACTGAACGTAGTGCATATTTAAGTTCACTAGGTATTCCTTTAAACCATGAAACTACTATTGAAGGTCAAACTATATTTTTAGCAGAACGCGTAAGTGAACTTATGCACCCCCAAATTATTACAGATAGAACTATTTTAGATGTAATGGCATTTACTAAATGTGCTAAAAAAATAAGTATAATGGATGGTGATTCATTTGAAAAGTATGCTTCACGTTTTATTAAGCAATATGATCATATATTTTATATTTCACCTAAAGGGATAGATATAGAAGATAATGGGGTTAGAGAAACTAATTCTGATTATAGAAATGAAATAGATGAAACTATTCAAAAGTTGCTTTTAAAACATCATCCTAGGGCTTATGAGGCTAGTGATCTTTATTGTCCTTACAAACTTAAAGGTACTACTGAGGAACGTATTGGACAAATAATGAAAGTTATATACCCTTAATATTTATAACCATGAAAAATAATGTAATATCCATTGGATTAGGAATAATTACAGGATTAGTTATTGGGATAGGATTAACTTGGTACATAACAAATGACTTTACCACTCAAGCTGTAATAGATGCTGAACTTAGGTTTAATCAACTTTTAGAAGAAGAAAAAGCAAAATATGAAGATGAATTAGGTAAAGTAACCCAAATCCAAGAAAATTTAGAACATAACTTAGCTTCTGCAGAAATAGCTATAGATAGTCTTAATATCACTATTGATACTAGAAGTAAACAGCTAAACCAAATCAAAAGAAAATATGTTAAAAAATTATCTGATATTGATAGTATGTCTCATAATGAGCTTACCGACTTTTTCGCAAAACGATACCCCAACTAACTTAGTTTGTCTTCCAACAGAACAAGCTAGGTCAGTGGTTGCTGATCTTACGGCCTATGATTTTTGCCAGCAAGAAAGAGATTCTTTAAAGGCAGAAATCAATGACCTATACAATATTATAGAACAAGATTCACTTTTGTTAAAAACATACCAAACATCTACAGATTCATTAATTTTGTTAAATAAAGAATGTTATAACCAAAATATTAATCTTAATCTAGATTTAGATAATAAAGATCAAAAAATTAAATCACTTAAAAGTACTCGAAATATAACTATTTTAACTACTTTAGCGAGCATTTTAACACCTATTTTATTAAGTAAAAATTGAGTGATTTAAAACAAATAATAAGACAAGAATACGTAAAGTGTGCTCAAGATCCTATACACTTTATGAAAAAATATTGTATGATTCAACATCCTCAAAGGGGTAGAATCAACTTTCATTTATACCCTTTTCAAGAAAAAGTACTTAAATTATTTCAAGATAATCCTTACTCAATTATACTCAAATCCCGCCAGTTAGGTATATCTACATTAACTGCGGGATACTCTTTATGGTTAATGATTTTCCACAAAGACAAAAATATTCTTTGTATTGCTACTAAACAAGAAACCGCTAAAAATATGGTTACAAAGGTTAAATTCATGTATGAGAATTTACCTTCTTGGCTTAAAGTAGATTTTGAAGAAAATAATAAATTAACACTCCGATTAGAAAATGGTTCCCAAATCAAAGCCACCTCAGCATCTAGTGATGCTGGTAGATCAGAAGCAGTATCCCTTTTGTTAATTGATGAGGCGGCATTCATTGAAAATATTGGTGAAATATGGGCCTCAGCCCAACAAACCCTTGCTACAGGTGGGGGATGTGTAGCACTTTCTACTCCTTATGGTACGGGTAATTGGTTTCATCAAACTTGGACTAAAGCCGAAGCTAATGAAAATGAGTTTTTACCCATTAAATTACCTTGGGATGTACACCCCGAACGAGACCAATCTTGGAGAGATAGACAAGACGAACTATTAGGAGATCCTAGAATGGCAGCTCAAGAGTGTGATTGTGATTTTAGTACTTCGGGAGATATAGTATTTTACCCCGAATACCTTGAATTTATTGAAAAAACTACTATTAAAGAACCCCTTGAAAGACGTGGTGTAGATCAAAACTTATGGATATGGCAACCCGCAGATTATAGCCGTTCATATATGATATCTGCTGACGTAGCTAGAGGAGATGGTAAAGATTATTCGGCATTTCATATCTTTGATGTTGAAAGTGCGGTACAGGTAGGGGAATATAAGGGACAAGTATCAACTAAAGATTTTGGTAATATATTGACTGCGATTGCGACTGAATATAATAATGCCATGTTAGTAGTAGAAAATGCTAATATAGGATGGAGTACTATTCAAACTATTATAGACAAAAATTACCAAAATTTATATTACTCCCCCAAATCAGAAACAATAGACGTAGATTCTTATTTAAGAGCATCAGGCAGAACTTCAAATATGACTGCTGGGTTTACTATGTCATCAAGAACACGTCCTATGGTGATAGGTAAATTTCAAGAATATGTTGCTGATAAGGGTGCTACAATCCAATCTAAACGTTTATTAGAAGAGATGAAAACGTTTATTTGGAAGTATGGTAGAGCAGAGGCTCAACAAGGTTATAATGATGATTTAGTAATGAGTTTCGGTATTGGTCTATATGTACGAGATACTGCACTTAAATATAAACAACATGGAGTAGATATTACAAAAGCTGCTTTAGGATCTATCTCAAAAGGTCAAACTCCTTATAAAGGAGCCTATTTTTCCACAGGAATGGATAATCCCTATACCATGGATAATGGAGCAGGGGGGAAAGAAAATTTTAGTTGGCTTTTATAATATTTATTCATATATTAATATACTATGGCTGATACAACAGTATTTACAAGATTAAAAAGGTTATTTTCTACGGATGTTTTAATTCGTAATATAGGGGGTAGTAAATTAAAAACATTAGATTTTAGTCACTACCAACAAACGGGACAGGTTGAAACTAACTCAATGGTAGATAGATACAATAGATTGTATACTACTAACCAAATGCCGGTTTATAATCCTGCGTTAAATTATCAAGTACTAAGAACCCAATTATACTCAGATTATGAAGCTATGGATACAGATGCTATTATTGCTTCTGCTCTTGATATATTAGCTGATGAGTCCACTCTTAAAAATGCTATGGGTGAAGTTCTTCAGATTAAATCTTCCGATGAAAATCTCCAAAAAATTCTTTATAATTTATTTTATGATGTTTTAAATATAGAATTTAATTTATGGATGTGGATCCGCCAAATGTGTAAACATGGTGATTTTTTCTTAAAACTTGAAATTGCAGAAAATTTTGGCGTATATAATGTAATACCTTATACCGCTTATAACATTATTAGAGAAGAAAAAATTAGTGAAACTAATAACCATAATGTAGAAGTTAAATTTAAATTTGATCCTGATGGGT
>Ga0206131_10002922_pt1 | contig 20153 bp, 19 predicted proteins | sample Helgoland_Spring_FD_148636 | JGI IMG/M metagenome (GOLD analysis project Ga0206131, IMG submission 148636) | Pelagic subsurface seawater microbial communities from Kabeltonne, Helgoland, North Sea - Helgoland_Spring_Bloom_20160517_1 | ecosystem: Environmental > Aquatic > Marine > Epipelagic ...
GAATTGGTGGAGGTATGAACTTTTGTGCTAGTAAAGTACAAACTGAGTACATTATGTTCTTACATTCAGATTTCTATGTAACACCAAATTGGGATAAAGCTTTGATGGATGTATATAACAAATATCCAAATGAAAAGTTATGGGTAAACTCACATAGAGTAGAACCACAAATGTTTCCTGATTCAAAAAGTAGACCAGGTACAGTTGTAGTTGCTAAAGAAACTTTTGGAGCATACCATAATGATTTCAAATCAGTATTATTTGATAAATACGCTGAGTTATTCACTTCAGAAAATGATTTTGAGATTCCAAAAGGTGAAGGTGTAAGTGGATTAATTAAAAAAGAACATTGGGATGAGATTGGTGGTAATGACCCATTATTTGCTCCTGCATCTTGGGATGATATGGATTTATTCCTAAGAATGTTACAAAGTGGATTTAGATTCATTTTACCAACTACATCTTTAATTTGGCATTTTGGAGCTAGAGGTTCACATAGATTAGAAGAAAATAATAATCAATCATCTGAAAGACAGATGAGAGCAGAATATAATAATTCTCAAAAGTGGTTATCTAAATGGGGAGGTCATCCTGTTTTTGATGAATATGGAATGATAAAAGGAATAAAAAAATGATTACAGCAATATTAAATGGTTACAAACGAGGAGACCACCTCAATGAACAATTAGAGGCATTAAAAAATCAAACATTACCACCTGATGAAATTTTGTTATGGTATAATAATCCAGGTGATAACGATTTATTAAATTATGATATTGGTATGGAAATACCAGTTGCATATTGTAACTATAACTTTGGAGTATGGGCAAGGTTTTACTTTGCTATGAATGCTAGAAATCCATATGTTGTAGTATTTGATGATGATACTATTCCTGGTAAAAGATGGTTAGAGAATTGTATGAAAACAATGGAAACTAATGAAGGATTATTGGGTACAGTTGGATTACTATATCCAAATCCAGTACTACCTCAAAATTCATCTTACTATGAACACTATTTAAGGTTTGGATGGCCAACACCAGGAAATAATGATAAAGTAGTTCAAGTTGATTTGGTTGGACATAGTTGGTTCTTCAAAAAAGAATGGTTATCTTACTTTTCAAGAGAATTGCCTGACCCAAAGTATAACACTTGTGGTGAGGATATGCACTTTTCTTATATGTTACAAAAGTATGCTAATATTCCTACATTTGTACCACCACATCCAAAAGATGATATGGAACTTTGGGGAAGTTTAAAAGGTGGTGAATATGGTGGAGATGCAAACTCTTTATGGACTTCGAATCAAACAAACGTAGAAGGTACTCCATTCAGACAAGTTATGAACGAATATTTTAGAGAACAACGATTAAAAGGTTGGAAATTAGTAAATGAAAGATAAACCAATATTATTATGTTTTGGGACTAGACCCGAATGGTTAAAGATTAAACCTTTAGTCAAACTTATGGATAGAAGTGAGTATAAACTTTTATTTACAGGTCAGCATACTGATTTGCTTAAAGATGTAGAGGTTGATTATAAGATAACAATATCAGAAAACTCAAATCGATTAGATTCTATTATTTCAGATTGTATGTTACAATTTCCAAATGGAGATTTTAGAGGAGTATTAGTACAAGGTGATACTGGTTCTGTATTTGGGTGTGGTTTAGCTGCATTTAATCGTAAGTTAAGAATCTATTATTTAGAAGCTGGTTTGAGAAGTGGTAACTTACAACATCCATATCCAGAAGAGGGATATAGACAGATGATAGCCAGAATATCTGATGTTAACTTTACACCAACTGAATTATCTGCACAAAATCTGAAAGATGAAAAGGTACATGGTGAGATTCACATAGTAGGTAACTCAGTATTGGATAACTTAATAGAGTTTGGAAAACCAACTATGTTAAATAAGATATTGATTACATTACATAGAAGAGAAAATCACCATTGGATGGATAGTTGGTTTACTGAAATTGAAAGATTAGCATTAGAATATCCTCATTACGAATTTATACTTCCAATTCACCCAAATCCAAATGTTAAGAAACATAGACATATTTTGAAAAATGTAACTGTTTTGGAACCATTGGAGCATAAAGATTTAATTAATATTATGTTAGAAACTAACCTAATTATTTCGGATAGTGGTGGATTACAAGAAGAAGGTTCTTTCTTTAATAAGAAAGTAATTGTATGTAGAAAAACAACCGAAAGACCTGAAGGTATAGATACAGGTCATTTACATATGTGTGAATCTCCACAACATTTAAATAAATTATTTGGAAAACTCATAGAAAATCCGTATATTAGTGAAAACTGTCCTTATGGAGATGGGAATACATCAAAATCAGTATTAGAAATATTAAGAAATGAAAAACTTTAGAGAGCACTTTACTAACTTCAGAAATAAACTTAGAAACAAAGAACACTTTGCATTCTCTAGGTTTTCTGATGGTGAAATGCATATATTACAAAACAAAGAATTAAAGTTAGATAGTAATCTAATACAAATAGGTGAAAAGAAGCAAGGTGGTGTTTATCAACCAGCCGATTTTAAACATTTTGACCCAAAGGAACATAGTTTTTCTCAAAAGAAATTAGTAGAATCTCTTCAATATAAACAACCAAATTATTACAAAGGTATTAGTTGTAGTTGTTGTGTTGGTAAAGAAAACTTTGATTGGCAAGTTGATTTAGCTGGAGGAGATGATGAATCTTTAACTTGGGCTAACCTTTGGGTAAATGGAAACTACCCATTATTTGTTAGTGAGATATTACCTATATTTTATGGTAGAGATTGTGTATTTGTTGGACATGAAGATGCAAAATTAGATAAGTTACCATTTTTCGTAAATGATTTTAGAGTTGGTTATAACGCTATGAGTAATAACTATGATACTATTGAAACAATAGCTAGTTGGATTAGAGAGAATAATATAGAAAATCATGTATTCCTTTTCTCAGCTGCATCTTTTACGAATCTAGCAATATATCAACTATTTAGAGAGTTTCCAAATAACACTTATATAGATATAGGAACTTGTTTAACACCAATGATGCAAATGCCAACTCATAGAGGGTATTTAGAAGCATATTGGAGTTATAGAGGTGGTAAGGATTTACAAAAGATTTGTAAATGGAATTAATAAATTGTACACCACAATATTGGGAGTTTGTAAGAACTCTTAGAAACGATAAACGAGTATTGGATGGGTTCATCAAATCGGTTAACATTACCGAAGAGATGCAAAAACAATATATGAAAACACATTCACAATTTTATCGTATAGCAAAAGTTGATGGTAAACCTGCTGGATATGTAGGAGTAATAGAAGATGATATCAGAGTATGTACACATCCTGATTATCAAGGTAAAGGTGTAGGGAAGTTTATGATTAATGAATGTATGAAACTTTTCCCAACTGCTTTTGCAAAAGTGAAAATGGATAATGAAATAAGTATGAAATTATTTGAAGCTTGTGGGTTTACAAAGAAATTTTATATTCTAACAAAAGATTAATATGAAACACAGTCCATATAAAATAGTAAGAATGTTTGAAGAGGAGATAGCTGAATATACAGGTTCTCCATATGCTGTATCAATTGATAGTTGTACAAATGCACTATTCTTAGTTTGTAAGTATTTGGAAGTGAAGGAAGTAACCATTCCATCACAAACTTACTTATCAGTACCACAATCGATAGTTCACTCTGGAGGTGATGTTATCTTCGATAAGAGAGCAGAAACTAATCATTGGAAGGGTATGTACCAATTAAAACCATATCCTATCTGGGATGCCGCAAAACGATTGACATCGAATATGTATGTTCCTAATCAGTTTATGTGTTTATCATTTCACATTAAAAAACTACTTCCTATTTGGAAAGGTGGTATGATTTTAACTGATAATGAAGATGCATATAATTGGTTTAAGAAAGCACGATATGAGGGAAGAAGTGAAAAGTATTACAAAGATGATGATATTACATTTCATGGTTGGAATATGTATATGACTCCTCAACAAGCAGCACATGGTTTATCGATGTTCCAAAACTACCCAGAACATATGAGTGATTTGGGTGAAGATAATGGATATAGGGATTTAACTGAATTTACAGTATTTAAAGATTTTAAAACAATAGAATAATAAAAAATATAATAATGATACAAATAGAAAAAAACAAATTATATCTTGTAACTGGAGGTGGTGGTTTTTTAGGACAACCATTAGTAAAACATATATTAAGTGAAGGTGCTAGGGTTAGAATCATAGGAAGAGATGAGGGTACATTGGTAATGATGAAAGAAAGACACCCAAGTATAGAAATACATCCAGGTGATATTTCAGATGAATTTGAGGTAAGACAATCAATGAAAGATGTAAATGGTGTATTCCATCTAGCTGCATCTAAGCATGTTGGTTTAGCTGAAACGTTTGTAAGAGAGAATCTAAAAAGTAATATAATTGGTTCATTTAACATATATGAACAATCATTAAAGCAAGATTTAGATTTCGTATTAGCAATTTCTACTGATAAAGCAGCACAAGTTGTTGGTGTATATGGAGCTACCAAATTAATGATGGAAAGATTATCTAAACAATATCAGAATTTAAATCCAAATTGTGAATATCGTATCGTAAGGTATGGTAACGTATTGTATTCAACAGGTTCAGTATTATGTAAATGGAAAGATTTGATAGAACAAAAGAAAGAATTAATTGTAACTGAACCTGATGCAACAAGATTCTTTTGGACAGTAGAACAAGCTATTGATTTAATTTTAGATTGTATGGAAAATGCAACGGATAGTACACCATATTGCCCAAGTATGAAATCAATGAGTATAAAAAGTTTATTAGGAGCAATGGTTGAAAAGTATGGTAACTCTAATTGGGAAAATTATCCAATCAAAATAATAGGATTACAACCAGGTGAAAACTTCCATGAAAAAGTTTTAGATGAAGGTCCTTTTTCAAATGAAGTTGAACAATTTACTATTGAAGAGATTAAAGAATTGATATAAGTATGAACTTAACAACTGTAGTAGGAACTTGTGATTCTTATTTGGATTTAATTCCGGGTTTTAGTATTTTATATGAACGATACTTCGAACCAAATATAGAAACATTAATAGTTAGTGAAACTGAAGATTTAGATATACCGAAATATAAATTTATAACTCCTGGTAAAAAGCAATGGGGTGAACGAATTATTGATGCTCTATCTGAAACTAAAACGGAATATGTATTCTTTGTTTTGGATGATTATTATCTATCTCAGTTATTAACTAATGAATATATAGAATACTTACTAAAGTTTATGGATAATCGTAGTGTAAATAAAGTAACTTTAACTCCTGTTCCTGATTTTGCTAAGTATGAATATTTAGAAAGTATTAATACAATGCACAAAATGTCTCCTAATAGTCCTTGGTTAACATCAGTACAGCCAGCAATATGGAGAAAGAGTGAATTATTAAAATTCTTAAAACCCGAATACAGCCCTTGGAATTTTGAAGTAAAGGGTAGTAAAGAAGCAAAGAATAATATAGAAAATTATTTTGTAGCAAAGTTAGATAAACCAATATACTTTAATATGGTTAGAAAGGGTAAACAACCATCACCAGGTTGGGAAGAATTTTTAAAAGAACAAAATTTAACTCAATACATATGAAAATAGCAGTTGTACTTTCAGGTTATTTTGGTACTATCAGTACTAATGATATGCAATCGGGTATAAAATCTCACAAGAAAATAACAAATTTTTTTAAAGATTATGATGTAGATTATTATATACATTCATGGCAGATTTGGGATAAGAATCAAATAGTTGATTTATATAATCCCAAAAAAAGTATGTTTGAATCACAAATAGATTTTGATGTAACCGAAAAAGAAATATGTGATAACCAACAATGGTTCGATGAGGGATTTGATAGAAATTCAACAATGTACAAAACGGCAACTATTTATAAATCATTATCATTTTTCTACTCAAGAAGTTCAGCACTAAAATTAATAGAAGATGATTACGATAGAGTATTTGTAATGAGATTAGATATAGGAAATAGAGGTGGTAGTGATGTAAACTTTCCACATAAGTTTGATTTTAACTCAGATACTAATAAAATATACACACCATATTGGAATCAATTAAATATTGGATTGGGTGATATGTGGACTATTATGAATGGTGAAGATGCAAAAACACTATCTCTTTTATATGATAAGGTAAAATCATATTATCAAATCGATAGTGAGTATGTAAATAAGATGTTGAATGGTTGGCCAATGAGTGAAAAGGGTGAGTTTAACGAAATCGCAAAAGAACAATTCAGTAATATATGTTTAACTGATAGAACTCCCGAATTAATGACATATCCAAAATGGTATTGTGTAAACAATCATTCATTATATAAATACTTTTTTATTGATACGGATATGTATAAAAAACTAAAATTTATATGAAAACAAAATTAGTAATTTTTGATTTAGATGGTGTATTAGTTGAGGCTAAGAATATTCACTATGATGCACTTAATCAAGCATTAGGTGATGATTATAAAATCACTTGGAAAGAACACTTATCAACATATGATGGATTAAAAACATTCCAAAAGTTAGATATGTTAAGTGAGCAAAAAGGATTACCAACTGAAATACATAAACAAATTTGGGAAAGTAAACAAAAGTTGACTTTACAAAAGTTAAAGGAACTACAACCAAATCAAAATCTACAACAACTAATGAACGCATTAGTAGATGAAGGGTATAAGATAGCAGTATGTTCTAACTCAATCAGAAAGACAGTTCTAACTGTACTTTCAAAGTTAGGTTTGATGGAGTATATGGATTACATTATATCAAACGAAGATGTACAAAACTCTAAACCTCATCCAGAGATGTATTGGAGGGCAATATCAAAAATGGGATGTTTACCATCTGAAACTTTAATAGTTGAAGATTCACCATATGGATTACTTGCAGCATCACGTTCTAAAGCTCATGTGTTGAGAGTAAAAAATCCAACCGAAGTAACTTATACAAATATATTTAAAAAACTAACAGAAATAGAAATGGGAAAAACAAACGATAACCCTAAGTGGGAAGATAAAAAACTAAATATACTAATTCCAATGGCTGGAGCTGGTAGTAGATTTCAAAAAGCAGGATATACATTCCCTAAACCTTTGATTGATGTTGAAGGTAAACCAATGATTCAAGTTGTGGTAGAGAATCTTAATATGCATGCTAATTTCATATTCGTAGTTCAGAAGGAACATAGAGAACAATACAACTTAGATACATTACTTAATCTAATAGCACCAAACTCAAAGATTGTAGAAGTTGATAAAATGACAGAAGGTGCTGCTTGTACTGCACTTTTAGCAAAAGAATATATCGATAATGATAATCCATTGTTCTTTGCTAACTCAGACCAATTTTGTGAATGGGATTCTACTGAGTTTATGTATAAGATGAATGAAACTGATGCTGATGGTGGGATTGTATCATTTAGAGCAACACATCCAAAGTGGTCATTTGCTAAAGTGAATGATGAAGGATTGGTAACTGAAGTTGCTGAAAAGAATCCTATATCAGATATAGCAACAGTTGGATATTATTATTGGAAGAGTGGTTCTGATTTTGTAAAGTACGCAGAAGATATGATTGAGAAGGATATCAGAGTAAATGGAGAATTCTATGTTTGTCCTGTATTTAATCAAGCAATTGAAGATAACAAAGAGATTCGTACTTTTGATATTCCTAAGATGTGGGGATTGGGTACACCAGAAGATTTAAAATATTATTTAGAGAACTATGGTAAATAACGTTACATTAGTAGTACCTACATATAACAACTTAAAACATATTAAGAACGCTTATACTTCTATTCGTAAGTACTATCCAACATTAGAGTTAATACTATTGGATGATGGTTCTTCAGATGGTACATTTGAGTGGTTAACGGAAACTAAAAGTAATGATGAAAATGTAGTTTTATATCAGAGTGAAGAAAGAGTAGGACATACCATCTTATATGATGTAGGTATTGATATGGCTAAAAATGAAATCATTGGTATAATTCATGCTGATATGATTGTTAGTGAAAACTACTTAGAAAATCTACTTAAACACTTAGATAAAGGAAAGGTAGTTTGTGGTACTAGAATAGAACCACCACTACATCCACCAGGTAACGAAAAGATTGTACAAAACTTTGGAATGGATTTCGATGATTTAAACATTCCAGCATTTGAAGAGTTTGTTAAAAAAGTACAATTGGAAAACAAAGATGTAACTACTAAAGGTATGTTTGCACCTTGGATTTTATACAAAGAAGATTTTCAATCCATTGGTGGACATGACCCATTATTCGCACCATTTCCATACGAAGATAGTGATATCTTTCAGAGATGGATATTAGCTGGATATGAATTGATTCAAAGTAGAGATTCATTTGTATATCATTTAACTTGTAGAGGACATAGATGGAACAATGAAGTTCAAAAAGATGATGATTACTATAAAGTGGCATCCAATAAAGCAGCAAGAAACTATTTGAGAAAATGGGGAACATGGATTGAAAATGATTCTTACCAATATCCAATAATAACACCAAAGTATAATGTTGAATTTAGGGTATTTAATTGTAGACCTGAGTTATTAACTTTATTAGAACCTTGGTGTGATTCAATTTATGTTGATTTATATGAATCTATGGTAGGTGATTATATTAAAAAAGAACAACCAAATACTTTAATAAACTTATCAGATAAAATAAACAAAACATTTGACTCTGATATTGTAGTTAGATTAGATGGTAATACTTTAACACAAAATGATTTTAAGCTAATTCAACAACTATCTAAAATTATAAAAGATAGTGGAGAGATTGGTAAATTCAATATAGGTAATTTGGAACTTACTATAAACTCAATGAATGAATATCAGAATAATTTAATAAATGTAACATAATGAGAAAAACTTTAATTGTAACTCATATAATGCCATTGGAATTAGAAATGTTCGAAAGATTCATTTCGTATTATAAAAAGTGTTTTAATTATTTGGATAGTAATGATGATGTAACTATGTATGTTACACTTAATCTAAATCCAAAGTTAACCGATTGGGATAACAGTGAATTAAAACAACAATGGTTTATTGATAAATTTACCGAATCTATGATAGGAGTTAAATCACATCTTCAGATTATAGTAGATGAATCTGTATGGGGTACAACTCAACAAAAGAGAGATGTAGCTAAATTAGATTATGACCAATTCATTTATGTAGACCCAGATATATCAATACATGAACAACAATTAAAATTACAATTGATGGCAGCCCAACAAATATCAGAAGAATCTGATTTATTTGTACTTTCACCAAATATACCAAGATGGTGGGATGTAAGTTGGGATGTATTAGTACATCAAAGTAGAAGAAATAATGAATTAGGTGAATTCAGAAATAAACAAACTTTTATAGATACATTTAATCAAAATCCAACTGAAGTTGGTATTAGAAGATTGAATACATTTAAGTTTGGATGTGGTATGCATACATTATATTCTAAGAAGTTTTGGCAAACTATGGAAATACCAGAAGAATTTGGTGGTTATGGTTCGGAAGATACTTTTGCTATGATAGCATCAACTGAAGCAGTTAAGTTAGGCGTTGATGTAAGACAATATGTTTTGGATGGGATATACATTACCGAAGATAAAGATTTAGACCATAGAGAACCTTCCTATGTAGATAAGGTAAAGGTATTCGAAACTAAGGTAGATGGTAAAAAGTATTCAAATGAAATACTACCACAAGTCATAGGTAGATTCCGAAATTCTCTCCTAAACAAATAAATCTAATATTTATATCAAATAGGTTTCGTTAATTAAGGTTTTGCATTTTAATCTAAAAAGAAATTTATTATGGCATTTAAAGATATGTTTAAAGATGAAAATGACATTAACGAAAAATCAGTAGTAGGATTTGCATCATTCGCAATGATGTGTATATTCGCAATAGCTGATATCGTTACTGGATTTTTTGGAAAAGATTTAGTAATACAAGAGTTTATCTATAATTCATTCGTAATCATTACACTTGGTTCATTTGGTATAGCTGAAGCTGGTAAAATCTTTGGAAAGAAAGAATAAAAACACAATCCCTCTTAGGAGGGAGACTGTTTTCTTCCTTTAAATAAAAGTACATTATATTTATCTTTAGATAACAACATAACTGATATGAAAAAGTTAAAAAAATATATCGTTGAAAATTACAATAATGAATTCTCTTTCTCAGAATTAATGAGTGAGGGTATTCCTAAATTATTTTTAAAGATAGAAGCAGTCAAAAAAGAAATCGAAAGATTGGAAGCTGATAGAAGAAAGGCAGTAATTCCTTACAAAAACGAAAAGGATGAATCTAAAAGAGAGAAAATCCTAAACGTATTAAAAGATTTGACTAAAAAAATAAAGGCAAGACAAAAGAATCTAGCACAACTGATGGATATGGAGGACAAGTATGTTTCTCAGATGAAGGCAGATGCAGAATTAGATACTTCGGTTTTCGAAGATACCGATTTAGGACATGAAGATAATGAGCCTGGTATGTTAAGAGCAGATTTAAGTACTATCGAAAGATATGCAGAAGAATTAGGTGAGATGATGAAATCATTCGAAGAAATGGATGAGGAGATAGATTTACCACATTGGTGGCAAACTAAAATTATCAAAGCTAAAGATTATATAATCGGTGCTAAACATTACCTTAGAGCAGAGTTGGAAAAGACTGATGGTATATTACATAATAAAGATAAAAAATAAGAATGCAACCAGAATCAATTTACGCAGTAATTATAACACTTGTGACAGTACTAGGTTCAGCAGGAGCTTGGAGGTATTATGAAAAGCGTGCACAAGAAAGAAAAGAAGATGAAGATTACATCAAAGATGATTGTGCCAAAAGAATTGATAGGTTAGAACAATTATTAGAGAAAAGTGCCGAAGAGAAGGATGATTTAAGAGAGAAAATCTTAGAACTTACTAAAGATGTAGCGGAATTAACTATTAAAGTTAAATACTTAGAAATGGAAAACAAAAGATTGTTAGAACTTAACAATCAGATTCTAAGTAAATCCTAATAAAATTTGGATATATCCAAAATAATTCGTATATTAGTATGTTTACCAAAGAACAAGAAGATATGATAGCAAGGAGTTTATTCAATGAATCAAAGAAACTCAGAGTATTTGATTTTGATGATACGCTTGTTTTCACTAATTCTTTTATATACGTTAAATCAATAGATGGTAAAGAAAAAAAATTAACACCAGGAGAATTCGCTGTATATAGTGAAAAGCCAGGTGAAGAATATGATTTTAGAGATTTCTACTCAGTTCAAGAACCAAAAGAACTAAAACGAATTACCAAAATACTCAAAAGAATAATTAATAAGAATAAAGGTGAGGGTGTATTCATTCTTACTGCAAGACCCCAAGCAGTAGATAAGCATGTTCAAAGATACCTTAAAGATATAGGAATTACACAAAGAATTCCAGTAATTGGTTTACAATCTAACAATCCTAAAGATAAATCAAATTGGATTGAAGATAAAATCGATAATGAAGGATACGATGATGTTTACTTTGCTGATGATTCCATTAAAAATGTGAACACTATGAAGAAGATGTTAAGGGGTAAGGATGTTAAGTGGAGAGTTCAACACATTAAACATTAAAAAACTTATATTTATAGTATATGATTAAGTTAACCGATATATTGAACGAAGATTGCTGGAAAGGATACAAGCAAGTTGGGGGTAAGATGAAGAATGGAAAAATGGTGCCAAACTGTGTTCCTGAATCGGTAGTCAAAGAAGAGTTATCTTCTAAAGATAGGATATTAATATATAAGTTAACAACAATGGCATTAAAAGCAATGCCAAAATCTCAAAAACAAAAAGAGATTATAAAAAAACTAAATTTCGTTAGAACTAAAAATGGTATGAAACCATTATCGGAAGGTGGTACTATAACTGAGATTGGTATATTCCCAATCAAAAATTATATATCGAATATGATACCATCTAAAATGTGGGATACAACCACTCCGAAGAAAAAAGAAAAATTGAAAGCAACCATTAGAGATTTAATACAAACATTAAATCATTTTTGGAAACAACATAATATACCATTCAGAGTTAGAGAAGGTGTAACACAAAATGAGGATTTACGAAAGTGGTTCGGTAAAGGAAAGACTGGTTCTACCAAAGGTGGTGGCTGGGATAGATACAGTTCTACTGGTAAGAAGTTAGGTAAGTGTGGTGATGGAGAAAAGGGTGATACTTATGCAGCGTGTTTATCAAAAGAGAAAGCAGCTAAGTTAGGACCTAAAGGTAGAGCATCATTTGTTAATAGAAAAAGAGCTGACCAAAAGAAAGCTGGTGATTCTAAAAAAGGTGGTAATAGAACAAAAGGAAAGACTCCAACTTTTTCAAAAACAGGAGCATAACGTTATATAAATGAGTAAACCCATAGTTACGGTAAAAGTTAGGAAAGGTGATATAAATAGAGCCCTAAAAATATTTAAAAGGGCAGTTATGAATTCTGGTCATATCTTCGAATTAAAAGATAGACAAGAGTACACCAAACCTACAACTGTTAGGAGAAGAGAAAAACAAGTAGCTATCAGAAAGCAAGAAATTGAATTGATGAAGCAAAATGAAATAGAAATTCCTAATAAAAAGAAAAAGAAAAAAAGATAAAAGATATTTATTAAGGTATGGCAGATAATATTAAAATATCGGAATTAGTAGAATTAACATCGGGCTCACTTAGTGATGCTACGATTGTTCCGGTTCTGGATGGTGGTAGTACTAAAAAAGCAAGTTTATCATCTTTACAATCATACCTTACAGATGATTTGGCAACTGATAGTGAATTAAGTACTCAAATATCAAATGTTAACTCTACAATTAGTGGATTAACAACTGATAATATAGCAGAGGGTGATAATTTATATCTTACAGATAGTGGTATAGATGGTAGATTGAATGTAAAGAATGTTGTAAGTTCATCTGGACAAGTACAAAATTCATTAGGTGGAAGTAGTATAGTTTCATCATCTCAACAAATATCAGCATCAGCTGCAGCATCTGGATTTGGACAAGGTGGTGGAAGTGCAGATTATACACAACTCACAAATAAACCATCTAATATAGTTTCTTCATCAGCACAAACAATAACTAACTTAGGTGGTAGTACAATACTATCTGGTTCATTATCATCAACTGATATTAGTGATTTTAGTACAGCCGTTTCTTCTTCAGCAGCATCTGCTGGTTTCGGAGCAGGTGGTGAAGGTGGTGGTGGTTCATCAGATTATGTATCAAATGTATCATTTGCAGGTTCAACCTTAACATTCACTGGTGTTGGTAGTGCATTTTCAAGTACAGTAGATTTATCTGGAGAAAGTTTAGCATCACAAACAGATGTAGATGGTAAATTAGCCGTATCTACATATTTAACTGATTCATCATCATTCGCATCAAGAATAGGTGGAGGTGGTGGAGGAGGAAGTACTCCATCTGGAACTGTTTCCTCATCTGCACAAACAATAGAAAATTTAGGAGGAAGTAATGTAGTTTCCTCATCAGGTCAGATTCAACTTTCTGCAGCTAATTTCTCTGGATTTGATACGGATGCTATAACTGAAGGTACTATTAACAAATTTGCAACTGTTGGTAGTGTAACATCAATTATCAATACAATTGGAGTAAATTCTGGTTCTGGTGGTGGAGGCGGAGTTCCAACAGGAACTGTATCTTCTTCAGTACAAATTGAAAACTTAGGATTTCCTAGTAATGCAGTATTTGGTCAAGCAACCTCATCTTTACAAACACAAATAGATGGTATTGATTCCGGGGTAAATTTAAATGATATAAATATATTTTTAGCAAAACAAAAATTTTCACAAGATATTGAAGTAACTGGAAGTATTTTACTTAATAATGGTTCATTTAGTGGTAGTGGTGCTCAATTGAGTAACATACCTGCATCAGCAGTTGTAGGACTTAGTTCAACAACTCAATTAGTAGATGGTGATAACAATGTAACCGTAGATAATGTAGAAGGTGTTACATCAACAATAGGAACTGGAAACTTTAATGTAAACTTATCTGAAGGTACTAATCTAATTGTAAGTGGTGGTTATGCAATCGTTGCAAGTGGAAGTTGGTTTAGTGGTAGTGGAGCTGGATTAACTAATATACCTGCATCTTCAATTGATGGAGGTGTTGATGGACAAAAAATAAATTCAGGTTCTTTCTCAGCATCTATTGAAGATGGAACTGGTAACTTCTTAGTAGGACCTCCTGCTATATTTGATAGTACTATATCTGCTTCTGGAGAAATAGTAGCACCATCTATTTCAGTTGGTACTTCTGGTACACCAACAATATACTCATCAACTAATATTAACTTATCAGCATCAAATGCAGTAGTAGTTACGGATTCTCCTATGAGATTGAATCCATTTGCAGCTGCTGATACGGCATCATTCACATTAGCTGAAGGTGATATGGTTTTTAGTTCTGATGATAACGATTTCTTTGGATATAGAATCGTAAACCAAACAGGTAGTTGGTACTCACTAACTGCTGGTACTGTTAGTTCAGTAGAATGGGATACTATCATAGGTTATCCCGATGGATTGGTATCTTCTTCTGAACAAATTGTAGGAGTAGGTAATACATTACTTTCATCATCAGCACAATTCTTACCATCAGGTGCAGCAGCTGGTACTGTTTATTTTGAAGATACTTTAAACAATATGAGTGGTGCGGCTGATTTCACATATACCGCTGGAACAAAAACATTAAATGTTAATAAGGTAGTAGCAAATGAATTAGTTTATAATACTTCTTTAACCGGAGCTGGTAACGATACTGGTTCATATGGACGAGTTGAAACTGATGCACTAAATATTAATTCGGCAATAGAATTCCCACAATCAGATGGAACAACAAATCAGGTACTAAAAACTGATGGTGCTGGTAATTTAGATTTTGCAGCATTTGCAGATGTACTTGGAAATGATAATATAACAACTACTGGTACTATAACAATGGGTACAGGTTCGGTAAATACTGATTTAACTGTTGGTGGAACTCTTAATTTGGGAAGTCCTGTTCATTCAACTTTCAATAATCAAAGTACAACTATTGATTCGGATAACATAAGCATACTATCATCTGGTTCTTTATTATTTAGTTCAAGTATAAATGTAACTATTTCAGATGTATTAACATTACCAGAAAGAACAACCCTTCCATCAAATCCACCAAGTGGTAGTTTAATGGTAAGTAGTAGTGGTGGTGCATCCATTAAACCTTGGTTTTGGGATGGGCTACAATGGACAGCATTGTACTAAAATTAGATAAATGGAAACGTATAACGTTATATTACATAAGGGTGTTGACTACCAATCCTTTTGGGATGATATGGAACTATCAGATGATGGTGGTACTTTATACATTCCCAATCGTAGAGTTGATTCTCCAAATCTAAGACCAAATTCTCCAAGACAATCATGGTACACTTTATCAGCTGAAGAGGTAACCACTCTGAGAAATGATAGTAGAGTTAAAGGAGTAGAGATACCACCTGAATTCAGAGATGATATCTTCATAGAACATAGAACAACTCAAACTGGAAATTTTACTAAAACCACTTCCGATAGTGGTGATTTTTTAAATTGGGGATTAATAAGACATAAATCAAAAACTAACAATTATGGTGGTAGCTCATCAACTTCAGAAGATTACACATATACATTAGATGGTTCTAATGTTGATATCGTAATTCAAGATAGTGGAGTTGAATTCGCACATTCAGAATTTAAAGGTACTGATGGTGTTGAGAGAACTGTAACTATTGATTGGTATTCCCTAAGTGGTGTAACTGGAACTCAAAATGCAAATCACAATAGAGATTTAGATGGACATGGTACACACGTAGCTGGTATAGCTGCTGGTGTAAATTATGGTGTTGCAAAAAATGCCAATATTTACTTCGTAAAAGTAAGCGGTTTAGAAGGTGCTACTGATGGTTCTACTGGTATTTCAATTACTGATTGTTTTGATGTAATCAAAGGATGGCACAATAATAAAGTAGAAAACCCAGAAACAGGTAGAATAAATCCAACTGTGGTAAATATGAGTTGGGGATATGGTAGTTACTTTGATTCAGTAACTTCATTAACTTATAGAGGTACATCGCATACCGATTCTAATACAACTGGAAATGCATCTTATAGAGAAACTAATTATGGTTTAGTAAACAATAGTGGTTCTCCAAATTCAAATTATGTTTGTAACGTAAGAATAGCATCTACTGATACTGATGTTGAGGAACTAATTGATGCAGGAGTTCATGTAACTATCGCTGCTGGTAATAGAGGTAACAAAGTAGATGTACCGGGTGGAACTGATTATGATAACTTTGTTGTAACAAATGTTGGTACTCGTTATTATCATAGAGGTTCATCACCATATTCAGATAACGCAATATTGGTAGGTAATTTAGACTCATCCTTAAATACAGCAACAAATCCTGATACTTCAAATAAAGACCAGAAAGCAAATTCTTCAGAATGTGGACCGGGAGTTGATATCTATGCAGCTGGAACAAATATTATGAGTTGTACATCTAATACAAACAAATTTAGTGATGCTCAATACTATTTCGATACTGATTACAGACAATGTAATATAGGTGGAACATCAATGGCAGCACCTCAAGTAGCTGGTATGGCTGCTCTGTTATTACAACAAAATCCAATGGCAACTCCAGCATCAATAAAATCTGCATTAACTAATGGTAGTGGGGATAGTACCTTATATACATCAAATGAAGAATATTACATAAGTACACCACTTGTAAGTGATTCTACAAATAGTACATTATATGGTAAATCACTTCATGTAAATGGAATAAAGGTAGTACAAGGTACAGCAGTTGGAGGACAATCAGCAGTACCAGATGCATTTACTGAAAAGGTTGCTCAAACAATTAAACTGATGGTAACTTCATCAGGCGCAGATATTAATGATAATGACCAAGCAAATATGATTGGAATCCTTAATGGTGAAACTGGTACATGGCATAGTGGTTATCCAACTGCACAAAGAATTTTAAGAGGAGCAGGTTCGGATTACTCTCCAAACCCATTAATTGATTCTAATTATTCAAGTTATCCAGGTTTACAGAATTTCCAAGATTCTCACGCAACAGATGATATGATTTGGTATCTTAATTCTTCTGCAACAAGTGGTAGTGGAGATGCTGATATTACAGAGGTTGTTGAACACATATTCCATACAATACATCAGTATGGAGTAAGAGGTGCAGTTAGTGGTTCATACAATGGATTATCTTGGGACCCTGATACTGATTCTGATTGGAATACTCGTGAATTATATTACGCAATAAAAGAAGCAGTAGATGATAGCGTATTTGATATAAGTGATTATGGTGATGCAAGTTATAATACTGCATCAACATTTAAATTAATAGCAAAAGAATATCTTTACTTACTAAACTTTAATATGTGGGAATATTCTTCTTTATGGGATGGTGGTTCATTATCTCCAGAATGGAATGATAATTCAAGAACACCATCAGGTATTCAAACAAACAATCCATTAGGATATGCACTATATAACGATTATATAAAACCAGTTTTAACTAAACCATCTAAAACTGTTTTACAAAATATATTCCAAGATGGTGATGTTGGTGACCCAACAGTAGCAGGTTCATCAGGATATACACCAGAAGCTTCAACAGGAAACGATTGGAGTGATAGAAGAAGTTTATTAGGTGGTGAAAGGAGAATTTTATTCAACAAAAATACAAATAGTAGACCAACCATCATTCAAAATGTTCCAAGTGGATTCTTTCAAGGTGGTATAAAAATCACAACAAAATAACAATTTTTTAAGTTTTTAATATATATTTATAAGGTATATGGGTTGGAGTGAGAAATATAAAAAATCAATAGATTGTAATAACCCGAAGGGTTTCAGTCAAAAGGCTCATTGTGCTGGTAAAAAGAAAAACGAAGATATGGTATTTGAAGAAATAACAGAAGATATTCTAAACGAAAAGTTAATAACATATGGTAATAGAAAACCATATGGACAAATCGTTTTTATGGCAGGTGGAGCTGGTAGTGGAAAAGGATTCGCTATTAGTAACTTCGTAGATTCGGCATCTTTTAAAATTAGAGATGTAGATGAAATGAAAAAGCAAATCCAAATCTTAAATAGATTAGGTAAATTAGATATCAGAAGTATCCTAAAAAAGTATGGTAGAAATATCAAACTTAAAGATTTAGATTTAATCAGAAAAATTGAAAAGGATGGGTATAAACTACAAAACTTTAATCTAAAGAACCCAGACCATGTATATGCATTACATATCTTAGTAAAGGCAATTGGTATTAAAGATGCTAGTTTAGAAAAACTTCTATTAGGTAAAAATAATCCGGAAACTCTTCCAAATATATTATTTGATATTACTGCTAAAGATATAAATGATATCACTTCAATACTTCCTAAATTAAAACAAGTAGGATACAAACCAGAAAATGTTCATTTAACTTGGGTACTTACAAACTATGTAACTGCTATGTACAATAATAAGAACAGAGCAAGAATGGTACCTGAAGATATCCTTTTAAAAACACATGAAGGTGCTTCTAACACTATTTGGGGTATCGTAACTAAAGCATTACCAAAGGGAATGAATGGTAGAGTAGATGTTATACTTAACAATCCAGAACATACTGTATTTTTTAAAGATAAAGATGGGAAGGTAATAAATGGTAATGTAAAGGGATTCCTTTCACTACCTCTTAAAAAAGAAAAAGGTGGTATTTACGCAGAAAAGGTTTGGAAAACCAAACTATTTAATTGGGTAAAGGGTAATGCACCAGAATCAATCACATCAAATATGAAAGAATCGGTAGTAAACGAAGCTAAAGAACCTGAAGTAATTACTCAATTAAGAAAAATCGTAAAGAATAAACAAAACGATTTGATTAAAGATACTAAGAGTGGTAAAAAGGTAAGAGTTGATATGAATTCAGCAAACCTAATGGTTCAAGTATATGATGCACTTAAACAACAATCTAATAAAGATAAGTTTGTTAAGGGTGGTGTTGTTAGTATGGCTCATATGGCACATAAACTTATGAAGAATGAATCAGTAAATGAAGCTTATGTTGTATTACATTCACCAAAGAAAGGTGTAAAGCCAGTAGCAACTGCTGCATATGCAGATAAGAAAGATGCTGAAAAATGGGCGAAGGATTTAGGTGGTATTACAATGATAGTCAAAAAGAAAATCAAAGGTATAGATGAATCAGTAAACGAAGGCAAATACTACATTACTCGTAATCAAGGTAGAGGAAGAGGTAAATCTTTAGTTGGTGGATATGATTTGAAAAAGGATAAAAAATTACCACCAAAAGAATTCAGAACATTTAAGGATGCTGAAAAAGAAGTAAAGAGATTACGAAATATGGAAAAAGGAATTCCAGGTGGTGGTTCTGCATATATCATTACTGATAAAAATATGAACCCATTAAAAGAATCAACAAGCGAAACTATGGACGAAGGAAAGAAAAGATTTTACCAACAAGATAGAGTTGGTTCAGCAAAATACACAATATCGTATCACGATGGAAAATCAAAACACAAAGATGGTAGTGATTTCTATGGTATCCAAATTCTTAAAAATAAAAAAGAGTTGGAGAAGTTTAGAAGTGAACTTTTGAAAAAAGGATATAGAGAAGATAGTGGATTCAAAAAAGAATCAGTAAACGAAGCAAACTATAAAGTAGGTGATACTATTAGTGTAACATTAAAGGGTGGTAAAAAGGTTGTTAAAGGTAAAGTTGAAAAATTAAACCCACTTAAAGTTAGAACTGGACCAACCGATGTTGTTACGTTGGGAAATCATTTAATTCAAAGTATTGGTGAATCAGTAAACGAAGGATATGGTAAATTCATCAAAGCTAAAAACCTTACCGATATTGTTGCATTATCTAAGAAAAAGAAAAACGCAG